>MAAC01018987.1_pt1 | contig 43711 bp, 42 predicted proteins | sample 1115981 | NCBI WGS metagenome assembly MAAC01 (sample SAMN04961126, study PRJNA320927) | seawater metagenome | isolation source: sample BD02T64 sea water enriched with oil for 64 days | place: USA:Gulf of Mexico | collected 2013-07-27 | reverse complement strand
AATGTTCTTCTCAGCAAATGCCATTTATTTCAGATAAATTCAAGAATTTTAAATCATTTGCAGAAGCTAGTCTAGACGATATTATAGGCGAAAATAATCTTAGTGAAGCATTACATTATCAGGCAAAAGATTTTCATAGTATCTGTTTAATTAATGAAGGAAATGGCGAGTTTAAAAAGATTAACCTTCCTATTGAAGCTCAGTTTTCACCAATAATGAATTTTACAGTAGCAAATATAAATGGAGATGCAGCAAATGAAATTATAGCAATAGGGAATCTTTACTCTACAGAAGTTGAAACAACCCGTTACGATGCATCTAGAGGAGTGGTGCTTCAATTTGAAAATAATAAATTTAATGTAATTCCATCCTCAAAAACTGGAATAAGCCTCAATGGAGACTCAAAAGATGCTGCTATACTCCATATAAATAATGGGGAGGTTTTGTATCTTGTTTCTAATAATGATAGTAGATTAGAAGGGTATCTTTTAAATAATTAACGGTTTATAATCTTAATTAATTATTAAATAATTGATATTTATTTTATTAATACTATCTTTGCACTTTAATAATATAATATTTAATAATGAGCACAGGTACCGTAAAATTCTTCAACAATGCCAAAGGATTTGGTTTTATTACACATTTCAGGACTTATTGATGAAGTTCGTGAAGATGATAAAGTAGAATTTGAGTTAAAAGAAGGTAAAAAAGGAATGAACGCAGTAAATGTAAGAGTTCTTTAATTAAACCTTTTTTTTAGAAAAGACAAAAACCCTTTCAATTTGAAAGGGTTTTTTTTGTTTTAAAACTATTTCTATTTTAGAAATTAAAATAGTTGTTAATCTTCTTCATCTGGGAATACAATACTTTCGTATGCTCCTGCATCTGGATTGTTAGCGTTACGTTGTGTTCCATTCAAATCTAAAATTGGCAGAATACCTCCCAAGCCAATACCATCAGCACTAGAAGTGTCTGTTTCAATATTAAAATCGTTTGCATCGGTATTAAAAAATACGGGGTCTGCATTTCTTACAATATTAGTATAGAGTATTTCATTAGTAAAATCATAGTTTGGATCTTCATCAAAATCTCCAAATGGGTCTTCAAATTTTATCAAGCTATTTGTAAAATTAAAATTAAACGCTGCTGAAGAATCTTCTACCAATCCAAGCTCTCTAGACTCACTTCCATAAATTATGCAATTATTAAAATTTGCTTCGATAAGATCTACTGCTTCAAACTCAGTGTCACTAACCTGTCTCACATTATCAATAGAAACAGTTGGGAAGAGCCGGAAACCATTACTCCAATAATTGGCAAAAGTAGAATGGTTAAAGGTATATCGCCCTCCTAAGGAACAAGATAAAGAGGTTTGACCACAGTTGTTAATCACCATATTTTCTCCATAAACATTTCCGGTTTGAGCCAATAAACCAACATTAGAGATATTATAGATTTCAACATTTTTTAAGGTAAGTGTACGGTCTCCATCATTACTATTCATTAATATTCCAACTACAGAATTTTTAATAGTTGTATAACTAAATTCATGATTTGTACTACCCTGTGTTAGCCAGATAGTTCCCCATTGACCAGGAATATCAGAGAAGCCTGGTTCTAATCTATCTCCTTCAAATATTACTTGATTTTCTAATAATTCTGGGTCGACACTTGCCTCACCATTAACTTTCATGCTTCCTTGATTTGCAACTAAAATCCCGCTATTTGCATGAAAATGTACTCTAGAACCAGCATCAACAGTTAATGTTTTGTTAGGCGCAACAGCTGCGTAACCATAAATTACATAGGGCTTTTCGTTGGTGAAATGCAATTCATCGTCATCTAAATAAAACCCTTCAATTAAAATATCTTCTCCTTCTTCATCTAGACCTAAGCTAATGGTTTCGATAGTTCCATCTTTATATTGTTCAGGATAAAGAAAAACAGCATCTTGAACCAAGGTTACTAGGTCAACATCTTGTTGATTTCCTCCAGTATCAAACAGTATTTTATCGGTATATAAAAAGGAATTGTCTGGGTTCGGGAAATTATTGATATCGATAGTAGTTTCAATAAAAATAAAGATACTATCCTTTGCTAAAATAAGAATATCTTCAAAAGATTTTCCTGGCAATCCATCTACATTTAATCGGTAACTAGAAGCCTCACCCTGTGCCAATTGAATAGCAGGTATATTAATATCATCGCTACTTCTGTTATAGACTTTCATAGTACGTGTGCTCGATCCAATATTAGTAAATACTGTGTCTAAATACACTGTGTCTTGAGAAAACTCTAAGTTTCCAGTACTCGAAACGCTATCAAAATCGTTGCGACAAGAACTCCATAAAACAAGGCAACATACAAGTGCCAAACCGTATAAATATCTCAATGGGCTATTTTTTTTAATTTCAGTAAAAATATAACTTTTTAGTTAGCAAATTATTGTTTGCTGAAATGTTTTTTAATCCTAATAATTAACATAAACATCTCCTATAAAAGGTTCTGGAAATTGGGGGTCATTTAATTGAAGAACATAATAATAAACCCCAATTGACACAAGACTATTATTGAAAATTAATCCTTCATTTGAAATGCCATTCCAAAACCCATCTTTATTAAAACCCTTATAAATTAAGCTTCCATATCGATTGTAAATTGTTAGTTCGAAATTTGGATAAATATTCAGTAAGTTGTTAATTTCAAATTCATCGTTGATAGAATCCCCACTAGGAGAAAAACCTTCGGGTATGTTTGGTATACAATTTTCAGTCATGATTATAAATGAAGTAGTAGTAAAACATATTTCATTTTCTAGTCGAACAAAGATAGTCTGTGGATCAATGGTATTTTGATAACTCCAAGGATCTTCTATTTCATTTATAGCGGCAATAGCATTTTCTTCTGAAATATAATAGGTGATAATATCATTGTCATCTTCAGAAATTAGTTGGTTTTGTTGGGTTAAATTAAAAGTAGCAGTATCAAAGCCTTCATCACATTCCAATAAATCTGGAAGTTCAGCGATAGGAGAAATAGAACCAAACTCAATATTGGTGATATATTCGTTATTTGTTTCAATTAATTCTTCCACGATACCATTTCCTGTGCCATCATCATCTACGATTAATGTGAATGTAAAATTATTTGGTGTTTCTTCTGGAAGAAATAATTCTATAAAATAAGATTCACTTCCGTTTATTGGAATTGAATTTTGCGTTTGCATCTGAGCAAATAAAATGTCATTTAAATATAGAGCAATAGGAGTGTCTACGGGTAATGCATCTGTTGCATTAACGTTATATACGGTATATTCAAAAAATAGATTTCGTTCTCTACAAGCATATAAATTATTGTCTATGGTTATAGTGGCATCTGGTAATGGGCAAATAATAACTTCAATCTCAAAGGAGTCTACTATAAAGCAATCTCCATTATCAACTCTAATATATATGGTTTCTGGATTTTCAGAATTTAAATATTCTTCAGGGTTTTCAATTGTGTTTTCATTGATTTGTGCATCTTCTTCAGTATTATGATATGTTAATTGATAAATAGGGTCGATTAATTGAGTAGCGTTTGTTAAATTAAACAGTTCAATACCTAAGACGTCACATTGTTCAAGGTCTTGTAAATCATTCATTATAGGGTTTATTAGTAAATGCATTTCTAACTCAAATTCGTTATTATTTTCATTGAGTTCGTTTACTATTCCTGTTCCGTCACCAAGATCATCAACCATAGCTTTAAGAGTGAAATCTGTTGGAATGTTTTCTGGGATGCTTACAGATATGGTCCCATTTTCAGATTCATTTATTAATAAATCGATAGTAGTTTCAGCCTGACCAATTAATGAGTTATTTGCATAGAATGCTATTGGTGTTTCACTTGGTAGAAATGCGCTACTATTAATATTAGAGACTATATAATTTATTTCGAAATCACGATTGCCACATTCTGTATTTTCAATAGGATCGTTAATCTCTATAGTAGCATCTGGTAACTCTGTATTTAAAACAGTAATAATATTATTTATTAACACCAAATCTTGCCCAGAAGTAAGTGTAATAATAGCATTTTGATCCCCAGGACTTATATTGTCTTCAATGTTGTAAAAATCAATATCCATATTATATAACTGGTCCGATCCTGTAAAACTATTTGTACTGTTAAAAGCATTATCGGCAGGATTTAGGGGTGGATTACTAATAACATTGCCATTAATTTGAAGGGTTTCGTTTACTGCAAGAGAAGCATCTCCTTCCCAAGCTAAGAATCCAATTTTCGCACCAGTATTGTCAAGTACATTTAAGTTTTCAAGACTAATAGAAAGGTTTTGGTTTATTGCTGAAACAATTTCTAAACCATCAAAAATATTTACTTGATTAAGTGGTAAGTTAGAATCTTCATATATAACATTAATAGCCCATCCTCCAAAATTTGTAGTATTCGCACAGTATTGAAGTATTAAACTTGTAAGATCTAGTTCGGATAAAGTATAAGTACCAACACCAGAATTTTGCAAAATTTCTGTTACGTCTGCAAATGCTGCAAAATAAATTAAACTTGCATTTAGATTTACATTAAATAACCTCTCAGCTTGAATAGGTATCTCATTTAATAAGACTTCAGTATCTCCAGCACCAATTCCAGCCCAATATAAGTATGCGGCTATAATCTCATTTTCAGGATCTAATTGGAATTCAGCGCTGCTTTCTGTTAATATTTCACAGGGTGTTGTACCCCCTGTATTTTCACCTGTATTTAGGGTGTTTCCAAAGGCTAAGTAATCATAATTGCCATTAAATTGTTGAAATAATGAAATGTCTTGCGCAAAAATTAAAGCAGGAAATAAGAAAAAAGAAAGACAATAGATAGTCTTTAAATTCAGCATAAAATTTTTCTTTTCAAGATACAAAATATTTGAAAAGTCAAACAACTCTGAATTAATTAGATTTTAAAGGTCTCTTCTTTTTAAAATTAGGTAGGACCAATAGATAAAAAGGAAGGTCCAGGCTAATACAATAATTACTGTTAGTGGCTGTACTGAATAGTCTTTATCGAAGGCTTCTCCTAATTGACTTGCAGCCGATTGAACTGCACCTAATCTTGAAAATGGTTCTTTTATAAGATTTGCCATAGATGCCAAAGGGAAAAATTGCAAAATAGATTCGGCAATATCTGTATCCTTAAACATTTTCCACTTTAAAATAGCATAAATAATACCCTCAGAGATACTCCATATAAGTAAGAAACCTAGTGCAAATGCAGATCGTTTCACCAATACTCCTAAAAACAAGCAGAAAGAAAAGAATCCTAATAGCTTTATAAAATATGCGAATAAGTATTCTATATCACTAAATATAATTCCAAATTCATTATAATCTGAAAACATTAACCCTAATACAAGGGATACTATAAAGACGAATATTGTAGATACAAGTGCAAATCCTATAACGGTTAAGAATTTTGAAAGAACAAATTCTTTTTTGCTAAGTCCATCGATTAAATTTTGTTTTAGGGTTCTGTGGCTATATTCATTTGCCATCATAGATACAATAACAATTGCAAGAAATAATTTTAATATAGCCGCAATCCAAGTATTAAAATGCCAAATAAATGGAAAATTAAAAATTCCTTGATCTGCAATTCTAAAATGAAATTCTCCAAAATTGAATTCTATAGAAGCTATTAATGCTATAAAAGTGATTAATATAAAATATACCAAAGTAATTACTTTGGCAGATTTATTATACTTGAGTTTATGAAGTTCTATGGTAAGTAATCGTAACATGAATGGCTAGTTTAGGTTTTTTGTAATTTCTAGAAATTGTTCTTCAAGACTCTCTTTTCTATGTGCTAAATGAGATAATGAGATTCCTTTATTAAAAAGGGCTTTGTTTAATTCAGAACTATCTAAAGGTTCATTTAGGTAAGCAATAAGAAACTCACCTTCTTTTTTAATACTGTCAATAACATCAATACTTCCTAAAGATTGATGCAATAAATCCATATTCTTACTTTTTAATGTAAAGAAGCCGTGACTTGCATTCATTTGATCCACACTACCAGTATATAGACTTTTCCCTTTTTGCAAAATAACAACGTGAGTACATACTTTTTCTACTTCATCTAATAGGTGAGAAGCAAGTAATATGGTAGTCCCTTCTGAAGCAATTTTTTTTATTATTTCTCTTATTTGATGAATACCTTGGGGATCTAGTCCATTTGTTGGTTCATCTAATATTAAAATTTCTGGATCATTTAGTAGGGAAGAGGCTATTGCCAGCCTTTGTTTCATACCTAATGAGAAGGTTTTAAACTTACTATTCTTTCTGTCTAATAAACCAACAATATCTAGTTTTTCATCAATTTTATCGGTGGAAACTTCTTTAATTTTGCAGACCAAATTTAAATTTTCGGCAGCTGTCATATAAGGATAGAAATTAGGTCTTTCAATAATTGCACCTACTTTTTTTAAAGCCTGGTGGGTAGTTTCACTTCCACGAAACCAACTAAACTCTCCATTGGTTTTGTTTACTACATTTAAAACAATTCCTAAAGTTGTAGACTTTCCACTTCCGTTGGGCCCTAAAATACCGTATACATTTCCTTTTTCTATTGTAAAAGTTAAATTGTCAACAGCGGTTAATTGACCGTATTTTTTGGTGAGATTTTTAATCGATAGTATTTCTTCCAAAGTAATATGATTTATGATTAGTTATAAAACAAATTGACATAGCAATTGGTTTTATTGAATGTATGACGAACCAATAAAGAAAATGTTACAAATAAATAAAAGAGAAAATAAAATCTAATAGCTTTAGAGTGCTAAAATTAAAAAGTGAGCTTTTTCTTTCTAAGCTCAAAGTTTTGCCCCAAATATACCTTACGAACCATTTCGTCATTAGCGAGATCTTCTGGGATGCCGTGTTTTAAAATACTTCCTTCAAACATTAGATAAGTGCGATCTGTTATTGCAAGAGTTTCTTGAACATTATGATCTGTGATAAGAATTCCAATGTTTTTGGTTACCAATTTTGCAACAATTCGTTGTATGTCTTCTACCGCAACCGGATCAACACCAGCAAAGGGTTCATCGAGTAAAATAAAATGTGGATCGGTAGCTAAAGCACGTGCAATTTCGGTTCTTCTTCTTTCGCCACCACTTAATAAATCTCCTCTACTTTTTCGAATATGTCCTAAACCAAATTCTTCTATTAAAGATTCCATTTTATCTTTTTGCTCTTTTTTTGAAAGAGAAGTAAGTTGTAAAACACTTAAAATATTGTCTTCAACACTTAGTTTTCTAAACACAGAAGCCTCTTGTGCTAAATAACCAATCCCGTGTTGTGCTCTTTTATACATTGGGAATTTGGTGATTTCTTCTTTATCTAAATAAATATTACCTCCATTTGGTTTTATAAGCCCAACAATCATATAGAAAGAAGTGGTTTTACCAGCACCATTGGGTCCCAAAAGCCCTACAATTTCTCCTTGATTAACTTCAATAGAAATGCTTTTTACAACTTTTCTCCCTTTATAAGATTTAATAAGATTTTCGGCTTTTAACTTCATGGACTGTATAACTTACTAATAACGATGACTAAATTAAAATATTCTTTTAATTAAATCGCCTGTTCCTTTTGTTTTTTATTTTCCTTTTTTATAACCGCTTTTGAAATATAAATACTTATTTCATATAAAATCACAATCGGAATAGATACAATTATCTGACTTGCAATGTCTGGAGGTGTAATTATAGCTGAAAGAATTAACACAATTACTAATGCAAATTTTCGATATTTACGTAAATATTCAGGAGTGACAATTCCAATTTTTGTTAATATGTATATAATAATGGGCAATTCAAAAATAAGTCCACTTGCAATAACTGAAGCGCGAACAAGAGCTATATAACTACTTAGATCAAAATCATTATGCACTTGACCACTAACTTGGTATGTTCCCAAAAAGTTTATAGACAAAGGAGTCACAACATAATACCCAAATAAAACACCTATAAAAAATAAAATAGAAGATATAAAAATAAACCCCTTTGCAGAATTGCGTTCTTTAGTTCTTAGACCAGGGCTTAAAAACCTCCAAAATTCATAAATTATATATGGAAATGCCACAATAAAACCTGCGGTAATGGAAGTCCATATATGTGCAGAAAACTGTCCTCCCATAGTTCTACTTTGAATCCTAAATGGAAGTTCTTCAAAACAAAAACTATCTTTAAATCCAATAGTTTGCGCAACTTTACACAATAATTTGTAGGTAGGGAAATCTGCTCGTTTTGGGCCAAATATGAGAACATCAAAAATAAAATCTTTAGCTAGAAAAGCTAAAGTTGCAAGAATGACAATAGCTAAAGTTGACCTTATTAAATGCCATCTTAATTCTTCTAGATGATCAAGAAAAGACATTTCTTTTTCAGAACTTAAATTTTTGGAATCTGTCATTAAATTATGCCTTCATTAGTAAGGTTATGGATATGAACCATTCCTTTATAGATTCCATTTTCTTCAGAAAGTATCTGAGTAATGCCAAACTTATCCATAATTTCTATTGCTTCAACAGCCATAGCATCATTGTCAATAGTTTTAGGGTTTATACTCATAATATCTTTAGCTGTTAGCCCTTTAAAACTATCTGTTGTGGTTAGCATTCTACGTAAATCCCCATCCGTAATAATACCTAAAATTTTATCATTTTCAACAACAGCTGTAACTCCAAGCATTTTTTCAGTAATCTCAACAATTACATTTTTAATATCTGTATTTGGATGAACTTGTGGTTTTTCATTTAACTTGGTTAAGTCACTTACTCGTAAATATAATTTCTTACCTAATGACCCACCTGGATGAAATTTAGCAAAATCTTTACTCGAAAACCCTTGCAGATCCAACAAACTCATTGCTAAAGCATCTCCAATAACCAATTGTGCAGTAGTACTAGTTGTTGGAGCTAAATTATTAGGACAAGCCTCTTTCTCCACATATGCATTTAATACATAATCTGCATGTTGTCTTAAAAATGAATCCCCATTAGAAGTGATGGCAATTAATTTATTCCCTCTTGTTTTTATTAAGGGCACTAAAACTTTTATCTCTGGAGTATTTCCACTTTTTGAAATGCAAATAACAGAGTCATTTTCTTGTATAGTACCTAAATCACCATGTATAGCATCTGCAGCATGCATAAAAATCGCAGGAGTCCCAGTTGAATTAAGAGTAGCGACAATTTTTGCAGCAATAATAGCGCTTTTGCCAATTCCTGTGATGATTACTCTACCTTTAGAATTATAAATAAATTCTACAGCTTCGGCAAACTCTTCATCCACTAAATCTATAAGGTTTGTAATTGCCTTAGCTTCAGTTTCAATGGTTTTTTTTGCAACTAAAATTATTTGTTCTTTTTTATTCAAAATGATTAGTCTTTTTTATATTTGTTACTATGTCAGAAATTAGTATATTTAGAATGCAAAAAAATATAAATTGCATCTTCATTATAAGATACCTATTTCTTGTAAAGGTTGCAAAATTACAATTGTTAGTTAGTTAAAACAATATTTTATTTTAATAACAGAAAAAATCATAATTCCACTTTAATAGATTGACAGAATTAGAAATTTACAAAGCGTTAAAAAAGTTTTTTGGATTTACAAAATTCAAGGGGCTTCAGGAGGAAGTAGTTAAAAGTGTTCTCGATAAAAAAGACACTTTTGTTATAATGCCAACAGGTGGAGGAAAATCTCTTTGTTTTCAACTTCCCGCATTTATGAATGAAGGTACAGCGATAGTTGTTTCACCTTTAATTGCATTAATGAAGAACCAAGTGGATGCACTTAGAGCACTTTCTTCTGAAGAAGGTGTAGCTCATGTACTTAACTCCTCCCTTAATAAAACGGAAGTTAAACAAGTAAAAAGTGATATTGTTAGCGGAATAACAAAATTACTTTATGTTGCTCCAGAATCCTTAACTAAAGATGAAAATGTTGAGTTTTTACAATCGGTTAAAATATCGTTTGTAGCTATAGATGAAGCACATTGTATTAGTGAATGGGGGCATGACTTTCGTCCAGAATATAGAAATCTCAAAAAAATCATCGAGCGAATTGATGATAGTATTTCAATTATTGGATTAACAGCAACTGCAACTCCAAAAGTACAAGAAGATATTTTAAAGAATTTAGGCATTCAAGATGCCAATACTTTTAAAGCATCTTTTAACAGACCAAACCTTTATTACGAAATACGCCCTAAAACAAAAGATATAGATAAAGACATCATACGATTTGTTAAAGAACACGAGGGTAAAAGTGGAATAATATATTGTTTAAGTAGAAAGAGGGTAGAAGAGTTGGCACAAGCGCTTCAAGTTAATGGCTTAAAAGCCGTACCATATCATGCTGGTCTAGACTCTAAAACAAGAGTGAGACATCAGGATATGTTTCTTATGGAAGATATTGATATAGTAGTTGCTACCATCGCTTTTGGAATGGGAATAGACAAACCCGATGTTCGTTTTGTTATTCATAATGATATTCCTAAGAGTATTGAAAGTTACTATCAAGAAACCGGTAGAGCGGGTAGAGATGGAGGAGAAGGTATTTGCTTGGCTTTTTATTCTTATAAAGATATTGAGAAACTAGAAAAGTTTATGAGCGGTAAGCCAGTGGCAGAACAAGAAATCGGCCACGCATTATTGCAAGAAGTAGTAGCATATTCTGAAACATCCATGTCTAGAAGAAAGTTTATTCTTCATTATTTTGGAGAAGAATATGACAATGAAACTGGTGAAGGAGGGGATTTGGATGATAATATGCGTTTTCCGAAAAAGAAACATGAAGCACAAAATGACGCAATTAAAATTTTAAATGTTGTAAGTAAAACAAATCAAATTTATAAAAGTAAAGAAGTTGTAAATGTATTAATAGGGCATTCTAATGCACTTATAAAATCTCATAGAACAGAAAATCAAAATTTCTTTGGATCTGGGAAAGAACAAGAAGGCCCCTATTGGATGGCTTTAATCCGTCAACTATTAGTTGCAGGATTTCTTCGAAAAGACATTGAGACTTATGGATTGATAAAGCTTACTGAAAAAGGGAAAGAATTTTTGGACACCCCACATTCATTTATGATGACTGAGGACCATTCTTTTAAAGAAGCTAATGACGATAATATTATTGTTAATCAAAAAGGAGGACAAGCAGCAGATGAAAAATTATTTAAGCTTCTTAAAAACGAAAGAAAAAAAGTAGCAGACAAGTTGAGTTTACCACCATTTGTAATATTTCAAGACCCTTCTTTAGAAGATATGTCTCTTAAATATCCATTAACACTTCCTGAAATGGCGAATGTACATGGAGTAGGTGAAGGAAAAGCAAAAAAATATGGAGCTTCGTTTGTTGCTCTTATTGCAAAATATGTTGAAGAAAATGAAGTTATGCGACCTGACGATTTTATCGTTAAATCTACAGGAAGTAATAGCGCATTAAAGCTATATATAATCACTAATGTTGATAAAAAACTGCCCCTATCTGATATAGCTGATGCAAAGAAAATGGATATGAATGACCTTATTAAAGAAATGGAGGCAATTGTAAATAGTGGGACAAAACTTAATATTAACTATGCTTTGGATGAAATTTTAGATGAAGACCAACAAGATGAAATCCATGATTATTTTTTAGAAGACGCAGATACAGATGATATTGAAACTGCTATGGAAGAGTTTGATGGGGATTATGAAGAAGAGGAGTTGCGTTTATATCGTTTAAAGTTTTTTAGTGAGGTTGCCAATTAATTATTTTTCTTCTCTGTTAATACTTTATAAAATTTATTTGAATTAATTTATTGAATATGTACCTTTGCGCCTGCTTATTAAAAAGATAGGTTTTTATTTAAATAAAGAAATAATGCAAGACGGTATTTACGCAAAAATTACTACAGAAAAAGGAGAAATCCTTATTAATCTAACTTACAAAAAAACTCCTGGAACAGTAGGGAACTTTGTAGCACTAGCTGAAGGAACTCTCGAAAATGAAGCAATTCCTCAAGGTACTCCTTATTATAACGGTTTAAAATTTCATAGAGTAATACCAGATTTTATGATACAAGGTGGAGACCCACTTGGTACTGGAGTTGGTGGTCCTGGTTATAATTTTGATGATGAATTTCATCCTGAGTTAAGTCATAATGCCCCAGGTGTGTTATCTATGGCAAATTCTGGCCCTGGTTCAAATGGAAGTCAGTTTTTTATAACTCATATAGAAACTCCATGGTTAGATAATAAACATTCAGTTTTTGGAAACGTAGTTGAAGGAATGGATGTGGTTAATGCTGTTGAACAAGGGGATTCAATGATTGAAGTTGCTATTGTTCGTGTAGGAGATGAGGCTGAGAAATGGAATGCAGTAGAAACATTTCGAAAATTTACAGGTGCAAAAGCAGAACGTGAAACTGCTTCTAAACAACAACAAGATGAATTAATGGGTGAACTTTCTGAAGGTTTTGATGAAACCGATAGTGGTCTTCGTTATAAAGTAATTCAAAAAGGAGATGGTGTGAAACCTGAAAAAGGACAAACAGTTGCTGTACATTATAAAGGAATGTTTTCAGACGGAGGAGTTTTTGACGATTCTTATAAAAGAGGTGCACCAATAGAATTTCCAGTTGGAATGGGGAATGTAATTCCAGGTTGGGATGAAGGAATTTTGATGTTGAATAAAGGAGACAAAGCCCGATTTGTAATCCCATCAAATTTAGCCTATGGAGAAGCAGGAGCAGGAGGAGTAATTCCACCAAATGCTACATTGGTATTTGATGTTGAATTAATGGAAATTAAATAATATTATATAAATTCAGTTTAAAAAGCAGTCAATTTATATTGACTGCTTTTTTATTTTTTCCACTTTATATTGCATCCCACACTTGGTTTTTGTTCTTTTCTTTGTGGACTATTAATCAAGACACTGTCTAATGCTTCCCTCAAATCTCTTCCATTTACTTGTATCATATTTCCAGGACGAGAATTATCTAACTGTCCTCGATATATAAGTTTTAATTCCGAATCAAATAAATAGAAATCAGGAGTGCAAGCGGCATCATAAGCTTTTGCAATTTCTTGAGTTTCATCATATAAATAGGGGAAAGTATAGTCGTTTTTTTCAGCAGTAAGTAACATTTTCTCTGGTGAATCTTCAGGGTAATTAATAATATCATTACTACTTATTGCGACAAAACCAAAGCCATTAATTCGATAATCATTAGAAACTCTAACAATCTCTTCATTTACATGTTTTACAAAGGGACAATGATTGCAAATAAACATAACAACAGTTCCTTTTTTTCCGCTAATAGAATCCAAAGAAACCATTTCCGAACTAATAGTATCTATTAGATTGAAATATGGAGCTTTTGTTCCTAAAGGCATCATGTTTGAAGGTGTTAATGACATTTTAATTTTTTTAATACTATTTGACGTTCTAGCTATTTATTTTTTAATAAATCTTATTTAAAGTTACAATATAATTATATTTAAACCTTAGTATAAATAAATTAATATGAATTCACTTTCCTGGAATGATTTTGAAAAAGTAGATATGCGAGTGGGAACTGTTATAGAAGTTAACGATTTCCCGAAAGCAATAAATCCGTCGTATCAACTAACTATTGATTTTGGAGAAAAAATAGGGATTAAAAAGACATCTGCACAAATCACAATTCTTTATAATAAGGAAGAGTTACTAGGCAAACAGGTGGTTGCTGTAGTTAATTTTCCTGAAAAACAGATTGCTAACTTCATGAGTGAATGTCTTGTGTTAGGAGCTGTAAATAATAAAGAAGTATCGTTAATTAGCCCAGAAAGTAATTCGAAAAACGGATTGCGTATTCTTTAAAATTTAACTTTTTAGTTTTTCTAACTTAACTGTAAAGTGCCTCATTATAGGTGCTTCATCCACAATTTTATAGCCTCTTTTCGCTAGGTCTTTAGAGTCGTATATGTTTTTTAACACCGCTGCTATATATCGCATATGATTTAAGGAATAGGTTCGACGAGGAATAGCAAGTCTTACTAATTCTAATTCTGGATATCTGTTTTTATGGGTAAAAGGATCTCTATCTGCTAAAATAGTTCCAATTTCTACACTTCTAATTCCACCAACAATATAAAGTTCAATTGCTAAAGCTTGCGCCCTATATTCACTTCTTGGTATTGTTGGAACAAATTTATTAGCATCTAAAAAAATAGCATGTCCACCAAAAGGTTGTTGTACTGGAATACCATAATCTACTAACTGTTTTCCTAAAAAAGCAACTTGTTCTACTCTTGTTTCCAAATAATCAAATTCTGTTGCTTCATCTAACCCTACAGCTAAAGCTCCCATATCTCTACCATTTAGCCCCCCGTAGGTAATAAAACCTTCGTACATGATATTGAAAACGGTTGCTTTTTTATATATTTCTTCATTATTTAAAGCAATAAAGCCTCCCATGTTTACAAGCCCATCTTTTTTCGCACTCATTGTCATTCCGTCTGCATAGGAAAACATTTCTTTTGCAATTTCTTTAATGGTGTGATTTTTATATTCTTCTTCTCTAATTTTTATGAAGTATGCATTTTCAGCAAAACGAGCAGCATCAAAATATAAAGGTTTATTATACTTTTTACAAACTTCAGATACTTGCTTAATGTTCTCAATAGAAACAGGTTGTCCTCCTGCAGAGTTGCAAGTAATTGTTATGATGACAAAAGGAATTATATTTTCAGTATCACTTATTAAAGCATGTTCTAGCTTTTCAATATTCACATTTCCTTTAAAAGGATGGTAAACAGTAGTATCGAAAGCTTCATCTATGGTGCAATCTAGTGTTGTTGCTTTTCTAAATTCTATATGTCCTTTAGTGGTATCGAAATGTGAATTTCCTGGAATGATATTTCCTTCTTTAACTAATACTGAAAATAACACATTTTCAGCTGCCCTTCCTTGATGGGTTGGTAGAAAATAATTAAATCCTGTAATTTTCTTTACAGTATCTCTTAATTTTAAAAAGGATTGAGAACCAGCATAACTTTCATCCCCTTTCATCATTTCTGCCCATTGATTATCACTCATGGCTCCAGTTCCAGAATCGGTTAAAAGATCGATAAAAACTTTATCAGAAGTCAGGTTAAATAAATTATAATCTGCTTCTTTAATCCATTCTTTTCGTTGCTCAATTGTGGATGGTTTTATATATTCAACCATCTTTGTTTTATAGGGTTCTGCGTAGGGTAGCTTCATTTTATGTAGTTTATGCAAAGATAATAATAGACTACTTTTATAATATGACAATTGTCAGTATGGTAGTTACAGTTATCCTGAATTAAGCATGAATTCATTAGGTGGATAAAATTTAATTGTCTTTTTAGGGAACTTTGTTTGCATAAACTTTTTGATAATCAATAAATAAGCAGTAATTTTGCACTCCTTTTAGCGGTAAATCAAGAATTAAAAGGAATTAAGATAAAATTAAATAAACTCTTCTGTGTAAAACCGCATAGTTTTCTTGAGAAACACAGAATACAAAAACCCTATTTTCAATTAATTAGATATTGAAAATAAATTATTAGCAATGGCTAAAAAAGAAACAAAAGAAGAAGTGCAAGATGTAGCAGTAGTAGAAGCAAAAGCTGAAACTACAAAAGCAACTCCTGTAAAAGAAGAAACAAAAGTAGAAGCAAAAGCTGAAACTACGGAAGCAACTCCTGCAAAAGAGGAATCAAAAAAAGAACTTTCATTAAAAGAAAGAGATCCTGAAGCATTTTTAAATGACTTTAACTGGCACAATTACCAAGAAGGTATTGATCCAATTGATGACGGGAAACTGGAAGAGTTTGAAAAATTAGTAGCAGACAACTTTGTTGACACACTTAACGATGAAGTGGTTGAAGGTGAAGTAGTTTTTGTTACAGATCGTGATGCTATTATTGATATCAACGCAAAATCTGAAGGTGTAATTTCTTTAAATGAATTTCGTTACAATCCAGGACTTAAGGTTGGGGATAAAGTAGAGGTTTTAATTGATGTTCGTGAAGACGCAACAGGTCAATTAATTCTTTCTCACCGTAAAGCAAGAACAATTAAAGCTTGGGAACGTGTTAATAAGGCACATGACGAAGGAACAATTGTTAACGGATTTGTAAAATGTCGTACCAAAGGAGGTATGATTGTAGATGTATTTGGTATTGAAGCTTTCTTACCAGGTTCACAAATCGATGTGAAGCCTATTCGTGATTACGATGTGTATGTAGATAAAACAATGGAATTTAAAGTGGTTAAAATTAACCATGAATTCAAAAACGTTGTTGTTTCTCATAAAGCACTTATCGAAGCGGATATTGAAGAACAGAAAAAAGAAATTATTGGTCAGTTAGAAAAAGGACAAGTATTAGAAGGTGTTGTTAAAAACATCACATCTTATGGTGTATTTGTTGATTTAGGTGGAGTTGATGGATTGGTGCATATTACAGACCTTTCTTGGTCTCGTATTAACCATCCTAACGAAATCGTAGAATTAGATCAAAAACTAAATGTTGTTATACTTGATTTTGATGAAAACAAATCTCGTATCCAATTAGGTCTTAAGCAACTTAGTAAGCATCCTTGGGATTCATTAGGTGAAGATGTAAAAGTTGGTGATAAAGTTAAAGGTAAAGTAGTAGTTATTGCAGATTACGGTGCTTTTATTGAAATTACTGAAGGTGTAGAAGGACTTATTCACGTAAGTGAAATGTCTTGGTCAACACATTTACGTAGTGCTCAAGATTTTGTTACTGTTGGTGATGAAGTAGAAGCAGTTGTACTTACATTAGATCGTGAGACACGTAAAATGTCTCTTGGAATCAAACAAATGACTCCAGATCCATGGACTGATATTACTAAAAAATATCCTGTTGCATCTAAGCATAAAGGTATCGTTCGTAACTTTACTAACTTCGGTGTATTTGTTGAAATGGAAGAAGGAATTGATGGCCTTATATATATTAGTGATTTATCTTGGACTAAGAAAGTTAAGCATCCAAGTGAATTTACCAATATTGGTGATGAATTAGAAGTTGTTGTTTTAGAATTAGATGTGGAAGGACGTAAACTAAGTTTAGGCCACAAGCAAACAACAGAAAACCCTTGGGATAAATATCAAGATGAGTTTGCAGTAGGTACTAAGCATACTGGAACAATTTCTGATATTGTTGAAAAAGGAGCTGTTGTTAATTTTAATGATGACATTACAGCTTTTATTCCAACACGTCATTTGGAAAAAGAAGATGGTACAAAACTTCAAAAAGGTGAAGAAGCAGAATTAGAAGTAATTGAATTCAATAAAGAATTTAAGAAAGTAGTTGCTTCACATATGACTATTCATAAAGAAGAAGAAGCTAAGATTGTAAAGCAAGCTGTTAAGAAGCAAGCCGCGCAAGCTGCAGAAAACAAGCCAACACTTGGTGATGCAAACGATGCACTTCAAGCTCTTAAAGATAAAATGGACGGAAAGAAATAAGTTCAAATTATTATAAGTACAAAAGCCTCTCTATTTTTAGAGAGGCTTTTTTTGTGGTATAAATTGAAAAATTAAAAAAAAGGAGTACTTTTGTATCCTGAACAATAGTTTAGAATTTCCTATGAGTCAAAAAGTGTTACTCAACGCAAAAGAAGTGCAAATAGCTCTTCATAGATTGGCTTGTCAATTAATTGAAAATCACGATACATTTAGCAATACAGTTTTAATAGGTATACAACCACGTGGTGTTTTTTTTGCAGAACGTATTAAAACCCTTCTAGAAACTGAATATAAAGTAAAGAATATTGAATTAGGCTACTTAGATATTACCTTTTATAGAGATGATTTTAGAAGAAGTGATAAAACTTTAGAAGCTAATAAGACTAAAATTAATTTTATCGTGGAAGATAAAAATGTAATTTTAATAGATGATGTTCTTTATACCGGAAGAAGTATTCGTGCAGCCCTAACAGCAATTCAATCTTTTGGCAGGCCATCAGAAATTGAATTATTAACCTTTATAGATAGACGTTTTAGCAGGCATTTACCAATACAGCCAGACTATAGGGGAAGGCAAGTGGATTCAATTAATAATGAAAAAGTGAAAGTTTGTTGGAAAGAGAATGATGGAAAAGACGTAGTTTATTTAATAAATAATTAATATGAGTGAATTAAGTGTAAAACACTTATTGGGAATCAAATATATAACCGAAGCCGATATTCATCTAATCTTCGAAACCGCAGATCATTTTAAAGAAGTAATTAATAGATCTATAAAAAAAGTCCCTTCTTTGCGTGATATTACTATCGCTAATTTATTTTTCGAAAATAGTACCAGAACAAGACTTTCTTTTGAACTAGCTGAAAAACGATTATCTGCAGATGTGATTAATTTTTCTGCATCTTCCTCTTCAGTAAAAAAAGGAGAAACACTTATTGATACAGTAAACAATATCTTATCTATGAAAGTGGATATGGTAGTGATGAGACATCCAAACCCTGGAGCAGGTGTGTTTTTATCGAAACATATAAACGCTAGTATTGTAAATGCTGGAGATGGAGCTCACGAACATCCAACTCAAGCGCTTTTAGATTGTTATTCTATAAGAGAAAGATTAGGCGATGTTGCAGGAAAAAACGTGGTAATTGTTGGTGATATACTTCATTCAAGAGTGGCGCTATCCAATATATTTGCACTTCAAAAACTAGGAGCTAATGTAAAAGTCTGTGGGCCTAAAACTCTATTGCCAAAATTTATAGGAAGTTTAGGTGTAGGTATAGAAACAGACCTAAATAAAGCATTGCAATGGTGTGATGTTGCTAATATGCTACGGGTTCAGAATGAACGAATGGATATAAATTATTTTCCAACTACAAGAGAATATACACAGCAATTTGGACTTAACAAGGCGATGTTAGATTCATTAGATAAAGAGATTGTTGTTATGCATCCTGGTCCTATAAACCGAGGTGTTGAAATTACAAGTGATGTTGCAGATAGTAATCAGGCAATTATATTAGATCAAGTTCAAAATGGTGTTGCAATTCGTATGGCGGTAATGTATTTACTAGCTTCAAAAATTAATAAAAATGAAAATTGAAAATCATGACAACTTTGTTGTTTTAGAAGATGAGCAAAATAATCTTGAAAAGTTTGCTTCCTTTTTAGAATTTCAAATTCCCAATAAATTTAAGAATCAAAATGTTATCGTTAATTTATTAGCTAACAAAGAATTATCATTAGAAGACTTATTGATTTTTTTAAAGGTTTCAAATATACATAGAGCTACTAAGCATTCATTTGTTATTGTTAGCGATACAATAAACCCAGATGACTTACCAGATGAAATGACTATAGTTCCAACCCTTCAAGAAGCTGAAGACATTGTAGAAATGGAAGATATTGAACGAGAATTGGGTTTCTAAAATGTTACTATGGAGCTTACTATATTAGGTTGTTATTCTGCTACACCACGTATTAATACTAGTCCAACAGCTCAAGTCTTAAATATTCGAAACCATCTTTTTTTAATTGACTGCGGTGAAGGTACTCAAGTACAGCTAAGGCGTTGTAAAATTAAGTTTTCCAGAATACGGCATATTTTTATTTCACATTTACACGGAGATCATTATTTTGGCTTAATTGGTCTTATATCCACTTTTATGCTAATTGGCAGAGATGCCGAACTTCATATTTATGGGCCAAAAGGAATTAAAGAAATTACTTTGCTTCAATTAAAACTTGGAAAATCTTGGATTAAATATCCCTTGTTTTTCCATGAATTAGAAAGTAAAGAATCGCAAGTTATTTATGAAGATGATAAGGTTTTGGTAGAAACAATACCTTTAAAGCATAGAGTGTATACCAATGGATTTCTTTTTAAAGAAAAGACTGGAGATAGAAAGCTTGATGTTGCTGCTGCAGAGAAAGCTAAAATTAATGTGAGTTATTATCAGAAAATTAAACAAGGATTTGATGTTGAAAATGAAGAAGGACTAGTTGTAGCAAATAAGGAAATTACTTTCGACCCTGAAAAGCCAAAATCATATGCTTTTTGTAGTGATACTGCTTATTTTCCAGAATGCATTCCTCAAATAAAAAACACTACAGTTTTGTATCATGAATCTACATTCTTAGAAGAGCATAAGTCTATGTGTGCTCCAACAAGGCATAGTACTGCTAAACAAGCAGCTTTAATAGCTAAGGAGGCTAATGTAGAAAGGTTGGTTTTAGGTCATTATTCTACTCGCTACGCTAGTTTAAATAAATTTAGTGAAGAAGCTAAGACTATTTTTGAAAATGTAGAATTAGCAGAAGATGGAAAGACATTTGTAATTTAGAGTATTCCTTTAATAAAATATTTATTTTTCAAACAAACAATTTATTACATTATCGTAACTTGCAGTATAAAGTAAATGTATGTCTCAAAACCTTCATAATTACAGACGTTCCTATGAGAAAGGAACCTTGACAAAGGCTAGTGTTGATCCTAATCCATTACAGCAATTCAGGACTTGGTTTTATGAAGCCAAAGAAACAATAGGGGAAGGCGAAGTTAATACCATGACGCTTAATACAATTGGTTTAGATGGTTTTCCAAAAGGTAGGATTGTGCTATTAAAAGAATATAACGAGAATGGTTTCTATTTTTATACTAATTATAATAGTGAGAAGGGATTATCGATAAATGCAAATGAAAAAGTATCCTTATCTTTTTTTTGGCCCGTATTAGAAAGACAGGTTATTATTAAGGGGCTGGCTAGTAAAACTACAGCAATAGCTTCTTCCAACTATTTTGATTCTAGACCAATTGGAAGTAAGTTAGGGGCTTTAGTTTCTAATCAAAGTAGTATTATAGAAAATAGAGAAGTTTTATCAAATAAATTAAAGCATTTAGAAGAAGAATATAAAACTAAAGAAATTGAAAGACCAGATTTCTGGGGTGGTTATTTAGTAGCTCCGTTAACTATAGAATTTTGGCAGGGTAGACCTAATAGATTGCATGATAGAATACTATTTACATTAGAAGATTACGACTGGAAAATTGATCGATTATCACCTTGACTATAAGTTTAGGTAAAATAACATAAGTCATTGTAATATAATAACATAAAAATATATAATAGTGAAAACACTTTATTTGTTGCGTCATGCAAAATCTTCTTGGAAACACAATGTAGATGATCATAAACGTCCTTTAAAGGGAAGAGGAAAAAGGGATGCTATATTGGTGTCTAATCATGTGAAAAATATAATTATCCGGCCTCAAAAAATAATTACAAGCGATGCTAATAGAGCAAAAACAACTGCTATCTATTTTAAAGATGCCTGGGGAATTTCAGATGATGATTTTATTACGAATCATGACTTATATGATTTTGGAGGACAAAATGTTTTAGATGTTATTAAAAACATAGATAATAATTATGAAAGTGTAATGATTGTTGGGCATAATCATGCCTTTACTTCAATTGCAAATATGCTTGGTGATACTAATATTAATAACATGACTACCTGTGGCTTTGTAGTTATAGAGTTTAGTGTAGATGCTTGGGAACATGCGAATTACGGAACAACAGTAAATGTTATTTTTCCAAGAGATTTAAAACCAAAAGATTAATTAGAATGTTGCTGATAGAAAGATACGGAGCAATAGATATTGGTTCTAATGCTATAAGACTATTAATCACTACAATAATCCATCAAGAAGGAAAAGAACCTCGATTTAAGAAAACATCCTTAATAAGAGTCCCTATTCGTTTGGGAGCGGATGTTTTTGTAAAAGGAAAAATATCCAAGGAAAATTATAAAAGAATGAAAGATGCTTTAAAAGCATTTGATTTAATTATGAATATTCATAAAGTAAAGCGATATCGCGCTTGTGCTACATCTGCAATGCGAGAAGCCACTAATGGAAAAAAAATCACAGGAAAATTATATAAAAAGACAGGAATCAATATAGATATTATTAATGGAAATGATGAAGCTGCCATTATTGCTACAACTAATATTAAAGAGTATTTAAAACATGATAAAGTCTTTCTATATGTTGATGTGGGTGGAGGAAGTACTGAACTTACAATCTATGCTAATAAGCGTACAGTTGCATCTCGATCTTTTAAATTAGGTACAGTTCGTTTAATTAATAATTTAGTAGAGGAAACAACTTGGAATCAGGTAAAAGAATGGATTCAAACTAACACAAAAGAATATCAACATATTACGTTATTAGGAACTGGAGGTAATATTAATAGTACCTATAAGTTTAGTGGCACAAAAACAGGGATTCCACTTAGTTATTCCTATTTAAAAAATCATTATGAATATTTAAGTAATCTTACTTATGAAGAGCGTATTATCAATTTAGATATGAATCCAGATCGTGCAGATGTAATTATTCCCGCATTAAAATTTTATACTTCGGCTATGAAATGGAGTGGCGCAACATCTATTTATGTACCAAAAATAGGACTATCCGATGGGATAATACGTAGTTTGTATAATGAACAATTGGCAAACAAATCGAATTAACCATGAATAGTTTCATTTGTTCCTAAATCCTTCATAATCTCAGCTTCAAAAACGAGTAATTCTTGCCATTTTTGATCTACTTCATTACGGTCACCGTATTTTCTAGCAAAATTTAGAAATAACATGTAATGTCCTGCCTCACTAGCCATCAAACTTCTGAAAAAATCTGACAATTCTTTATCCTTTAGGTTATTTGCTAATAATTTAAATCGTTCACAGCTACGAGCTTCAATTAAGGCAGCATATAAAAGACGATGGACTAACTGTGTTGTACGGCTACCTCCTTTTGGGAAAAAAGTAAGGAGTTTTACAACATAATGATCTTTGCGGTCTCTCCCTAATATCCAACCTCTAGAAATAATAATATCATGAACTAATTCAAAATGACACATTTCTTCTTTAGCCAATTTCGGCATTTCCTTTACAAGTTCTGAATATTCAGGAAAGGAGACCATCAGTGAAATAGCAGTTGAAGCTGCTTTTATTTCGCAAAAAGCATGGTCAGTAAGGATTTCTTCAATATTTTTTTCTGCGATATTTACCCAGCGAGGGTCTGTTGTTAACTTTAATCCTAGCATAGTCTTTTAATTATAAATCCAAATCAAATTCTTTTCTTAGTAAATCAATCATTGGATTTTTCTCCTTTAGTTTTTCATATTTTTCAATAGGAGTATAGGCGTATTTTTTGTTTACAGTTTCATTCACAACAATCTCCAAGTCGATCTCAAAATTTTGAAGGGATTCTTTTAAAAAAGAAAGCAGGTCGTATTTTGCACGCTCTACTTCCACTTTAATCGTATTGTTTGGAAATTCTAATAAAATAGTTTGGTCTTTAAGTTTTGGAATTCCCATAGTTAAATGGGATAACAAATTGTATTTCCCTTGTTTCTCTACTTTTTTAGCATATTTATTCCAGGCTTCTATCATTTCTTCTTCTGAAAACGTTTCAGTGGGAAGGTTTTTTGCTTGAGGTTTGTTAGCTGCTATTTCTTCTTTTAATTCTTGTTTTTTCTGAATGCTTTTTAAGGAAAGAGCAGAAACTCTTTTAGCATTTCGTTCTGCTACTATTTTTGGGAGTTCTTCTGTTATTTTTTTTGAAGATTCTTGAGACGAATTCGTTGAAATAACTTCCTTATTAGTTTCTTGATATTCTTTCTTAGGCTCGGAAGCAGCAGCTTTTACTTCAACTAACTCTTTGACTTCGCCATTTTCATCAGAAAAATAGGAGGGAGGAATTACAAAGGAGTGTGTATTGTCTTTTCTGTTTAAATTAGGTTTTTTTTTTTCGCCCGATGCCTCAGGATTAAAAGTAATGGAGGCAAGTTGCATCAAGCATAATTCTACTAATAACCTTTGGTTTCGACTTGTTTTGTATTTTAAATCACAAGTATTTGCTATTTCAATTCCTTCAATTAAAAAAGAAGCGGAAGTGTTTTTAGATTGGTTTAAATACATAGTCTTGACTTGCTCACCAACTTCAAGTAGTTCTATGGTTTCTTGATTTTTGCAAACCAATAAATCTCTAAAATGTGAAGCCAATCCCATTACAAAATGATGACCATCGAATCCTTTGGCTAAAATATCATTGTAAAGTACTAATGTACTTGGAATATTATTTTCTAAAAGTAAGTCCGTAACCTGAAAAAAGTAAGTATAATCTAATACATTCAGGTTTTCAGTAACCGATTCGCGAGTCATGTTTTTCCCAGAAAAACTTACCACTCTATCAAAAATGGATAGGGCATCCCGAAGTGCACCATCCGCTTTTTGTGCGATTACATGTAAAGCATCGTCCTCTGCATTAATTCCTTCCGCTTTTGCTACGTTTTCTAAATGACCCTTAATATCTTTTACTGTAATTCTTCTAAAGTCGAAAATTTGACAACGAGAAAGTATGGTTGGGATTATTTTATGCTTCTCTGTAGTAGCTAAAATAAAGATAGCATGTGTAGGTGGTTCTTCTAAGGTCTTTAAAAATGCATTAAAGGCGGCGGAAGACAGCATATGTACCTCATCAATAATATATACTTTATAGTTCCCTACTTGTGGGGGTATTCGAACTTGATCTATTAAATTTCGAATATCATCTACAGAGTTATTTGAAGCGGCATCTAACTCGAAAATATTGAATGCAAAATCTTCGTCTGGTTTTTCGGTACCATCTTGATTAATTTGCTTGGCTAAAATTCGAGCACATGTAGTTTTTCCTACTCCACGAGGCCCTGTAAATAATAAAGCTTGTGCTAAATGGTCATTTTCAATAGCCTTTTCTAATGTATTGGTAATAGCCTGTTGCCCTACCACTTCGTTAAAATGTACAGGTCTATATTTTCTGGCTGATACTATAAAATGTTCCATAGAATTGAATGAAAACAAAGATAAAAATAGTCTTCATTTAAATAAATATTAGCCTTTCAATTTTTGTGCTATTTATTAACAATAGAATCTTCTTTATTATTGAAAATATTTAATTTACTTTTGCTCAGCAGACCGTCTCATCGTCCCGAAAGAGCTTGCTCATATCGGGGAGGAAAGTCCGGACACCATAGGAAAGCATAGCGGTTAACGACCGTCACCCGCCATTGGCGAGGGAGGAATAGTGCAACAGAAAGGATGTACAGGTAATGCTGTAGTGAAATCATGTAAACTCTATGCGGTGCAATGCCATGTAAACCTGTGCTTGAGGGTTTCCGCCCAATACAGGAGGGTAGGCAGATAAAGCTTTTTGGTAACAAAAAGTTTAGATAAATGATGAGAGTCTTTCGAGATACAGGATCCGGCTTATAGGTCTGCTTTTTTTTATTTTAATGTTTTTAACCATTCTTTACATTCTTCTAAAGTAAAAAATGATTTATATGGTCTTGAGTAAAACTTCTTAACAAATAACGAATTGTCGTAGGATGCTTCTGTATGACATAATATTGCAACTCCTGTTAAACCACTATTATTGGAAACATTAATAAATGCTGTTGGGGTTACGGTATAATCATTTTTTCTATTTGAAATAAACCCAAAACTTTTGCCTTTAAAATAAGTGTCAAAAACGGAATGAAATTGTGCTAATTCTGGACTATCAAATACGATACCTTCATTAACTGAAGATATTATAAGATCTTCATAAATTTCTAAAACAGCAAAATTTAAATTTACTATGATAGGGTATTTTGACTTCATAAATTATTTTTTTCAAAAAAACTAAATACAGAACCACCATACCTTCTGGCTTCTATAAAATATTCTGAATTAGATAAATCGGTATGCTTAGAATGTTCTATAATTAAGAAACCTTCTTCATTTAACCATTCATTATGGAATACTTTTTTTACAATTTCTTCAAAAGACTGATCCCCTATATCATAAGGAGGGTCTGCAAAAATCACATCGAATTTTAATCTAGCTGAATTGAGGTATTTTAATACATCAGCTTTAACTGTTTGTATAGGAAAAGAAAGCTCTTCAGCAATTTTGTTTATATATTTTACACAACCATAATGTTGATCTACTGAAACGATTGTTTCTGTACCTCTTGAACCAAATTCAAAACTTATATTTCCTGTTCCCGAAAAAAGATCTAACAAGGATACTTTAGAAAAAATGACTTTATTATTTAAAATATTAAAAAGTGCTTCTTTTGCAAAATCAGTGGTAGGTCTTACCGGTAATTTATTTGGAGCTGCAAGGCGTTTGCCTTTATATTTTCCTGAGATAATACGCATTATTGTGCAAGTTTAAGAGCTAGGTTACGGTGTGTTGTATTATTTTCATAATCTAATATAGGTAATTCTGTAGCATTGAAAAAGGATACATGGCGTATATATGTAAAGAGTATATTGTAATTAGCATCCTTTTCTACAATTTCTCCAGATAAGACACAGGCAATAGTTTCTGGATTTAATTTTAGTTGTTCTAAGCAAAATAATATATAATAGATAAAATCTTCTGGAGTCTTGAATTCATAGGAATTACAAAGTATTAGTTCTCCCTTATCTATAATAAAGATATCGAACATATCTTTTTCTAAATTAATATATAGTTTTGGTATTATAGAATGCTTTTCAGCATTCAATATATATTTTAATAATATTGTTGTGGCATGGTAATATTTAAAATTCCCATATCGCTCATACAAATAATTATTAATATTAATATAAGGAATGTAAACAATCGTAATATTTTGATTTTCTAATTGATCGAAAGCAACAAAATCTGTAGCCAAAATTTTTGAATTTAACTTTAGATATTCACTTATTATTTTTTCATCAAATAATGGAGTAGGAACTAAAGCATAAAGTGTTGTAGCGTATGTTACATTTACTTCATTAAATTCTTGTTGAAGTTCAGAATATTCTGAAATAATTGAAGTCAGTTCAATTAACAACTCTTCTGGAGATCGAGGTTGGTTATAGTTTTTTTTAGTGTAAAAAACTACTTCCTGGGTTCTTCGATTTATTACTAAAAAAGAAAGTCCGGACAATGAAAATTGAACGGACAATCTATTATTTGATTTTGAACTGTTTAATATGTTAGTTTTCTTTAGGTATGTCATAACCTTTTGGCCAGTTTCCACTAGTATCAATATCATCCATAGTTCCTACTTTAACAGATGGTCCATTAATTCCATCAACTGAAACCAATTGTTCTTCTTGGTATAATAAATCTTTGTTTTGATCACTTAGGATAACCCTTTTGGCAACTTTAGCTTCAAAAACCGAGAAAAAATCACCATTCTTCTCATATTTTCCTGCTTTAAGTTCAAATTTTGCTCCATCTGCAACTTCTAAAGGAACATTCATCATTGTTTTATAGCGATCGGTTTTACCGAAAAGAGAATCTTTTACAGATGAAAACCCTAAAGTGTCAATAATAATGTCTTCTATATAATAACCACCGTCATTTCCAAGACCGTATGCTTTATTTTTTTCAACATCAGCATAACTAGTATCACGTCTTTCAATGATTGCATATTGTGCAGTATCTATAAAACGAACTAAGCTATCAAAATTTCCAGAAAAATTTCCTGTGATTTCCTGAAATGCTAATTCTGCAGATCTAATATCTTTTAAGTTTTCAATTACTTTAGCGTATCGAGCTTCTTTAACCTTATTAAACTCTACAGGTCCATTAATAGACTTATATAAGCTATAACCTAAACCGATGATAGTTACCCATAAAATAATAGAAATTACAGGGTTTAATTTTAGGGGAACATACTTTTCTAATAAAACGGCAATACCTACGCAAATTAAGGTGCCAAGAACTATATTTAAAATCATAATATATAAATGAAGATTACTTTTATTTTTATAATGGTATAACGCAAATCTACAATTTTTTTTTATTCGTAAAAGTATATTCCGAAAAAAACATAACTATCTTTAACCCTTTTAGCATAATTGTAAAATGAATAGACCTCAATTCCTTACTGATTTAGTAAAAGATTTTCCGCATTCCCCTACAACTAAACAAGATACAACATTGCAGTTAATTGCAGATTTTGTTTTGAGTAAAAATAATAATGAAGTTTTTTTATTAAAGGGATACGCTGGTACCGGTAAAACTACAATTATAGGAACTTTAGTGAAAAATATATGGAAAGTTCAAAAATCTGCAGTTTTATTAGCTCCAACGGGAAGAGCAGCAAAAGTAATAGGTAATTACTCAAAAAAAGAGGCTTTTACTATTCATAAAAAAATATACTACCCAAAAGCTCAAAAAGGTGGTGGAGTTTCTTTTACATTACAAAAAAATAAACATCGAAATACTATTTTTATTGTAGATGAAGCGTCTATGATACCCGATATAAATATTGAATCCAAGCTATTTGAAAACGGGTCTTTATTAGACGATTTAGTACAATATGTATATAGTGGTCATAATTGCAAATTATTTTTAATAGGTGATGTTGCGCAATTGCCACCAGTAAAACTAGACGTTAGCCCTGCATTGGACCCTCACACAATAGAAAACCATTATAATAAAGAAGTTATAACCATAGAGCTTGATGAAGTAGTGCGACAGCAAAAGGATAGTGGAATTCTTTTTAATGCTACTAAGATTAGAAACCAATTAGGAGATGGTTTTTATGAAAACTTTAAATTACAAGAATCTAATTTTAAGGAAGTAATAAGACCTTTAGATGGACAAGAATTAATGGATGCAATTAATGACTCCTATTCAAATATAGGTAATGAAGATACTGTATTTATAGTGCGGTCTAATAAAAGAGCCAATTCATACAATCAAAATATAAGAAGCAGAATTCTTTTTCAGGAGCAAGAGTTAGCATCTGGTGATTATTTGATGGTAGTTAAGAATAATTATTTTTGGGTAGAGAATCAAAGCGATGCTGGATTTATTGCTAATGGTGATATTATTGAGGTTTTAGAAATATTTAGTATTAAAGAATTATATGGATTTAGGTTTGCAGAAGTAAACGTCCGTATGATTGATTATCCTAGAATGAAACCCTTCGAAACCGTTTTAATGTTAGACACTTTATCTTCAGAAACTCCATCTTTGCCTTATGAAGATTCAAACAGACTTTATAAAGAAGTAATGAAAGATTATGAAAACCTGAGCTCTAAATATAAAAAGTTCCTTTCGGTTAAAAAGAATGTTTATTTTAATGCATTACAAGTAAAGTTCTCATATGCAATTACTTGTCATAAATCTCAGGGAGGGCAATGGGATACTGTATTTGTAGAACAACCTTATTTGCCAAATGGAATAGATAAGGACTATTTGCGATGGTTATATACCGCTATTACAAGAGCAAAAAATAAATTATATCTAATTGGTTTTAAGGATGACTTTTTTGTTGACTCTAATTATTAATAAAATGCATTTAATCCTTATTTTAGCCATTGTTTTAGGTTTATATAGAATAAATATATAAAATACTTTTAACAAGCAACCAAAATTTATAAAGTACATCTAACAAAGAAATATTTATATCATAGAATGAAAATAATAGCGATGATACCTGCGCGATATGGCGCATCTCGTTTTCCGGGAAAGTTAATGCAAGATTTAGGTGGAAAACCCGTAATAGTTAGAACCTACGAAGCAGCTAAAGCAACCAATCTTTTTGATGAAGTATATATTGTTACTGATAGTGATGTAATTTTCACTGAAATTGAGCTTCATGGTGGAAAAGCAATAATGAGTAAAAAAGACCATGACTGTGGAAGTGATCGTATTGCGGAAGCAGTAGAAAATATGGATGTGGATATTGTTGTAAATGTTCAAGGAGATGAACCATTTACTAGTAAAGAAGGTCTTGAACAAGTTTTAAGTGTGTTTGAAGGTGAAGATGCTGACAAAATAGATTTAGCATCATTAATGACTGAAATGCACGATTGGAAAGAAATAAGTGATCCAAACAGTGTAAAAGTAATCGTAAATAAAGAAAACTTTGCTTTATATTTTTCTCGTTCTCCTATTCCATATCCACGTGATAAAAATGCCGATGTTCAATATTATAAGCATAAAGGAATATATGCTTTTAGAAAACAAGCATTAATGGACTTTTATCACCTTCCAATGCGAACATTAGAAGCTGCAGAAAAAATAGAATGTATACGTTATCTTGAATATGGTAAAAATATCAAGATGGCAATATCTAACACTCAAGGGATAGAAATTGATACTCCTGAAGACTTAATACGAGCAAATAAGGCATTAAAAGAAGACAAGGACATTAGTGTGAATAATAAGTATAGAAATTTCCCAATGGTTCCAAAAGTAGTTTTTGGAAAAGGATGTTTCGATCAATTATCATCCATATTAGCTCCTCAAAGAAAAAACAAAGCGCCATTTATATTTTTAGTAGATGATGCTTTTGAAAATGACCACCCATTAATTGATAGAATTAATATTCGATTTAATGACAAACTATTGTTTGTATCTGTTAAAGAAGAACCTACAACAGTTCAAGTAGATCAAATAGTAAAAGATATAAAGTCAGAATTTAATTATAAGCCTTCTGGAATTATTGGGATAGGAGGTGGTTCTATATTAGATTTGGCAAAAGCAGTATCTATTATGCTCACAAATAAAGGCAGTGCAGCAGATTATCAAGGTTGGGATTTAGTGAAAAAGAAAGCTGTTTACCATGTTGGGATACCTACCATCTCAGGAACTGGAGCTGAAGTTTCTAGAACAACGGTACTCTCTGGTCCCGAACGTAAATTAGGAATTAATAGTGATTATACTCCATTTGATCAAGTTATACTAGATCCAGACCTAACCATTGGAGTACCTAAAAATCAATGGTTTTTTACAGGAATGGATTGTTTTATTCATTGTGTTGAATCTCTTAACGGAACTTTTCTAAATGCCTTTAGTGAAAGTTATGGTGAAAAAGCGTACGACCTTTGTAATGAAATATTTTTAAGCGATGATTTATCCGAAGTAGATTCTAGAGGTAAATTAATGATGGCATCATGGCACGGAGGAATGAGTATTGCTTATTCTCAAGTAGGTATTGCACATGCAATGAGTTATGGAATTTCTTATGTTCTTGGTACAAAGCATGGCGTAGGAAACTGTATCGTATTCGATCATTTAGGAGATTATTATCCTGAAGGCGTTGCATTGTTCAAGAAAATGGTTGAAAAATACCAAATAGAAATCCCTCAGGGTATTTGCAAAGATTGTACAGATAAGGAGATTGATATTATGATTGATATCGCTTTAAGTTTGGTGCCATTATGGGAAAACGCTTTGGGGGAAGAATGGGAATCTGTCATGACCCGTGAGAAGCTAAAAGGAATGTATTTGAAAATGTAAAATATTTATATATGTTTTTATATAAGTTTATTTTCAATACTGTTTTTGGTTGGAAGTTAGAAGGTGATTTTAGTCCTCAAATCAAGAAGTCTATAGTGATTGTTGCACCACATACAAGTTGGTATGATTTCTTTATTGGCGTGTTTACCAGAGGTATTTTAAATACACCAATCAATTGGGTAGGAAAGAAAGAATTATTTACTTGGCCTTTTGGTTATTATTTTAAATACATGGGAGGTGCAGCATTAGATAGAACCTCAGGACAAAATAAGGTAGATGCTATTGCTCAAATATTTTTGGAGAAAGAAGAGTTTAGAATGGCAATGGCTCCAGAAGGAACTCGAAAAAAAGTAGATACTTGGAAAACTGGATATTATTATATTGCTCAAAAAGCCAATGTACCTATTATTCCAGTAGCTTTTGATTATGAACATAAAGAAGTGCGAATAGGAAAACCTTATTATATTACAAATGATATAGAAAAGGATACGGAGTTTCTTCGGTCTTTTTTTAAAGGAGTGAAAGGAAAGAATCCAGAATATTCTTAAATAAAAAGGCCGCTATTAAGCGGCTTTTTTATAGTTGTATTTATTTTGTGTTAATCAGATTCATCCATAGAATGGTATACATTCTGAACATCATCGTCTTCTTCTAGTTTCTCTAGTAATTTTTCAACGTCTGGCACTAAGTCATCACTTATTTTTTTGGTCACCTGTGGGATACGTTCAAAACCAGAAGAAAGAATTTCAATTTCTCTAGATTCTAATTCTGCTTGTATGGCACCAAAGTTTTCGAATGGAGCATAAATTAAAATACCGTCATCATCTGCAAAAACTTCTTCTGCACCAAAATCTATAAATTCTAATTCCACTTCTTCTGCATCTAATCCTTCCGAAGGTATTCTAAAATTACAGGTATGATCGAACATAAAAACTACAGAGCCCGAAGTACCCATATTACCATCGCATTTGCTAAAACAAGCTCTAACATTAGCAACAGTTCGGGTGTTATTATCGGTTGCAGTTTCAACTAATATAGCGATTCCATGTGGTGCATAACCTTCAAAAAGTACTTCTTTATAATCTCCTTGTCCTTTTTCGGAAGCTTTCTTGATAGCTCTTTCTACATTGTCTTTCGGCATATTCACCGACTTGGCATTTTGTATCACAGCACGTAAACGTGAGTTAGAAGCAGGATCTGGTCCTCCTTCTTTTACAGCCATTACAATGTCTTTTCCAATTCTAGTGAATGCTTTGGACATTGCTGACCAACGCTTCATTTTTCTTGCTTTTCTAAATTCGAAAGCTCTTCCCATACTTTTAATTATTTTAACAAATTTAACAAAATACTTTTCTTCTCAAAATTTTTAAATTATCAACTAACTTACTAATTCGTCAATGATTTTTGCAAAATTAAAATCTTTTTGAGTAACACCATTTGCATCATGAGTGGTAAGGCTGATTTGCAATGTATTATAGACATTTGTCCAATCTGGATGATGATTTAATTTTTCTGCTTCAAAAGCAATTCTTGTCATTACAGAAAACGCATCTTTAAAATCATTAAACTCTAAAGAGGTATGAATCGCATTTTCATTATAGGTCCAATCTTGAAAATCTTGAATTTTTTCTAAAATTATTTTTTCGGTTAATGCTTCCATATTATTTTATTAAAGTTGTTATTTCTTCTTTTAAAGTGCAATCATTTATAACTTGAGATACTGTTATTCTGTAATTTCTTGGTAGTTTATTTTCCTTAGGAAGTATAGCCAAATAGGCCTCTTTATTTGAAGTAAATATTTGCCTGAATACAACTTGATTAAGAGAAAGTATTTCTGATAACTCCTTAAACAAATCACTATGGTGAATCACGTCATTACTCGCTAAGTGAAAAATACCGACCTTATTTTTATTGATGATATAATGTATTTGTTGGGCAATTTTATCAGCTGTAGTAATGCTTACAATCAGGTTAGGGTAAACTTCAAAATCCGCTTGATGTTGAGAAGCTTTCTTTAACTGTATGAGCCTTGGTGAATTTACACCTAAAACGATGGGCAACCTTAGTATTGCATATTTGGATTTGGGCAGGGTACTTATTAGCTTTTCTATCGAAATTTTAAACCTACCATATGCACTTTCTGCTAATACAGTATCATCTTCATAAGAAGGAAACTTATATTTCGCATCAAATACATTCACAGTAGATAAATATAGAACACGACACTTTTTCTGCTTTAATGTATATTCTACTAGTTGCTGATGGATGTTATATTGTGATACAAAATCTCCTCTAAGACTGGATATTATAAAATTAGGTTCTACCTCTTCAAGTATGGTATTAATATTGCCCTTCTCCACATCGAACTTGTACAATACCTTATTGTCATCAAATTCTGGTTTGGAAGAAAAATAAGTTCCAGAAACATTAAAATAGGGCAGAAGCTCTTTATAAATAGCATTTCCTATAAATCCACTAGCACCAAGAATGAGGACTCTATTCAAAATTATGCTTTATAAAATGGTAATTTAATAATGGTAGCTGGTACTGCTTTTTTTCTAATCTGAATATTAATTTGTGTACCTACTTTTTTATGTTCCGTAGTTACATAGCCCATACCAATACCTTTGTTTAATGATGGCGACATAGTTCCGCTGGTTACATCTCCAATAATATTTCCTTGATCATCTACAATATCATAACCCTGTCGTGGAATTCCACGTTCATTCAATTCAAAAGCAATAAGTCTTCTAGAAGTTCCTTCTTCTTTTTGAGATTTCAAGTTTTCTGAATTTGTAAATTCTTTTGTGAATTTTGTAATCCAACCTAATCCTGCTTCAATTGGTGAAGTAGTATCGTTAATGTCGTTACCATAAAGGCAATATCCCATTTCTAATCTTAAGGTGTCTCTAGCTGCTAATCCTATAGGTTTTATTCCGAAGGCTTCCCCAGCTTCAAAGACTTTGTTCCAAACTTGTTCTGCATCGCTATTCTTACAATAAATTTCAAATCCACCGCTTCCGGTATATCCTGTAGCGCTTATAATAACATGTTCTATTCCTGCAAAATCTGCTACTTTAAAATGATAAAATTTAATTGCACTTAAATCTTCCGAAGTTAAAGACTGCATTGCTGCCACTGCTTTTGGTCCTTGAATTGCTAATAAAGAATAATCATCAGAAATATTTTTCAATTCTGCATTCATGGTATTCTGACTGCTAATCCAATTCCAATCTTTTTCAATATTAGAAGCATTTACCACCAATAACCATTTTTCTGCATTGAAACGGTAAACTATTAAGTCATCTACAATACCACCTGTTTCATTAGGAAAGCAACTATACTGTGCTTGATCGTCAACAATTTTTGAAGCATCATTACTGGTAACTTTCTGTATTAGGTCTAAAGCATTTGGACCCATTACCAAAAACTCTCCCATATGTGAAACGTCAAAAACTCCTACAGATTTACGAACAGTTTCATGCTCTGCATTTACGCCTTCGTAAGATACAGGCATATTATATCCTGCAAAAGGAACGATTTTAGCATCTAGTGCTTCGTGTATATGTGATAGTGCAATATTTTTTGTCATAGTAAACTTCCTGCAAAAGCAGGAATCTCATTTAATTAAACTTAAATTCTAAATGTTTTACAAAGATATTAATAAAATATGCTATTGTAAGTAAGAATAACTCCAGTTATAAATAAAACAATTATTCCAGTATATATTTTAATTTTAAAATAATATCTTGTATAATCTCCTTTATCTGCTCTATTAAAAACAATTTCATAGTAAAACAATAAAACAGTTAAAACTATTAATGAAATGCCAAGCCCTAGTTTATAATAATTCATTTGTTATTAATGCAAGTTCAAATATATTATAATCAATAAACGTAAGGGAATTTTTACTTGATTCTTTTCAAGAAGCTTGCTAACTTGCAGGAAGAAATTTTATCGATGAAATTATTTTCAAACCAACAATTTTACAAAGCAGATGCTATAACTATAGAAAATCAAAAGATGCAATCTGTAGATTTAATGGAACATGCAGCAACACTTTGTTTTAACTGGCTTCACGAAAAGTTAGAAGGAGCACAAGTTCCTATTCATGTTTTTTGTGGTATCGGGAATAATGGTGGAGATGGGCTTGTAATGGCTAGACTGTTGTTAATTCATGGCTATCATGTAAATGTTTATATCACTAATTTTACAGATAAACGCTCTCCGGATTTTTTAATAAATTACAATTTAATTAAAGAAGTAAGTAGTGAATGGCCTATTTTAATGACATCGGAAGAAGATTTTCCTAAACTTAATACTGAGGATATTATTATTGATGCTTTATTTGGAATTGGTTTAAATCGTGCCCCAAAAGGTTGGGTTAAACAATTAATACAGCACCTTAATAACTCTGAAGCCTTTATTTTAGCAATCGATATTCCTAGTGGATTATACTCTAATAAAGCAATAGAAGATACTGAAGCTATTATAAAAGCGGATCATAGCTTAACTTTTCAAGCTCCAAAATTGGCCTTCTTTTTACCTGAAACTGCGGTATTCTGCTTGTCTTTTGATGTATTAGATATTGGACTCGATCAAGAATATTTAAATTCCGAAGATCCAATTGCTACATTATTTGATAAATACGACGCTCAAGAACTTTACAGACCTAGAAGTAAATTTGACCATAAAGGAACCTACGGTCATTGCCTTATTGTTGGGGGTAGTTATGGGAAAATTGGTGCTACATATTTAGCTTGTAAGGCTGCGCTAAAAATAGGAGCGGGGATGGTTACTGCTTTTGTTCCTAAATGTGGATATTCAATTCTTCAATCTTCTTTACCAGAAGCTATGGTGATAACAGATAGCTCTAATGAATATATCGAATCTATTGCTATAAACTTTGCACCTTCAGCTATTGGTATAGGGATGGGAATGAGTACCAATAAAAAAACAGTCTCAACTTTTAAAGAATTTCTTTTAAATACAAAATCTCCATTAGTCATTGATGCAGATGCATTGAATTGCATTTCTGAAAACAATGAATTGTTAAAATCAATTCCAAAAGATTCCATTTTAACACCTCATCCTGGAGAATTAAAAAGGTTGATAGGGGATTGGGAAGATGATTATCAAAAAATGGAAATGGCAAAATTCTTTTCAGAAAAACATCAAGTTATATTATTGATTAAAGGGGCTAATACTTTGATCATTAATAATGGGGATGTATATATAAATACCACAGGGAATCCCGGAATGGCTACCGCTGGTTGTGGCGATGTATTGGCTGGAATACTAACAGGATTGTTATCTCAAGGCTATTTGCCGTTAGAAGCCGCTTTATTTGGCGTTTATTTACACGGAGATGCTGGCGATATTGCATCTAAAGACCATGGATTTGAAGCTATACTTGCTTCAGATATAATTGATGCTATAAGTACTGCATATTTAAATATATTTTTGGAAGAAACAAAAGAAGATAATAAATCTAATGCATAAAAAAACTCCCTTCAAAAATGGAAAGGAGTTTTAATTTATTAAAGTTTGTTTTTATTATAACAAGCCATCCAATATTTCTCTAATATCATTACTAGAAGGTCTAGGAGCATCGGAATTAATTATATTTCCTTCGGCATCAATAAGGATAAAACGAGGGATTCCTTTTATTCCATAATCAGTTACAAATTTAGACTTCCAATCGTTATCCGCCATTAATTGAATACCGCCTAATTCTTTATCGGATACCATATTTCTCCATGCATCGTAATCTTTTTTCTCATCGATAGAAATACTAACAAATTCAATGTTTTTACCGTGATATTCGCTTTCAACTTCTTTTAAATAAGGAATCTCTCTTTTACAAGGTCCACACCAAGTAGCCCATACATCTACATAAATCACTTTCCCTTTTAAATCTGCCAAACTAGTTTCTCCACCCTTATGGTTTTCATAAACAAATTCAGGAGATGTATTTCCTGGAGTAAGATTTTTTAATAGGTTGAATCTATCGGTTACTAATGCAAGATTTTCTTCGTTTTGATTTGCACCTTTATATAAGTTATAAACATCCTCTAAAGATGCATTAGGTTTCATACCATATCGTAAGTAATTATACATTAAATCATCTTTAGTAGTTCCTTTTGGAAAACTTTCATCAACGACCTGTAAATATGCTAAGGCGATATCGATATCTTTATCTTCAGATAATTCATTTGCCAATCTACCAAAATGAGATGCTGCTAAACGCTTATATGCATTAGAATTTTCATAGGCATTGGTGTCTGCAAAATTAAAATCACTTACAGAATTATAATAGGTATCAGAAACCTCAAAACTTTCTTTTTTAGTAAAATACACGTGGTATTCATCATAATTTTCAAGATTGTTTAAATGAGCATATTCTAATTCTTTAGTTTCTTTTGCAATAAATACGTCAGATATTCCTTCCGTAGATTTCAACAAGTCTATATAACTAGAATTCATTTTTTCTGTTTGCGAAATAAAATCTGATTCTGGTAAAGAATATACTTTATCGAAAGCCATTTCTTTTTCAGAAAGTAAATATTTGGCTGCTAAATAATTGTTTTCTGAAGCTGCATCACCAGTATAAGACAATGTTTCATCAAACTCTTTAGTATTTAGGCTAAGCCCAAGATTTGTTCCCTGTACAAGGTAAACTGGAGTACTCTCTCTGCCAACACGTAAAGTGTAGTAGTCGTTTTTATTTATTTTTAATGTATCGCTAAAAGTTCCATCTTCAGATATTGTAAGTTCAGCTTCAAAGTCACTTCCAAATATTTTTAGGGTATTGGAAGGGCTGTTTTCTACAGTTCCATTAAATACAACATAGGTAGGCTTTGCATCTTCTTTACAAGAAAAAAAAGTAATAGCGATCAATAAAATAAGTAGTTTTTTCATTAGGGTTTTTTTAATTTTACGCTAAAATACATTTTTATATTTCTGTTTTGTTAAATAGTAAAAATCTTAACAATTAATTGGTATTTTTGTTTTCCAAAAAATTATTTAATTTATGTCATTGATTCATTATATAAGTTCAGAAATACTTGATTTATCTACTATAAAAGAGATTGTTGAAGAAAACAAAAAATTAAGCCTTTCTGAAGAGGCAATTCTGAATATTAAAAAATCCCATACTTACCTTACTTCAAAAATTGAGAATGACGAATCTCCTATATATGGTATAAATACAGGTTTCGGTTCTTTATATAATGTAAAGATAGCAGCAGACGATTTATCAAAACTTCAAGAAAACATAGTCATGTCCCATGCTTGTGGAACTGGAGATTTAGTGCCGAAGCAAATAGTAAAACTAATGTTGCTTTTAAAAATTCAATCTCTTAGTTATGGCTATAGTGGAATTCAATTAGATACTGTTAATAGATTAATCGATTTTTATAATTTTGATGTAATACCCGTTATTTATGAGCTAGGAAGTTTGGGAGCTTCTGGCGATTTAGCACCTTTAGCACATCTTTCATTGCCATTAATTGGAAAAGGATTGGTTTATGTGAATGGTGACATAGTGGATGCCGATATTGTTTTAAAAGAAAACAATTGGAATCCTATAAAACTGCAAGCAAAAGAAGGTTTAGCTTTATTAAATGGAACTCAATTTATGAGTGCTTATGGAGTATATTGTTTACTTAAGAGTTATAAACTATCGTATTTAGCAGATTTAATTTCATCGGTATCTATAGATGCTTTTAATTGCAATATGAGTCCCTATGATCCATTAGTTCATTTTGTAAGACCGCATCGTGGTCAGATTAAAACTGCTGAGCGCATTAATGAATTATTAGAAGGAAGTGAAATAGGGCAATTAAAAAATAAAAGTGTTCAAGATCCATATTCTTTTAGATGTATACCCCAGGTTCATGGAGCTACTAAAGACACCATCACCTTTGTAAATAAAACCTTTAAAACGGAAATTAATTCAGTAACCGATAATCCTAATATTTTTATTAAAGAGGATAAAATTATTTCTGGTGGTAATTTTCATGGACAACCATTAGCTCTAGGATTGGATTATTTGGGGATTGCAATGGCAGAACTTGGAAGTATATCAGAAAGAAGAACCTTTCAATTAGTTTCTGGATTACGAGATTTACCAGCTTTTTTAGTTAAAAACCCAGGATTGAATAGTGGGTTTATGATTCCGCAATATACAGCAGCGAGTATTGTAAGTATAAATAAACAATTGGCTACGCCAGCCTCAGTAGATTCTATCGTTTCATCTAATGGACAAGAAGATCATGTAAGTATGGGAGCAAATGCAGCAACCCAATGCTTAAGAATTGTAGATAATTTAGAGCGAATATTAGCGATAGAATTAATGAACGCTTCTCAAGCACTTTCGTTTAGAGATCCGCATAAATCTTCTTCGGCTATAGAATCTTTTATAAAAAGCTATAAAGAAGTGGTGTCCATTATCGAAGAGGATAGACTTTTGGCAATAGATATAAAAAACACAATTTCATACCTTCAAACGATGCGTATAGAAGGGGATATATTATTTGAATAATTTTTTTAGTGTTTAGAAACCTCTTCTTTAACCCAAGAAATTGCATCCTCTAATTCTATAAAATGACGGAAAGGTTTTTTGTAAAATATTTTTTCTAGCTGCGTATTGGTTACATTAATTTGTTTGGATGAAACTACTGCAAAAGCAACAAGGTTTTCAATTTTCGAAGTTTCAAAATAGATACTAGGGTCTACAGAATAAGAATGTATTCTATTGGTGATGTATCCAAAATTTGAGTTTTTAAAATATTTTGTTGCAATACCCAATAATATGTCGTTTTTTTCTGCAGTTAGTGTAATCCCCTCAAACATTACTGCTATAATAAAATCTGAATAGACTTCTATTTTGCAAAAATCATAATTTAGTATAGTTTTCATCTTTTACTATTACCATTACGTTAATAAAGGTACAAAAATATATTTTTTGTGGTATAAAAAGTTAATGGGAAGTTTAAAAAATCAATAAATAATGAAAAATATTTAATCCTAAATTTTTATAAATTAACTATTCTAAAGCTTATAATAATAGACGCTTTAAAATTATAAAAAATTATTGTTAATTACTACAATTAACACAGGTAATTGCTTGTGGCATTAATAAGATTCTGCCTAATGGTATCGGTTTTTTACATCGCATACAGATTCCAAAATCGATATCATCTATTTTAGTTAGAGCTACCTTTAGATTGTTTAATTTAATTTCTGCATTTGTAAGAGCAGCTTGATTGACAGACCTGTTGTTAATTGCATCCATTCTAGATATCCTGCCAATAGCATTTTCAGGAGCAATAGGTTTTGTTAGCTCTTTATATTTTTCAATAGATAGGAGAGTGTTTTGAATTTCTTCCCTAATCCGGTTTTTTATTTGCTCTTTATGATTCATTTAAAAAACAAAGTAGCGTCTATATTATTTTATAGATGCTACTTTTTTATAAATTTTAAGGTTATCAAATTATGACTCTGTTTTTTTTGATTGCTTAGTAATTTCTATGGTTAATTCTTTGGTTTTTTTATCAAGGTCCATTTTAATACTATCTCCTTCTTTTAATTTAGAATTTATTATAGATTCTGCTAGTGCATCTTCTATATATTTTTGAATAGCACGCTTTAATGGTCTTGCGCCATATTGCTTGTCAAACCCTTTGTCTGCAATATAATCTTTAGCAGCTTTAGTAAGTTTAATATGGTATCCAAGCTCATCTATTCTATTAAAAAGATTAGCCAATTCAATATCGATAATTTTATAAATATCTTCTTTTTCTAACGAATTGAAAACAATAACATCGTCCACACGATTTAAAAACTCTGGAGCAAAGGTCTTTTTAAGAGCGTTTTCAATTACACTTTTTGCATGAGCATCTGCTTGAGTTGTTTTCGCTGAAGTTCCAAAGCCAACACCCTGCCCAAAATCTTTTAATTGTCGAGAACCAATATTAGAAGTCATGATAATAATAGTATTTCTAAAATCAATTTTTCTACCTAAACTATCCGTTAAATAACCATCATCCAATACTTGTAATAACATATTAAATACATCTGGATGTGCTTTTTCTATTTCATCTAATAAAACAACTGAATAAGGTTTGCGTCTTATCTTTTCTGTTAGTTGTCCACCTTCTTCATATCCTACATACCCTGGAGGAGCACCAACTAAACGAGAGATTGCAAATTTCTCCATATATTCACTCATGTCGATGCGAATTAATGAATTATCTGAGTCAAAAAGTTCTCTAGCTAATACTTTGGCTAACTGTGTTTTACCTACACCTGTTTGACCTAAAAATATAAACGATCCAATAGGCTTGTCTGGATCTTTTAATCCAGCTCTATTTCGTTGAATTGCTTTTACAATTTTAGCAACAGCATCATCTTGACCAATTACTTTTCCTTTTATTCTATCTGGTAATGCGGAAAGTTTTGTGCTTTCTGTTTGTGCAATTCTACTTACAGGAACGCCAGTCATCATAGAAATCACTTCAGCAACATTTGCTTCAGAAACGGTTTCCTTATGTAATTCAGATTCTTTTTCCCAAGCTTCTTGTTCTATTTTAAGTTGATTTTCAAGGTTTTTTTCATCATCCCGAAGTTTGGCAGCTTCTTCATATTTCTGTTTTTTTACTACAGAATTTTTCAGCTCTCTCACCTCTTCTAATTTCCCTTCAATTTCTAGTATTTTATCAGGAACATGAAGCTTCATCCAAAGCATCTATAGCCTTGTCTGGTAAAAAACGCTCTGTCATATACCTATTGGTTAATTTAACACAGGCATTTATTGCATCGTCTGTATAAATCACATTATGGTGAGCTTCGTATTTATCTTTTATATTTTGAAGAATTTCTATAGACTCTTCAACAGAAGTTGGTTCAACAATAACTTTTTGAAAACGTCTTTCTAAAGCACCATCTTTTTCAATGTATTGACGGTATTCGTCTAAGGTTGTTGCACCTATACATTGCAGTTCACCTCTCGCTAAAGCAGGTTTAAACATATTGGAAGCATCTAAAGATCCTGTTGCTCCTCCCGCACCAACTATGGTATGAATTTCATCTATAAATAAAATAATATCATCATTTTTTTCTAGTTCATTCATCACCGCTTTCATCCTTTCTTCAAATTGTCCTCGATATTTAGTTCCAGCGACTAAGCTTGCTAGATCTAAAGTTACAACACGCTTATCATATAAAATACGAGATACTTTTCGCTGTACAATTCGTAAGGCCAAGCCTTCTACAATAGCAGATTTTCCAACACCAGGCTCTCCAATAAGGAGAGGATTGTTCTTTTTTCTTCTGCTTAATATTTGTGAAACTCTTTGTATTTCATCTTCACGACCTACTACTGGGTCTAATTTACCATCTACAGCAAATGCGGTAAGATCTCTTCCAAAATTGTCTAAAACAGGAGTTTTAGATTTCTTACTCGATTTAGCTGAACTTCCAGAAAAAATATTTTCTCCTCCCTTTTCTTCAGAGGTAGAATCTTCATCACTTGGAAAAGATTCGGAAGTTGGGCTATCTATAAAATCATCATCGTTTGTTATCATTAATTTAAATTGATCTTTTACACCGTCATAATCTACCTTCATCTTATTTAACAGTTTTGTTGTTGGGTCGTTTTCATTTCTAAGAATACATAATAATAAATGAGCTGTATTAATAGAGGTACTTTGAAATAACTTTGCTTCTAAAAAAGTAGTTTTTAATGCTCTTTCTGCCTGTCTAGTCAAATGAAGATTTGTTTTATCATTTTCATTTGATAATAATTTTGGGTTTGCAGGGCTTAATATTTCAACCTTCTTACGCAAATGGTTTAGATCTATTTCTAAGTTTGATAATATAGATACCGCTTTGCCATTTCCGTCACGAAGTAAGCCAAGCATTAAATGCTCAGTTCCTATAAACTCATGACCTAAACGTAGCGCTTCTTCTTTGCTAAAAGCGATAACATCTTTTACTCTTGGGGAAAAATTATCATCCATAATTCAATTTCTTAACGTCTAAAAATAGTTTAATTACTTTAATAAGACAAAAACTATACCCTATTAAGGTGATTAGAGGTAAAAAGACAAAAAAACTTACTAAAATCAAAATAATAAAATCGATAGTTATTAACGGTTTCAGCTCTTATTTTTGTTAATAAAATAGTGATTTTTGAAATATATTTTACATCTATAAAGATACAATTAATGTATCTTGCTTTTTTAGAATATTAACATAAAAATTAAAGAATATATATGGCTGAAGGCGAAAAATTGATCCCAATTAATATTGAGGATGAAATGAAATC
>MAAC01010097.1_pt1 | contig 43761 bp, 49 predicted proteins | sample 1115981 | NCBI WGS metagenome assembly MAAC01 (sample SAMN04961126, study PRJNA320927) | seawater metagenome | isolation source: sample BD02T64 sea water enriched with oil for 64 days | place: USA:Gulf of Mexico | collected 2013-07-27 | reverse complement strand
ATACGATCTTTAATTTTAGCCATATACACCATAAAACTCCCGGGAGGCATGCCTTATATTATGGCTAAATCAAGAGCCATTGATGATATGTTGTTACAGGCACTTGCTGATGATGAAAAGCCTGAACAGTTGGTTATATTAGGGGCGGGTTATGACACTAGAGCTTATCGTTTTCGTGAGCAATTAACTAATATTCAATGCTTTGAAATAGATCACCCTGAAATGATTGCCCGTAAACGTGCCGCAATGCAGCAGTTCACCAAAAAAAGAGCCAAAACAAGAACCACAACCAGAGCAACCGCTTCAACTCAACATGACAATGATATAAATGGTACAAGTGATATTAGCTCGGTGCACTATTGCGCCGCAGACTTTAATGGCCAAGATAACTTTGATCTTGATTGGCTAGTTAGCCAAGGAATTGATAAAAATATTGATGGTGTCTCTTATTTTTTACAAGCAGCAGCCTTTAAAAATTTATTGGCTGTTACCGCCTTATTCCCCGAAAACACGCAAGTTATTTTTGACTATGCTTATGCCGATATTCTTACTGGCGGCACTTATCACGGCAGTGAAGCCTTTAAGTCATCATTACAAAAAATGGGTGAGCCTGTCACTTATGGTATTCATCAGCAAGAATTAATGCATACCATGAAGGTATTAGGCTTCGAATTAACAGAATTAATAACGCCAAAGCAGCTTGAACAACAGTATTTGACCAATCCTAATGGAGAAAGTGTCCAGCCCTATGGCTTTTTAAACATCGCCTTGCTTAGAAGAGCAGCTAAACCCTGTATTTGAAAGTAGTTTTTTTTGGGGGGGGTAAAGTGACCAGATGAATAATTTATTTGTAGTTCGAAATCATCAAACCTGATAATCACTTTGATACGAAAGCGACCTAAATATTGATTTTAGAGTCTGTTTATCAAGGTATTCAGCGGTCATTGTTAGTTGAAATGCGCAAAAACCATCAGTTTTCATTTATCTGTCAGCGCTATGCTAGCTCAAGTCAACAATAGTTGTTGGCATTCTTTCATACCTGATTGGTATGGATTTGCGGCAATATGCCTCATATTACTAATGGATCTCACGAGCAGTGCAAAAGAAAATAATGCGAAAAAAAACACATTAGATAATGAATTGACCTTAGCAGAGCTTGCACAGCAGGCAAACTTCTCAAGTTATCATTTTCATAGAATATTTTCTGGCATGTTAGGTGAGTCGGTAAAAGAGTTAATTCGACGTTTACGGTTAGAGCGTGCTGCTATTGAACTTCGAACTAGCACTACCAGCATATTAGATATAGCGCTTGGCGCTGGCTATGAAAGCGACATGGCTTTTTCAAAAGCTTTTAAAGCCAGAGCAGGTTTGTTGCCTTCCAAGTTCAGAAAATCTGAGCAGGCAAGGTTTCCGTGCTTATCACTCTCTAGCATCCGTTATGTAACCAATGAGCATATTTCCTCCTTTGAACCTTTTATTGATAAGGAATTGAATATGAAAGTAATGATAAAGCAAGTTGATGACATGTTAGTGGCTTATGTTTCCCATCAAGGACCCTACAAAGAATGTGGGCACGCATGGGATACGCTCTGCGGTACACTTGCACCGATGGGCTTACTCGGCGGTAATGCAAAAATGATTGGGGTGAGTTATGACGACCCTGACGTGGTTGCTCCAGAATTACTTCGCTACGAGGCCTGTATTAGCGTAGATGAAATATTTTCAACGACGGATGAGATAGGTTTTAAATCGATTGCTAGTGGCCGCTATGCAGTAACCACTCACATAGGCTCTTATGAAACATTGAATGAAACCTATCAGAAATTTTTTGGTCAGTGGTTGAGCCAAAGTGATCATGAATCTGCCGACCAGCCTTGTTTCGAAATCTACCTAAATGACCCCGAATCTACCGAACCTGAAGAACTAATCACCGATATCTATTTACCATTAAAGGAGTTGAATCATGGATAAGATCGATTTATTTAAATTACACAAAGCCGATTATATTGCCCCAAAAAAGCCACAGAGCTGCCATATTGCTAATGCACACTACTTAGTTATCAATGGCGTTGGTAGTCCCGGTGAAGATAACTTTAATGATGCCGTAACTGCATTATATGCTGTTGCTTATACGGTAAAAATGACACGAAAGAGGAATAATCTCGGTGATTATGTCATTTGTAAACTCGAAGCTAGATATTGGTCTATCAACAAACAGTGCTTAAGTGAACAAGATAAATCACAGTGGCATTGGCAGTTGATGATACGTACGCCATCTCAGGTAGAAATTAGTGATATTGAGCAAGCTGCTACCGCGTTAACAGCCAAAGGAAAAACCGTCAGTATCAACAAGGTAAAACTCATTGAGCACGAGTTTGCTCATTGTATTCAGATGTTGCATGTCGGCTCATACGAAGAGGAGAGCCGTACATTAGAACAGATGTTAGCTTTCGTTACTGAGCACCAGCTATCAGCGACAGGTGAACACTGCGAGATCTATATTTCAGATCCACGACGTATTCCCATGGAGCGATTAAAAACTATCTTAAGAATGCCGGTAAGTAATTAGCGCAGGTGTTTTGACTAAAATAACCCCACAGAATAGGCATTGACTCCCGGAGATTAAAACGCCCCAATCAACACGTCAAAGCAACCGACGCTTCAGCATTAGGCTGCTCTGACTTGTTAAATTTTTTATTTAATTGCGTACTTTTTATTAGCTTTAAAGGCTTCGGCCTCAAGTGGTGTGTTTTCATAACTGTATTTGCTTAAGTCGCTTATATGTTGTACTACAATTTCGCTAAAGCTTGCTCTTTCTATTTGTAAAACATGAACTAGCTCGTGAGCCATCCGTGAACAGTCAAGTTCATAATCTCTTCGAACGTATATCGAATAACCAAAAACTTGAGCTTGATTGATGATATCTTTGCCGATAAACCCTAATGATAAACCCATTTGTTTTAAGTTTTCGTTTTCATTTTCATTTTCATTTTCATTTTCATTTTCATAAGAGTAAGGCACTTCATCTACATAGATAACTCTTACTTTTTCAGGAGATTTTACGCCAATTTCTTTTGCTAATCATATTTCGTTCTCATTTAGCGGGATACCTATTTTCAGGCCTTTCTGATCAATGGCAATTGCCCAAGAAATATATTGGGGTAATAGCTTCTCATACGATAAGTTATTTCCTTTATTCGCTTGAGCTTGCCAAGATATCATGCCCGTCAATACTAAAATATTTATTATGTTTTTCATCTTTTATCCCATTTATTGTTTTATTGTTGCTGCATCAGGAGGTATTCTTCTTTTGCAATTAACGTCTGTATATAAACAGCTATTATTATTCTATTTCGTCGTAATACTTTGGAAAATCTTCACAAAGGCGGTATGTCAGTGCCTTGCGAGCTAACGCTCTTTCCATTAGTTTTAATGCATGCTCTAGTTCGACCCCTATCTCTTCCCACAAAGTTGAATATACGTGCTCAAAATCTTTCATGATTGACACAATGCGATCCGCTTCAGATCTGGAATCATCGGAGATATTATAGACCCGTTTACGGGAGTCTTTTGGTTCTGGCAACGAGATGAAGAACCCGTCTTTGACGCTTGATTTTAAACGGCTTTCAATTAATTGACGAGACACTCCGATATGCTGAGCTAACTCAGTCGAAGAAAGCGCCCCTTTAGCATGTAAGGCGAGAACTATTGAAATTTTATTTGCATTAAGACTAATGCCTAAGCGATCAAAAACTTCTGCTCCTTGAGCACCAATGAGTTCACTTGCACGAAACAAAATGGCACCAAATTGTGGACTACGTATCTTAGTCATGATTTTTTCCTTCTTGAAATTACGAAACATTTTGCGCAAATACTTTCATAAAATTAAGAGGGTTTCTAATATTGTAAAACGCATCCATCATTAGTGTCTTCACAAAAAATTTAAATTGCTTGGGGTATAGAGTTTAAGTTTCTCCAATGTTAAAAGCACCTGAGTAAGATGCTTTAGCATCATTTCACGAAGTATATGCGGATATTTTTATCGGCGGTATTTATCACGGTAGTGAAGCCTTCAAATCATCATTACAAAAAATGGGCGAGCCAGTCACTTATGGTATTAATCCGCAAGAACTAATGCCAACCAGAAAGGCATTAGGCTTCGAATTAACTGAATTAATAACGCCAAAGCAGCTTGAACAACGATATTTGACCAATCCTAATGGAGAATGTGTCCAACCCTATGGCTTTTTAAATATAGCCTCACTTAGAAGAGGAACTAAAGCCTGTATTTGAAAATAGTTTTTTTTGGGGGGGATTAAAGTGCGCAGATAAGTACTTTATTTGTAGTCGTTAATTTTTGAACTCTCATAATTGAATAGGCTCCGACCTAATTGTGCCATTGGTTAGGTTGGGTGTTACCACTTTGGGCTAAAGCGATCACGCGGTAATGATGTACTTGGCAAGTACTAAATACCCTATAAAAATCAGCCAATAATTTTCAGCTTCCCTTCCCATGAGACTTATTGACAGGTGTTTTATTAAGCATTTGAAATATTCATTATATTGGCGTAGTGTTGGAATAATAGAATAAAAAACAGACAGAGGCATAGCGTAGAAAGCGTGAAGGTTTCAGTCTAATAAATTGTTAGGGAATCAACTGCTAAAAGGAAAACAAATGCTACTTTATGCCATTTTATCTGCCCTAGGAGGCTTCTTTGTATCAAAACAAGCAAAAAAAATACGAACGGAACTGCAAAGTGAGTCAGACCTAGAGATTCGTGAGGCACTCGAAGTGTCCGCAAAAAAAAGAGATAGCATATCTAAATGGCTTTATCTCCTATCGGTCTTGTTCTTTGTGGCGACGATTATTATTCTAGGATCTATATCGTGAATAAATCAATACCTGTACAATCTGGCTGCCTTCCAACCTTAGTATTCGTTACTATTGCAGTCACAGTATTTCTCTTGATTGGAGAGTACTCGAAAGTCGACGGTATTCAGAGCCGATTGTTGGGTTATTTTATTGTTTTTATTTTTGTTGTTATCGGCTTAATTGTAAAAGATGAAATCCAAGAAAAACTAAGATCTGGGGCGCCAGCAGCTGAATCAATAATTAATCAAGATAAAAGGACGCCAATACTCTATTTACGCCCATTTCTCACTGATTCAGATACACATGATAAGTTTAATATTACCGAATCTATAGGTGGGCTAAATCCTTGGTTTTGGATCACGAAAGCTATATATAAAAAACCTTCATTTGAATCAGATATTGCAATGCAAGTCCATCAACTTGGACCTTTTATAGGCTTAAATGCATCAGGATACTCGCCCAGTTTAGGCTCATCAAAACTAACTACGACAGTAGATGAATGGAAAAGTACCATTCGTGACTATATTACTAAATCTCAAATAATTGTTAGTCGGATTGGTGAAACACCAGGATTAAAGTGGGAGATTGAGCAGATAATAGAAGCGAATAAACTCGAAAGCGTGATTCTTTTTGTGCGTTTTCCTGGCCCTCAGGACAAAGAGCTGATCGAAGTACGATATAGAAAATTCAGTAAGTTTTTCTATTCTTTGTCAGGTGCTACTATGCCTAAATATTCCAAAAAACTGCGCTTTATCTATTTTTCTGGAGGAGAAGGGAAAGGTGCCAAATCCATTGGTGCTGCAATGTTAGGGTTAGGAAAACAGGTAGAAACTTCTAGTTTCCGAGGATATCTCAAAGGGGCTTTTAAAGGTGCAGGAAATCCTGATCGTAAGCCCGATGTGCGAATCGAAAATAAATCAAACTTATTTAGGGTTACGCTCTTTCTGTTACTAACTATAGGCGTATACGGTATGTTTGGCGTTACGCATGGTTTCATGACTCTTAAATTCGAAGATATGCCCGGCACATTAAATTTACTATTTTTCTTTCTAACATCAATATTTGCTGGTGTTATCTATGGCCAAGGCTCTGTTAAGTTGAATATAAGTGGTGAGTATTTGCACTTTACAATGGGCTTAATACTTATTCTCTGGGCATGGTATCTATATTATGTCGTGCTTTTTCAATCATGGGAGTTTATGACTGAATATGCCTTAATTGGAGGAGAATATGCTTCCGACTTTTGGCTAGCACAAATTGTAGCTATTTTTGCTTATATATGGGCGCCTTTTACTACCTTTATTTATGGTTGGTCAAAGGCTGAAAAAAATAGATGCTATGCAGGTAAAAGATAGTAACAAGCAAAAATACTGGAAGAATAATAAATAGTAACTCACTATTGAGTGAGCGCCACAAAACGCACTTTACGTCAAACCGTTAGAGATAACCGCTGTGAAACATAGATATAACTTATTCAGAAGTCATTCATGGGCATATGGCGGTGCATACGAGAGGTTAACCGAAATTATTGATGATTTAGCTTATTTTTCCTACCATAATAATTCTGCTCTAAGCCATGAAATACTTATAATGGCGGACAAGTATACTACTTATAGCAAATGGATGAATGCGATAATTCAGCTTGCAAATGAAGATTTTTTTCAATCCAAACTAATAGTCGTTTACGAAAGTTTTCACACACTTCGAGACAAGAGCACAAGTTCTCTTGTTTCTGAAATCAGAGAGTTTGGGATAAAACCATAATGAGTAATATCAACATTAACTCTAAGCCTGCATCAGAATACACAGACAAGTTTCAGGATCATGCGTTTGAGCAGTATAAAATATATCTTGAAATGGCCGATCGGATCTCATCCAGAAGACAATCCGCAAATACATTTTTTCTTTCCATAAATACTATCCTTGTAACGCTTGCTGGCTATGCAAAGTCAGCAACAAATACAGACACTTTTTTCTATATAATAACTTCATTAGCTGGCGTTTTAATATGTTATATTTGGTATCGCCTTGTACTTTCATACAAAAATTTAAATTCCGCAAAATTTAAAGTAGTACACGCTATAGAGTCAGACCTCCCCTATAAACTTTTTGATGCTGAGTGGAGTGCAGTAGGTCGCGGAAAAAATAAAAAGCTTTATTACCCATTCACTGAACTAGAAATGAAAATTCCATGGGTATTTGCATCAATTCATGCGTTAGTTTTAATATATGTCATTCCATGGTCAAAAATGTTCACTTGTGTTCAGCCCTAAAAAATTACTGCACTTGGATTTAATAAACCGTCATGACTTTTGCTGAACAAAAATATGCATCAGCTGACTTCAGCTAGCTTATTATGTCCTTTGTGTTCCAAGTTACCAACACTGGGATTAAAGCTAATGTACATAGCAAAGAACGAAAGCTTTGGTTGAACTCTACTTGTAAATTTATAAGATAAAACCTTAACTCATCTCAGTTAAAATTACATAACCTGCTATTACCTGACCTAGGTTAGGTAATAACAGGTTAGGTAAACGCTACGGTATAACGCTATTAGTCCTTCAATTCTTTATTCACTTGGGCTAGCAAAGTCTTAACCCTTGCTGGAGCAATACTTGCGGCAATAAGGTGTGCTTTCGCTTTTTTATACTGCCCTTGTTCAATATAAAACTCCGCTAAAAAGTAATTGATATCAATACCGGTTGGGTTCATTGCTAGCGCTGTTTTTAAATGTTTTTCTGATTCATCTTCGTCACCAAAGCTAACAGGCCACCCTGGCACCTTCAAATACAAAATGCCTAAGCTGGTATGAGCCGAACCTTGTAGTGCATTTTCGTTAATAGCGAGGGCTTTCTCTAAGGACTCTTTCGCATCATCTACATACGAAAGCGCACCTAATCCACCTTTAAAACCAGCATAGCTCGATTGAATAATGCCATGCCAGATCCACGCTGCAGCTTGTTGAGGATAAGCTGTTGTCAGCGCTGTTGATTTCTCTTGCAAAGCAAGAAATGCGCTTTTTTTCACTGCTTTGTTGTTAGCATAATTAGCAGCTACCCATTGATGCTGTAATGCGATTAATGCTTGCTTAAAGTCATTTGGAGACTGCGTATTGGCATAAACGTTAATGTTCAACCCGCAAAATAATGCCAGTAATGTCATCGACTTTATTATTTTGTTTTTAACGTTAATAGTTTTATTCTTGATAGTTTTCATATTAATACCTCTTGAAGCTGTTAAATAGTATAAGTAATGGATTGTTTTAGCGCAGTTGTTGACAAATTTGTCCTATCTGGCTATCAAGTGATTGAAACATTTTTGTGTATAATGGATGCTTAGCGATTAACGACATAACCTCTAAAAGTGATACCGCCATAATTTGAGGGTTAGTGCTGTAGTAACTACCCCAGTCATCTGTAGATGCTTGTATTTTATGGTGATCGGCGTTGCCAATAAACGTATTTTGAACGCCGGCCTTATCAAGTAGCTTGAGCACTTTTTCCGTACCAGAAAATACTAAATACTTATAGTTAAGACAAAATAATGATACTGCTGTCACCATAAATAATGGGATGGTAAAACGTTTTGCATTACTAAAAAGATGGCTAAACTCAACAATCTCTTGTCGTTTAACTTTATTATCCACAAAAACGGCTTGTTGCTCTATAACTCCTGAAAGATATTGCTCTACAAACAACTCATCATGACCACTGCGAATACCTAAGGCGGCTTTATAATTGCCGTTTGATAACGCTAATAAATGCGGTGTTGTGATTGATATTTTGGCGCCGTAAGCCTTAGCAAATCCTTGTTTAATAAATGCCTCTATTTCATTTCGGTGCTTACTGCCTACAGGCGCAAGTTGAATATCAAAATTTAATTTTTGCTCAATTAAATTACCTTTAGGTTTTTTTAATGAAGTTGCCGTTTGGCCTTGAATAATTGAAGTTACATTTATCATCGTCATTATCTCCTGCTTGTTGATGATGATAAATTTAATAGTTGAACCTTAAAGAATGCTTAAGGGGTAAAATATTTTTTAGAATCATATTCTACCACCCCTCTTGACATATTATGTCAAACAATTTAACTTAAAACTTGTATGCAAGATAATAGTTGAGAATAAACATTTGATATTTCATCAATAGTTTAATACCTTATTCTCAATTCAGAAAAAGGACTTCGCCCATGATAGAGTTTCTCCTAGCAGATTTTAATACCGGCTTTGCTATAGCCCTTGGTATGGTTATAGCCCTCGCGCTTCTAGAAGGTCTTGGTATGCTGATTGGGTTAAGTTTAATGAGCTTACTTGACCAAATATCCCCTATTGAGCTTGACCTAGAAGTAGGTAGCGAATTTAGTGACGGTGGCCTAACACCAATATTAGGGTGGTTATGCCTAAACAGATTGCCGTTATTAATATGGCTAGTACTTTTTCTAACCTGCTTTAGTATCTCTGGATATTCGGTTAACTTTTTCCTGCTTAATGCCACTAACTTTCTATTACCAACATTTGTTGTTTATAGCTTGGCATTGATTACCGCAATATTGCTAACTCGCTATTTAGGCATACCATTAGGACGATTGCTCCCTAAAAATGAGTCATCGGCTGTTTCCAATAATAGCTTCACTGGCTTGATAGCGAAAATAACCATTGGTACCGCCAAAAAAGATAGTCCTGCAGAAGCTGCATTATTAGACAACTTTAATCAAAAACACTACGTACTTGTTAGTCCTGATGACGATGCCGAAACATTTAATCAGGGCGATGAAGTAGTGCTCGTAGAAAAGCAGAAAAACATTTGGCTGGCCGTCAAGTTTACGCAATAACTGACACTAAACTAAAATTGTAATTTAAAAATACTAATAAGGATATTTCACATGGAAAATTTCACCTCAAACGCTAATTTTATATTTATTATGATCGGTGCTGGCATTTTAGCATTCATCACAATAGGGCTGATATTTGCGAAGTTATACATACGCGCCACGAAAGAAATTGCTTTTGTACGCACAGGTATGGGCGGCGAAAAAGTAGTTAAAGATGGTGGCGCTATATGTTTACCCGTTTTACACGAAACCATCCCCGTAAACATGAACACCTTACGCATAGAAGTAGAAAAAATGGAAAAAGATTCATTGATCACCAAAGACAGAATGCGTGTTGATGTAAAAGCTGACTTTTATTTGCGAGTTGCCCCACATACTGAGGGCATCTCAATGGCCGCTCAAACGTTAGGTAGCAGAACAATGCGTGTTGAAGAATTGAAAATACTGATGGAGTCAAAATTCGTTGACGTTTTACGCACCGTTGCTGCTGAAATGACCATGACAGAAATGCATGAACAACGTGCTGATTTTGTGCAAAAAGTTCAACAAAATGTTGCTAATGATTTAGAAAAAAATGGTTTGGAACTTGAATCTGTATCTTTAACTGGCTTTGATCAAACAGACCTTAGATTCTTTAATGAAAACAATGCCTTTGATGCTGAAGGCCGTGCTAGACTAGCCAAAATAATTGAAGAAAAACGTAAAGAAACCAACGATATTGAACAAGAAAATCGCGTACAAATTGAACGAAAAAACCTTGAAGCCGAGCGTGAATCGTTAGAAATCAAAAAAGAAGAAGAAGAGCTTCGTATCGCACAAGAACAAGTATTAGAATTCAAACGTGTTGAGCAAAGAGCTGAAATAACAAAAACGAGAGAACTAAAAGAGCGTGAAGAACGTGAAGCGCAAATATCAAAAGAGCAAGCCATTGAAGTTGCTGAAATTCAAAAGAATAGAGATGTCGAATCACGAGAAATAGACAAGCGAACAGCATTAGAGCAAGCACGAATTCAACAACAACGAGATATAGAAGTAGCAGAACAAGACAAACAGATAGCCGTTGCTGAAAAATCTGAGGCTGAATCGGCAGCTCGTGCAAAAGCAGCTGAAGCAGAAAAAGAACGCGTAGAGAAAGAAGAAGCTGTAATTACCACCAGGCAAGTAGCAGAAGCTAATCGCCAAAAAGAAATTGAAGTTATTGGCGCTAAAAAAGAAGCGGAAAGAGATGCCGTGAGTATAACTGTTCAAGCTGATGCGGAAAAACGCGCGGCTGAAGATAAAGCAGCAGCAGTACTGATAGAGGCCAAGGCTAAAGCCGATGCCACTAAACTAAAAGCAGACGCAGATGAAAAAATATATGCCGTTGATGCTCAGGGTAAAAAAGCTTTGTACGAAGCTGAAAATACTCTACGCGATGAACAAATTGAGTTGCAAAAGTCTTTAGCTATTTTAAACGCATTACCAGAAATGATCGCCAACTCTGTTAAGCCATTAGAAAATATTGACGGTATTAAAATTTTACAAGGCTATGGTAATAACACAGGGCAAGGCCATGGCGCTCATACCCACTCAGCTTCCGCAACGAATGGCAGCATAGCAGAACAAATAACCTCAGCGGCACTCAATTATCGTGCGAATGCTCCGGTGATTGATGCTATGTTGCAAGAATTAGACTTAGTACCAAAAGGCTCAGGAACACTAAATGATCTACTTAATGGCAATAATACCTTAGTGAGTGAAGCTAGAAATGTTATTAAACAGTCAAACATGCCTACACCTAATGAAAGTGCAGGTGAAAATCTGATTTCTGAAGAAAAAATAAACCAATAAAAATATCTAAGGAGTCATTATGAAAGGTGCAGGTGGAACATCCGGCGGATTAGGACATTTTTTTATCGGTCTAGTAATGATGTGTGGTGGCTTTTACATGTTACTAAACGCTATTACGGTAACATCAAGTTTTGGTATGGGCATGCGCATGTATGGCTTTTCAGCCATGGGCAGTCACTACAATATTACCAGTGGCATGGTGATGATCCCTTTTATGTTTGGTGTTGGTCTTATTTTTTACAATGGTAAAAACATACTTGGTTGGCTATTAGCTATTGGCTCAATCACGGCACTTATTTTCGGGGTTATTTCATCGGTTCGCTTTAGCTTTAGAACCATGACATCTTTCGATTTGATCGTCATTCTTGTTTTAGCGATGGGCGGGTTAGGGTTATTTTTACGGTCACTAAAAACAATAGATAAAATAGTGCCTGATAACTAAAACTCTTTATTTACTATTATTTTTAATAAAAAATGCGCCTAAAGGCGCATTTTCGTATCAGGCTAAAGTCTATTCTGACGCTTCTTTTGAGGCTTTTTCAGCTACTTTTTCCATTGGTTTTTCATTCTGCCTTTGCTGAATTACTTTCATTTGTTGATCTTTCAAATACAACGGATGATATGGTCCATAAGGAATACTACCAACAAAACGGCCATTCGCCACCTTTGCATAAGTCGTATAGTCGGCAGCAGCAGTATTAATTGCCGTAGCAATAGCATTAATTAACAAGCCTGCCATGCCTCCTCCTCCGCCATTCGCTGATAAATCAATCACAACTGTACCATTGTATTCCCATAGCACTTCTGATGTTTTGGTAGACTTAATTTCAGCGTCTATTGACACTGTTAGCGTAGAAGCCAAAACTGTATATGCTGTGTCCCATTTCGCAATTTTGGTAAAAAGCACTGCGTCAGCACCAAAATAATCATAAAATTTATTTAATGGAATATCGTAAACCAGTTCGCTGTCGTACACCCCTTGTTGCTTTAATACATCAGCCGTTAATTGGTAAGGAAAAGTATAATAACCATGCAAAGCTATCGGCATTTCTACCGTAGTTGAGTAATAGTCTTTTGCCTCAGCTGCAGTGCTTAAGTTAATTGGCGGCATAATTAACAAGGACTTAGGCTTTTCTATATACATAGACGGAAATTCTTCACCTTTAGTCACATAAGTTGGCGGAGTAACACAACCACTAACGCCTAAGACAACCAAAGAAATCAATAAAAGCTTTATTTTTGATAATGTATTCATTGCTTATCCCTTAGCTTTTGCTTTTTTAATTAAATTATCCATAAACTTTGTCGCTTCTGGGTAGATTGCTTTTTCTTGCTCAAAAAAAGTAATGGCACCTTCATTATTATTTACTTTTAAGTGAATATAACCAAGGTTGGCATAAACTCCTGGCGGTACTCGAACAGCTTTTGCTTTAGATTTTTCAACAATGCTTTCTAAAGATGTCTTCCACTGTACTGCTGTTTCTTCGCCGCCCTCTTTTTTCAGAGAATAGAAGCTTTCAGCATAATCTTCATATTCATACATTGGCTTGGTTGTTTGACAACCTGCTAAAAAAATTGCGATAAAAACCACAATAAAAACTGCTTTCATGTTGTTTCCTTTATTGTTATTAAAAAATTAAACTAAATTATGGTATTTGAATTTCTTTTTCGTGACCGTCACCTAACAAAACACTTCTTTTAACCACAATATTTCCCTGTCTTGATACCACAATAGTATGTTTTCCCGGAGTCACTTTATATTGCTGCTTTACACCTGATTTAGTCACTATAAAAGTAGGAGCATCATCAATAGAAACCTCTGCATCTTCAATATTGCCAGTAAAATAAAGATACGAGACAGGTTCAGCTGTAGTACTTCCTGAGCTATATGTATTATAACTACTGCATGCAGACGTAATAATGACTAAAACAGTAACAACAAAAATTTTAAAAAAATTCATAACTAACTCCTATCTTTTTCTGAAGTTTCTTGGATAAATAGCGCAGTAAAATCATCTGATTTCATGTAATCATCAAGCTTGCCATCAACAATTTCACAAAATGAAACCTCATTCTCTGCCGTATCACCAAAAGAACTAAGTACTTTTATTTTGGCTATAGTTTTACCCGGCAATGTTATATACATGCCTGTTTGTGGGTTTTTAACCTTTTTACCTGTTTTAACTACATCAAAAACGGAGTTTTTAACTATATTTTGAGATTCACCGCCTGAGATTATTAAATTACCTTCTTCTGAAGAAAGAATGAAAGAGCGCCATGGCTTATCGAGCATATTTTCAATAACGTTTGAAGCTAAGTCAGTTATCGCCACATCAAGTACTTTATCATTTAAAGAACTATCGTAAGCTGCTCTATCACCTACACCTAAAACAGTGCCGGCTTCAGAATAAGCTATACCTTTGCCACTTTCTGAATAAATAATTTGCCCTGTTGAAACATCAATAATGCGGATATGCACAGTAGCATTTGCTTCTTGCCTTTTTACTCGAGAGAAAACACCAACATCACTCACTTCTTTTCGTCCAAACTCTGCAATAGAGCCAACAATAAGATAATCAGCGGCATTTTTTATAGCCAAATTACCAGCCATAGCTAATTCTTTTTCAATTTTAGCTAAATCCGCACGTTCAAGCATGATGAATTTTCCCGTTTCAAATAATTTCGCGGAAAGAATATCCATAGCTTGTTTTCCGATTCGATTATTATCACTATCAATAAAAAAACTTTGTCCGTAGCTAGTTTCATTAGTAAAACGACCTATGGCGACTTTTCGTTTTAGTGATTTAGTATTTATATTTTCTACTGAAAGAGTTTTACTAACCGAGGGTGGTTTAACAGGTGTTTGGTGAACTTCTTTTTTTTCAACGGTAGCGCAAGCTGTAAAAAGCATGCTAACTATTACTACCGATATTAATTGATTTATTTTCATATCATCCCTTATAAGTTACAATTATTTACAACGGGATATTAACATAAAAGTTAATCCGTAAAACCAAAGACCGCTATAATAACGATCTTTTTCGCTTATTTTTCGCTTGTTTTTCGCTTGTTTTTCGCTTGTTTAATAAACTTAGCTCGCTACCCAACCAAACTCGCAAACAATTGCTCAAACTTATCTAAACCTTCGTTAGCAATATCGTCTTCCATCGTTAATGCTGGTAAGAAGCGGATAACATTACCGTAGAAACCACACGCCAATAATATCAAACCGTACTCAGCTGCTTTACCGATGATAGCTTGCGTTAACTCGGTATTTGGTCGTTGAAAGTCCGCATTTCCCACATCGCCACCTTGCATCAATTCTATCGCAATCATTGCGCCTTGGTTCCTGACATCACTAATAAGGCTTGAATGTTTGGCTTGCAATGTCGATAAACGCTTATTAAATAATGTACCAATTTGGTTTGCACGTTCAACAAGATTTTCTTCTTCAATAACCTCAAGTACTGCAAGTGCTGCGGCACAGGCAACAGGTGAACCACCATAAGTACCGCCTAAACCGCCTGGTAGTGGTGCGTCCATAATGGCACTTTTTCCCACCACGGCGGCAATAGGAAAACCACCGGCAATGCCTTTCGCCATGGTCATTAAATCAGCCTCAACGCCCGCATGCTCAAAACTGAACATTTTACCGGTACGACCAAAGCCGGTTTGAATTTCATCAGCAATTAAGACGATACCGTGGTCATCACACAAGGCGCGTAGCGCTTGTAAAAATTCGGGGGGTGCTTGATAGAAGCCACCCTCGCCTTGCACTGGCTCCACGATAATGGCGGCAACATCTGTTGGCGCTATATCCACTTTGAATAAATTAGCTAATGCGGTTAATGAGTCTTTTACTGAAATATCATGCTGTGCAATTGGGAACGGGGCATGGAAGATATCGCCGGGAAACGGGCCAAATAAGTTTTTATACGGCGTGATCTTACCCGTTAGCGCCATGGTTAAATTAGTACGACCGTGAAAACCACCATTAAAGGCGATAACGCCACGACGATCGGTATGGGCACGCGCTATTTTCACACAGTTCTCTACCGCTTCGGCACCTGTTGAGACAAATATGGCTTTTTTCTCGCTATCGCCCGGTGCCAATTGGGTAAGCTTTTCGGCTAACTCAACGGCGACTTCATACGGATTTACCATCACACAGGTATGACTAAACTTATCAACTTGCGCTTTTACGGCAGCCACCACTTTCGGGTGACTGTGGCCCGTGTTACAGACCGCAATACCCGTACCAAAATCAATAAAGCGTTTACCTTCGACATCCCACAGCTCAGCATTTTTTGCATGCTCGACATAAACAGGATAAACATTGCCTTGACCACGGGCAATAACTTGGGTTTTACGCTGCTGTAATTGTGCGTTGCTTTGTGTCATTTTCTTTCTCACTTATTATTTAACTTGTGAACTTATTAACTTATTAACTTGAAATAAGAAATATGGAATATGGAATAATTCCTAGCTAGGGCGATTAAAACCCCGCCTACTCGTCCTTGTTACTCGCTGCTTACTTATCTAATCCGCCCATGCAGAGATATTTAATTTCTAAATAGTCATCTAAGCCATATTTAGAGCCTTCACGGCCATTACCTGATTGCTTCATACCACCAAAAGGTGCGGCCGCATTTGAAATCAAACCTTCATTGATACCTACCATGCCAAACTCTAAACCTTCAGCTACTCGCCAGATTCGACCAATATCACGAGAATAAAAATAAGACGCGAGGCCAAATTCGGTATCATTGGCAATAGCAATCGCCTCACTTTCCTCTTTAAAACTAATAATCGGTGAAACAGGGCCAAAAATTTCGTTATTAGCAATGGGCATATCGTTAGTCACCCCCGTCAGTACCGACGGCACTAAAAAGCTTGCACCCAATGTTGTCTCATCATCACCCAAGGCTAATTTTGCTCCTTGATTTATAGAAGCATCAATAAGTTTTTTTACCTCACTAACGGCCTGTGCTGAGATCATTGGGCCAATGGTAACGCCCTCGGTTAAGCCATCGCCTAGTGACAGATCTTTAACTGCCGCGACAAATTTTTCAGTAAACTCAGCTAAAACACCTTCTTGCACTAAAATGCGATTAGTACATACACAGGTTTGCCCAGCATTACGGTATTTGGAGACTAAAGCGCCTGCAACCGCGTCATCAATATTGGCATCATCAAAAACAATAAAAGGCGCATTGCCGCCTAATTCCATCGATACTTTTTTTACCGTTGCAGCGCATTGGCTAATAAGTAATTTACCCACTGCGGTAGAGCCGGTAAAAGTAAATTTAGCGACATCTTTGTGCTCAGTTAATACTTTGCCCATGCCACGGGCATCATCACCAACGACGACATTAAATACACCAGCAGGAATGCCAGCACGCTCAGCAAGCTCGGCCATGGCCAGTGCCGACAACGGTGTTTGTGTTGCCGGACGAACGACAAAAGTACACCCCGATGCGAGTGCAGCAGCGGCTTTTCGAGCAATCATAGCATTCGGAAAATTCCACGGTGTAATCGCAGCAACCACACCAATAGGTTGCTTGATAACCACAATACGCTTGTCGCCTGCAGGCGCCGGAATAGTGTCGCCATAAACACGCTTACCTTCCTCACTAAACCATTCAATAAACGCCGCGCCATAGGCGATTTCACCTTTAGCTTCAGCCAATGGTTTACCTTGCTCTAAGGTTAAAATTCGCCCTAAGTCTTCTTGATTCGCCATCATTAGGTCAAACCATTTACGCAGTAACGTAGCACGCTCATTGGCTGATTTTGCTGCCCATGCTTTAAAGGCTCCTTTTGCCGCTTTTACCGCTAACTCAGTTTCAGCAATACCGGCATTACTTACCTTAGCAACTAATTTACCCGTAGCGGGGTTGTTAACCGCAATATCACTGGCACTGCTATGCCAACTACCGTTGATGTAGGAGAAGTTTTTTAATAATTGTGCATCGTTTAAATGGTGCATATTCGCCTCTAATGTATAAAAGTCTATGTGAAAATAGGTATAACTATTGAATAACAAATTCAACTAGGTTTAAATACTAAACATTAAACCTTTAGTTTTATGATGGTAAAACTTTGCAATCACACTCTATTATTCCTAAAAACATTACTGAATACGATTTACGCCTGTTGCGTATATTCAAAGTAGTGGTTGAAAATGGCGGTTTTTCCGCGGCTGAAAATGAGTTAGGTGTAACGCGGTCAACCATCAGCGTCCACATGTCAAACCTTGAAACGCGCATGAAACTTAAACTGTGTTTACGCGGCCGTGGTGGTTTCTCGTTAACTGAAGATGGCCAAGCTGTTTACCATGCGGTATTGAACATGTTTGACTCCCTTAACGATTTCTCTTTATTCGTCAGTTCGTTAGGAAAAGAGTTAAGCGGTGAGTTAGTGATATTGTGTTCAGATCCGCTCGATGACGCTAAGCAAAAACAAATGGCCAACGTTATCGAACAAATTAACGAGCAAGCGCCGAACTTGCATTTAGTGTTAGACACTGACTCAATCGCCAATATTGAAAAGCAGTTACTTAAAGACAAGGCTCATATTGGTTTGTTGCCCAACTATAAACCTGTGGAAGGCTTGCGTTATCAAACATTATTTAGCGAGCCTATCTACTTATGTTGCGCTAAAAAACACGCCTTTTTTACTTTGGTTGATCATGAAATAAGCGCCGCAGCATTGGCCGCTGCACCAGCAATACACCCGGGCATAGACATAGACACTAAAGGTAGGGAGCAACTAACCAAACTTAATTTAGCCGCTAAGGCCTATCAATTTGATACTCGTAAAGCGATGATTTTATCAGGAAGATATATCGGCTATTTACCACAAAGCACCATTCAACAAGCGCTTAATACCGGCGAGGTTAGAATAATCCAGCCAAGCTCCCTCACTTATCAATTTGATTTATCTTTAGTGTATAAAAAGGCGGCGAAAGAAAATGCCAAAGTTGAATTATTAACAAAAATATTTATCGAGGTCTTTAATTTGTAAATATCAACGTCTTTGAGTACGAAGGCGTAACAATCATAAGTATATGATATTAAACATTTTTTAACTACCTTCCCTAATATAGCCTGTTAACTTTAAATTTAAACTAATATCTTAGTCGCAATAAATTCACCCTACTTTGGCAAAGTACTCCTTCGCTAGCTGTCGCACTTTAGGAGCCAACAAAACCGTAGAGATCATGGTTGGAATAGCCATGAGTGCGTACATAATATCAATTAAGTTAATCACTAAGGTTAGCGAAGATACCGCACCGACAATAATCAGTAATAAATAAAACCATACATAACCTTGTGCAAAGCGCGGCCCAAATAAAAACTCAGCACATTTACTGCCGTAATACCAAAAGGTCAACACTGTGCTAGTACTTAAGAAAAACACCACTAGCGTTAATACGTAACCACCAACATTAGGAAACGCTTGCTCAAATACCTGTGCGGTAAGGCTCACTCCCGTTAAGCTGCTATCACCTAAATCGGTCACTAATATTGCCAAGGCAGTGCAAGTACACACTATTAAGGTATCGACTATAGGCCCTATGGTTGCCACTAATCCTTCACGAATGGGTTCATTAGTTTTTGCTGCACCATGCGCCATAGACTCGGTACCAATACCCGCTTCATTAGAAAAGGCACCACGCTGCACGCCAATCAAAATTACCGAACCAATAAAGCCACCCGCAACCGAATCACTATTAAATGCGCCGTGAAAAATAGCGCTAAAAGCTTCGGGTATAGCAGAAAAATTCAACATTAAAACGCCAAGGGTGAGTAAAAAATAACAGCCGACCATTAGCGGCACTATATAACTGGTCACTTTGGCTAAGCGCTCAAGCTTGCCCATAACAATATAGGTGATCAAAAAACACAGCAGTACACCTGCAGTCAAATCAAAATTAAAGTGCTCTTGAGCCGTCGCTAAACCATTTGGAATAGCAATAAAATCACGCAGTACTTGCACTAATTGATTAATTTGAAAAATGGGCAAAGCGCCAAACATGGCGGCGACACAAAAAAGCCACGCAAGCGGTAGCCACTTTTTTCCTAAGCCTTCACGAATAACATACATGGGGCCGCCTTGCAGCTTACCACTACGATCTAGGCCGCGATATTGTATGGCTAATGTGGCGGTATAAAACTTAGTGGCAATACCTACAATGGCAGTAACCCACATCCAAAATACCGCCCCTGCACCACCTAAGGTAATGGCCACGGCAACGCCAGCAATATTGCCTAAACCTAAGGTGCCCGAAAGTGCCACCATCAATGCTTGAAAGTGGCTTAATTCACCATCAGCTTTCTGCTCACCTGCTAACTTGCCCGTAGTAATAGCCAGTGCATGTTTAAGGTGAAAATAAGGGATAAAACGGCTATGAAGCACAAAAAACAGGCCGCCGCCGACCAACAGTATAACTAAGGGTAAGCCCCATAAAAATGACGCAATGTTTCCAAAAGTATTCGCTAATTCATTCATAATTTCTTCTAATTTTTATCGTATGATTTTTTATGATGTGGCTGTTACAGCGTGGCTGCTACGATGTAACTTCTAGGGCATAGCTTCTATGGTAAGAGCAGGCTTGCTTCAATTTTATGATAGCTATCAGCAGCATTAATCAAAGAATTAGCGGTTAAATTAGCAACCCCATAAACGACAGTTTTCACCCCATATTGAGCGTTAACATGCGTTAATAACATATCAAAATCACCATCGCCCGATAATAGCACTACCGTATCAATCTCTTTACTGGCGGCAGCCGTCATCACGTCGATGGTAATACCGACATCCCAATCACCTTTTGCCGAGCCATCGGCACGTTGAATAAAAGGCTTTAGCTTAATATCAAAACCTATGTGTTTAAGGGCTTTTTGAAATTTATGTTGTTGATCGTCACTACGTTGAATGGCATACGCATTAGCCACAACAATGTCGCCCTGAGCGGCTAATTCCTGCCAAAGCAGGCGGTAATTAAATTGCCGCTGATAAGCGTCTCGAGTGGTGTAATAAATATTTTGTACATCAACAAATACTGCAATTTTTTGCAAGATAGTTCCTTTTGGTATGTTTTAAGATAAATTGTTCTTAAAAACAGCGTTTTTCTGCCTTAAACGCTTGTTTCAGATAAATGATAGCGTTAAAATATTTAACAAAATAATAACAAGTAAATCAGTAATCTTAGGGATAACCTATGTCTTTTGAAGATAACTATCAAGTCACTTCGAAATTTAGCGAACATGCTCACGACTTTTTGTCTAGTCACCTCATCGCACCAACACCTACAAACTATGCCGTTGTTTACCTTTATATCAGCAACGAAAATGAGTTATTAACCGCCGCAATAGATAGGCAGTTGCAAAAAGGCGAGGCGATTGACGCCGATTTTCTCGATGATTTATTTTCTCGTTATGTTTCATTTAGTCATCAAGTTGAAAATACCATATTAGTGCCGTTTGAAGAATCATTAACAAAAACGATTGATAATATCAGTAAGCAAATTGATAAAGAAGACAAGGCCGCTAACAGCCTGAAAAAATTAGATAAAATCCTCACCAATACTGGCCACCATGCGTCACTTGAAAATATAGTGAGTTATTTATTCAGTACCATTAACAACGCAAAGTCTCAACGTCAAACGTTATCTCAAGAGCTAAGCTCAACTCAACAAGAAATAAATCAACTCAAAGAGAAACTAGCATCATCACGAGAAGAGGCACTCGTTGATTCATTAACAGGCCTGCTTAATAGGCGCGGATGTGATGAAAAATTACAGTCTTTAAGCCTTGCCGATACGCACTCTTCACTTGCCATAGATATTGACCACTTTAAGGCTGTTAATGACAAATTTGGTCATTTTATTGGTGATAAAGTGATTCAACGTATCGCTAAAACAATTAAAGACCATATTGGCAAGCAAGATATAGCGGTACGTTTTGGTGGTGAAGAGTTTGTTGTGATAATGACCAACAAAACACTTTATCAAGCAAAAGCAGTGGCTGAACTTATTCGTAACGCCATTGCTAACATGAAACTGATCCAGCGAGAAACTAATACTTATTTACCTCCCATATCCGTTTCAATTGGAGTGGCACAAAATAATAATGCTTCAAATTGGGTAAGCTTATTTGAACAAGCAGATCAGGCTTTATATCAAGCAAAAAATTCTGGTCGAAACCGCTGTATTTGCGCTTAGGTAGAGAAAATAAGACTAATATAACTGGCTGAAGATGGATATATTTTCATCCCAGCCAATTTTGAAGTAACTAGGTTAAAATGCTAAACTTCGCCCTTTGATAAATTCAAGTGAGCTTTACAGCTATATGATGACTTTTCTGCGTTCCTTTTTCTATTTGCTTTTAAAACTTCCAGTACGTTTATTAGTTCGAAGTAACATTGTACTCGATGCAAAAACACCGGTAGAAACAGAGTCACAAAACATTTTTTACGTCATAAGCCATCAATCGGCCAGTGACTTATTAGCATTACAAATCGCTTGTAAAAAACAACATTTACCCGACCCGCTTAGCCAAGTAACCATCAATGGTAAAAGCTTTAATCGTACCTTATGTTTAGCAAAATCAACCTCTGTTTTAGGTTTGAAACGCGGCCAAACCAGTGCACTAAGCCAAGGGTTAGCCATGCTTAATCAGCATGACATGGACAAGGATCTTGATGTACAGCTAATTCCCGTCAACCTTATTTGGGGAAGAACACCAACCCAAGAAAAAAACAATGCCAATGTTGCCTCTTTACTTGCCGAGCAAGAATCACCGACTTGGTTTCGAAAATTATTCATCATTTTATTTTTAGGTCGCGATAGCTTAGTACGCTTTAGTGAAGCCTTATCTTTAAGACAAATGTCTGATCATCACGGTAACGATGAAGCAACAGCTCATAAATTATTGCGCGTCGCCCGTTTTCATTTTCATCGTCAAAATATTGCAGCTAAAGGTCCACGCCTTATTCATCGCCAACAAATGTTTACCGCCCTTTTTGCCAACCCCGCTGTTAAACGTATTATTAGTGAAGAAGCTAAACATAAAAATATCAGCGAAGATAAAGTCAAAAAACAAGCTCAAGCAATCATGGAAGAAATAGCTGGTGATTACAGTGTTTCTTTAGTAAGCCTTGGCGAAAGGATTTTACGCTGGCTTTGGGGTCGGTTATACAGCGACATTAAAGTAAATAACTCGCAAGTATTAAGAGAGCTGGCACAAGACGGCCACGAAATTATCTATGTGCCTTGTCATCGTAGCCACATGGACTACTTACTACTCACCTATATTATTCTGCAAGAAGGCTTAGTTATTCCGCGCATTGCCGCTGGCATCAACCTAAATTTCTGGCCCGCTGGCTCTATTTTTAGAAAAGGTGGAGCCTTCTTTATGCGTAGAAGCTTTGCCGCTAACCGCTTGTACTCCACCATATTTAGAGAATACTTAGGATTATTGTTTAAACGAGGTTATTCGGTTAAATATTACACCGAAGGTGGTCGCAGTCGCACGGGGCGCTTGCTAGCACCCAAAACAGGTATGCTCGCCATGACCCTGCAAAGCTTATTGCGAGGCATGGATCGCCCGTTAACACTAGTACCTGTTTATTTAGGTTATGAGCATGTCATGGAAGTAGGCACTTATCACAAAGAGCTTAGTGGTAGTGAAAAGAAAAGTGAATCTATCTTTGGCGTGCTAAAAGCCATTAAAAGCTTACGTAACTATGGTAATGGCTATGTGAACTTTGGCAAACCCATCAATATTAATGACTATTTAAACCGACAAGTGCCTGATTGGAAAGAGGCTATTGACCCTATTGAACCTCAGAAACCAAGCTGGTTTACGCCAACAGTAAACGATATAGCTCATCAGGTAATGCTGAGTATTAACCAATGTGCGGCAATCAATGGTGTCGCCCTCGTTGCTTTGGTGCTTCATGCCAGTGAAAATAAGGCCCTGACTAAAGCCGATTTAGAAAAACAATTAGATTTTATGTTAGACGTACAACGACAAGCACCTTTTAGTGAGCAAATGACCATCCCCACTGAAAATGGTGCAGAAATCCTCGCTCATGTTATTTCACTTAATAAAGTCACCGTGTGCGAAGACAGCTTCGGCACTATTATTTCATTAGACCGCTCTGCTGGTTTAGAGATGCGCTACTATCGCAATAATATTTTACATACCTATGCGTTAATAGCGTTAGTATGTAAATTACTGACTAACCACAGTAAAATTGCCCACCAACAGCTTGTAGAGCAAGCAAGTAGTTTATTAAGCACATTAAAAGACGACTTATTTTTGTGGCAAACACCTGAGCAAATACGCGTACAAGTAGAGCAAGTACTAGTTTCGCTGACCGCAAAAGACATTGCCCAACAAAACAATGCCCAGTATTGGTCATTAACCGACAATACTGAGCAGCTTAGTCAAATAAATTTATTGGCCGAATGCATGGATGAAAGCTTGCAACGATTAGCCATTGTCAGTTTATTAACCACGCGCTTAGCACCTCTATCTAAACGTGATTTAGAAGAGAAAGTGGTTGCTATAGCCAAGCGCTTATCGGTATTAAACAATATTACCGCGCCAGAATTTATTGATAAAAAAGCGCAAGCAACCTTGATTAATACCATGCGCACCTTGGGCTACATAGCAATGAATGATGATGGTTTATTGGTAGCCACTAGCACCATGAGTCAACTAAAAAGCACGGTCACTAATTTAGTCTCTATTGAAGTGTTGCAGAGTATTGCTCGATAAGATTTACCTAGCCATGATATTTCAAGCTGCGAGTTTATAACTTTGGGATGATTTAGGTAGGCTTAACGACAAGCCTACCTTGGTGCTTTCTTAGCTATTTTAACTCAGCTATTTCGCCAACGCGGCAAGCTCAACAGAAACTTGTTCAACCCCTTGTTTTGCGATTCTTCTACCTAGCTCTGCCTTTTTGCTACTTAATAGCGAAATACCTTCTACCACCATGTCAAAAGCTTTCCATTGACCTGTTTTTTTGTTTTGACGCATTTTGAATACCACATCAATGGTGGGTCTATTCATCTCAACAATTTGAGTTTTGACCGCAACAATTCTTTTACCCTTGACAGGTTTTTCTGATTCAAATATAACTTGTTGGTTCTTATATTGTTTTAAAGCATTGGCATAAGTGCGTGCTAAGTAACTGCGCATTGAATTAACAAATTTTGCTCGCTGTTCTTTGCTCGTTTTTTTCAAATGTTTACCCAAAATTCGATAAGCCGCATATTTATAATCAATAGCAGGCATTAACTCTTCTTCAACAATAACATTCATCAAGTTAGGAAATTTTTTAATCTCTTGCTGATTAGCCGCAATACGGGTAAAAAGCTGATTACCCACGCCTGCTAACACCGTATAAGGCGAAGGTTGAGATATTTCAGCCGATTGCGCTGATAAGGAGTTTAGCAACAAGAATGTTAGTAAAACTCGAGCAAGCATATACATATTATTCACCCATTAAGTCAATTAATTTATTATTCACCACACAAACCGACCGCTCGGTTTGTTCATGGTGCTAGAATAACACCGACCGATCGGTTTGCAAATATTTAATTCAGAAATAAAAGGCTTAACTAAGATCCAATAGCACTAAGAAAGGTGAAATTTATTTTTTTAAGGCTCGAATATAGTGACAAAGTTCAGCAATAACCTGTTGAAATAGTTCTTTATTTCTAGAAGTTTTACTTAACGAGGTCGAGCCATGAAAGGTGGCTACAATAAAATAAGCGACTTGACCGAATGCTAGCTCGGGACGTAAATCACCTTTCACTTTAGTAAACGCATCAATAATAAGTGCATTAAGTTTTTGCTGCATAGATAAAATACGCAGGCGAAAGCCTTCATCAACATTAGCCATTTCTTCACAAAGATTATTCAATGGGCAGCCACAAACAGCTTCACTGCACACCATAGAGTCGCTCATTGAGGTGAAAAAATCACACAAGCCCTCAATGGGATCATCTTGACTTAAAGCGGGTTGCCACGTAGCCAAAAGTAGCGGTATAAAGTTTTCTTCAAATACCGCATAACCTATTAGAGATACCGCAGCGGCTAAGGATAGTTGACAAACTAGTTGCCTGAAAACCATGCTGATGAATTTCATCGGCAGCGATGGTAATAATTTTTTGACGGGTTTGCTCGGCATCACTCATAACGACTACTCTTTGTGTTGAACTTAACTTTACAAGGGAATGATAACCAACCGATCGGTTTGTTGCAAGTCGGCTTATGGCAATACACCTTGCATAGGTGATCAATCCAATCTAAAGCCAAACCAATTCTAGGGGTTATTATGAAGTACAAAGTCATAACTGTAACGGGGTGTAAGCTGATTCAACTTACTAACCCTAACAATACAAACGCTATTATATTATGTGAATATTTTTATTTATTACCGTGGTTAGTTTCTGCTGGAACCAGTGACTTCCCATAATGTTCGAGATCAGCAATCACCCAATAAGGTTGAATGCCGATATGATCACTTTTTCCAAAGTACAGCCCTTTCAAGGACGACTATTTTACCGAGCTTGTCGGATAACCAAATAATACCTTAAGTTTGGCTTTAGAGCCTTTTGCATTAAACATACTTTTAATTAAATAACCCCACTGATGAAAGGTAATGGTAAGGGGATTATTACTATTGAGCTGCCCTACAATGCCATATTTACAGGGTTTTGTTGGCTCTTCCTCAGCGTAAGTACCAAATAATTTATCCCAAATAATAAGTACCCCGGCAAAGTTTCTATCAAGATAACCGGCATTAATTGCGTGGTGTACTCGATGATGCGAAGGTGTATTAAATACTTTTTCAAACCAGCCTAACTTATTCACTATTTGTGTGTGTACAAAAAATTGATAAGCCAAATTAAGCGCCACTACCGTCAATACCGTTATAGGGTCAAAACCGACTAATATCATTGGTAGCCAAAACACCCACATACCCGCAAGCGGATACATTAAGCTTTGTCTAAATGCAGTAGAAAAATTCATTTTGGTAGAACTATGATGCACAACATGCGCGGCCCATAACCAATGAATATGGTGCGATGCTTTATGAAACCAATAATATAAAAAGTCTTGTAATATAAAAGCGCCAAAAACACTTATCACAGATAGCTCTATATCAAAAAATCGGTACTCATAAAGCCAATAAAAAAACGGCATTAACACAAGCAAGGCAATCGCATCAGCACCTTGGTGCATAAGTGCAAGCGCAGTATTGGCCAAGCTATCCTTTATATCGTAGTAGCGCCTATATTTAATAAATTCATAGGCAATAAAAATAATAAAGAGAGGGCTAAGGGCAAGTAAAATAATTTCTATGGTCATACGGCAGAGCCTTTAAAGCTAATCGCTAATTTATTAAGTGCTTGAATAATATCTTTTTTAATGAAAAAACCGAGCACTAAACTAGGTAACCACCAAGGTGTTTTACCGCTTATTTTGTAGGTAATTTCAGTCATTGGCGCTGCGGTATTATTATTTTTACAAAAATGAATATCGCCACGATGATCGGCAACAGGTTTATTACCAATTATTTGATAGCTAATATGATTGTTATCTGCGCTAATAATTAGCTCTTCAAAGGTAACACCAATCATACTGACTTGCCTAATAGTGCCTTTGCCTCCTTTTATCTCACCTTTATTTTGTGTTTTGATGAGTAAAAATTCGGCATTAAAAAAACGATTTAATTGTTCATGTTCAAGCAAGATATCTCTCACTTGTGAAGGCGTTGCAGCAAGGCTCTGCTTTACGGTTATTGAGATCATTTTACCACAGTCATTATTTATAGTTTCGACTAGTATATAAAAATATTCCGTGGCAAAATTGCCGTTACACGACTATTTTTTAGCTTTAGGCGACAAATGCGCACGATTGCCGATCATTATTTTTCAAGTTGTCTTGACTACCTTGAAACCCTCGGACTTAACAGTCAGCGTGTTTTGTCGGCTATTAATTTTAACGAGTACATTAACAAACAAGCTCAACAGCTAGCGCCTCGCATTAGTTTAGCTAGCTACAATGCACTACTTGATTATGCGCAACAGACCTTAAATGAGCCTTTGTTTGGTTTTAAACTTGGCCAGCAAATTCGTATCGCTGATTTTGGTGTCTTAGGGTATTTAGTAGAATCGAGCAACAATTTAGCCAGCGCAACTTCAGCGCTGCTTAATTATGATAGTTTGGTCGCTGATATAGGAAAGGCCCAATTTGAACAGCAAAATGAACTTGCTATCACTCGATGGTTACCAGACCCAAGCTGCAGCCCACAGGTTATTTTACGTAACATGACCGCTTGGGTGAGTGCTACTCGCCAATTACTCAACCCAAAATTATCACCCACTGCCATTTATTTTACCCAGCCATGGCCTAGTACTGAACAAAACATACTCGCCAACTGGTTTAATTGCCCGATTAAAACTAACGCTCAATACAATCAAATTTCATTTCCTAGTAGCTACTTAACGCTGCCTTTTAAAACGGATAATACGCAAATTAATATTGCATTAAAACAGGTATCAGAGCAGCAACTATCACGCTTTAAAAGTCAGCAGTTATTAACTGAAAAAATTAACCATTTACTCATGGCTAAAAATGCGTTGAACGATTGCAGCTTAATACGTATAGCAAGCGCATTAAGTATGACGGCTCGAACAGTACAGCGCCATTTAAAACAAGAACAAACATCGTTTGCTAATTTACTTGAGAGTGAACGAAAAAGGCGCTTATTACTGACTATTGGACAATACCCATTAAGCGTCATTGCAATTAAATTGGGCTTTAACGACCAAAGTTCTTTTAATCGTGCTTTTAAACGTTGGTATGGATACAGCCCGTTATATTATTTGAAGAATAAATCAATGCTTTAAAACAAGCCGTGCGCGAAGTTTACTGCAAGAGAAAAGCGGTTATATTTATGTCGATATCGATGGGTAGGCATAAAACAACTGATTCCCAAATGATGATAGCGTTTTAGAACAAAGTTTATAATCAACTGCAAGATATCATTGCCTCTTTTCTAATAGCTAGAATTGAGGCAACTGAAGTTTTATGAGATCACAAACCTTAGACCAATTGAAATAATGAATGAGTCTATTCATTATTTCAATTGGTATTATTCCTACCTAAGTAAATATTAACTGTTCAGGAAAGAGCACCACTAATAACAGCACCGCTATTTGCATCAAAATAAACGGAATAACCCCTTTGTAAATGGTGGTGGTTTTCAGCGATTTTGGTGCCACGCCTTTTAAGTAAAAAAGACTAAAGCCAAAGGGTGGTGTTAAAAACGAGGTTTGTAAGTTCATTGAAATTAAAATCGCGAACCACACTAGGTTAATATCAAGTGCTATGGCTACCGGCAATAAAATTGGCACCACTAAAAAAGCAATTTCAATAAAGTCGATAAAGAAGCCAAGAATTAATATCGCCAACATAGAGAGGATGATAAAGGTCCATTTTTCTCCCGGTAATTCCATAAAAAACTCTTCAATAAGGTATTCACTACCTGAATAGCTAAAGACCATGGAAAATGCGGTCGCACCGATTAAGACCGCAAACACCATAGAAGTCACTTTCACGGTATCTTTTGATACTTCATGCATTTTACTGACAGAAAAACTACCATAGAAAATAGATAAAACAACGGCACCTACTGCGCCAATCGCTGAAGACTCGGTGGGCGTGGCAATGCCTGAAAATATAGAGCCAAGTACCGTGAGAATAAGTACCAAAGGTGGCACGATATCTTTCAGCGCTTGCACTAATAATTCTCGTTTACTTTCGGTCACCGTAATAGGCGGGCAAAACTCTGGCTTTATTTGGCCTAATATTAAAATATAACCGGTATAAGCCACGATTAATAACATACCGGGAATTATCGCTGCTCTAAAAAGATCGCCAACAGGCACCCCCATCACATCACCCAAAATAATTAAGATGATGGAAGGCGGGATAATTTGTCCTAACGTACCTGAGGCACAAATAACCCCCGTTGCTGTGGGTTGATGGTAATTGTTTTTCAACATAACAGGCAGTGAAATCACCCCCATAGCGACAACGCTAGCCCCCACAACGCCCGTTGATGCCGCCAATAAAGCGCCAACAATGATGGTTGACACCGCAACACCGCCAGGCATGCCGCCAAAAAGCTTAGCCGCCGACTCTAACAAACGCTCAGCTAAGCCTGTTTTTTGCAGCACAATACCCATAAAAATAAACATCGGCACCGCCATTAAAATGGTGTTTTCCATAATGCTCATGATGCGATAGGGCATGAACTCAAATAAATCGACGCCGAGCGTTAACGCACCAACAATTAACGACACACCAGCAAAAGTGAAAGCAACCGAATAGCCTAAAAACAAGCACACTAAGGCGATAGCAAAAAGCACTATTCCTGTCATTATTGTGCTCCTTCTTTGGCTGAAGCAGTTGTTAACACCTGAATTTGGCTAAGGACTACATGAATAATGGCGAGCATAAGAAACACAGAAGACAAGGGGATCACTGAACGTACAATCCAACGATGAGGCAGACCACCGGGATCGCCACTGCCCTCGCCCATAGTATAAGCGTCCATGGTGTAATCAATACTGTAATAACCAATCAGCAGCGTTATCGGTAAGGCAAAAACCAGCGCGCCAAAAATATTAATAAAGGCTTGTTTTCGCTTCGACATGGCATCGTACAATATATCTACACGCACATGGGCATCTTCTTTTAAAGTATAGGCAATACCAAACATAAACATCGCGGCAAATAAGTGCCATTCTAGCTCTTGCATACCAATGCTGACATCATTGAAGAAGTAACGCATGATGACGTCATAAAAAACATTAAGTATCATTAATATCATCAGTAAACTGCAAAGATTACCTAAGGCATCAATAATTTTGCCGATCACTTTTAAAGAAAAATTCATTGTTGAGCTCAAGTCCAATAGTCGATCAGATAAAAAAAAGCAGATTCTTATACTTTAATGTATAAGAACCTGCTTGTACTAGATAAAAACTCGTTTAATTAATTTTTATCACTGGTATCTAAATAAGCGCGATCAGATAAGTTTGTCCATGCTCGAGCCTTTGCTTGGTATTCACTTAATGACTTAAGGATTTCAGCCGTCATCGGATCTTTAGCCGCAAACTCTTTTAACAATGCTTTATTCGTTGCCTTGAGTGCTTTCATGACTGGCTCAGGAAAAGAACGCATTTTAACATTAGGGTAATCTTGCTCTAATGTGGCTAAATTTTGTGCGCTTTCATGATAAGACTGAGTATACATATCATAAGCAGCGGTTTTCATTGCCACCGTTAGAATTTTTTGTAAGTCTTTAGGTAATTTATTATAGGCTTTTTCATTCACCATAAACTGCAATTCTGCCGCGGGTTCATGCCAACCTGTATAGTAATAAGGAGCAATTTTATGGAAACCCATGCGTAAATCTAAAGACGGGCCAACCCATTCAAGTGCATCAATGGTATTACGCTCTAATGCAGTATAAAGCTCGCCAGATGGGATATTGGTTGGTTTAGCTCCGAGCTTTGCTAATACTTCACCGGCAAAACCGGGAATACGCATTTTCAACCCTTTTAAGTCATCAACACTATTGATTTCTTTTTTAAACCAGCCGCCCATTTGGTTGCCAGTATTGCCGCCAGGAAAAGATAAAATACCGTACTGATCATAAACCTTTTTCATTAGCTCCATGCCACCGCCATGATAAAACCATGCATATTGTTCAGGAGCTGTCATACCAAAAGGCACTGTGGTGAAAAATAAGGTATTGAAATTTTTACCTTTCCAGTAATAAGAACCTGAATGCCCCATTTGATATTGACCGGTTTTAACAAAGTCGAACACACCTAGCGGTGATTTATGCTTGTTTGAAGAGTCGACACGAATGATCAGGCGACCATCTGACATCTCTTCAACCATTTTAGCCATGTTTTTGGTAGCATCACCAAAAACAGGGAAATTTGGCCCCCAAGTTTCAGCAAGTTTCCAGCGATAAACTTTACCATCAGCTGCGTTCACTGTCCCTGAAAGCCCAACAGACAAGACAAGTACTAACATTAACCAGATTGATTTTTTCATTCCTTTCCTCTTGTTTTTATTAAAAAATTTATACAGCTATCAATATCAACAAGCATCGAAAAAGTAAATCATACTTTAGTCGAGGCCTGTACTAAGTAAAGCAAAGTAATTGTTCAACTTACTGCAATTGCTCTTATAAGTATTCAATGAAAATACCCATAAAAACCACCAGACCCACCCAATGATTATGCAGAAAGGCTTGAAAGCATTTGTCTCGCTCACGGTTTATGATCAACATTTGTTGATAAGCAAACAGACCTGCGGCAATCACTAGGCTTAATTGATAAGGCCAACCGAAAGCTAACATATCACCAACGGTTAATAGCAGCCCCAGCACCAGTAGCTGTAAAAAGCCAACAATGCGTTTATCATTATTACCAAATAAAATAGCGGTAGATTTGACACCAATTTCTACATCGTCATTTCTATCAACCATGGCGTACATAGTATCGTAGGCAACGGTCCAAAGTAAATTAGCGGCAAATAGCAACCAAGCAATAACTGGAATTTCACCTTGCGCTTCTGAAAATGCCATGATCATCCCCCAACTAAAAGCAGCGCCGAGTACCACTTGCGGTAGTTGAGTATAGCGTTTCATAAAAGGGTATGAGGCGGCTAAAAGTAAGGCGACAATCGATAAATAAATAGTTGCCCAACTTAGGGTTAAAACCAAGCCGAGGGCAATACCAATAAGTACACCAAATAGACTAATGGCTTCATCTTTTGCCATCAAACCAGACACTAATGGTCTATTTTTAGTGCGCTCAACTTTGCCATCAATGTTCATATCGGCAATATCATTAATGACGCAACCCGCACTGCGCATAACAAATACGCCTAAACTAAAGACTACCAATAAATGTAGGCTAGGCCAGCCATCGCAAGCAATCCACAGCGCCCAATAAGTTGGCCACAATAATAGATAGCTTCCTATCGGCTTGTCCATGCGGGTGATTAGCTTTATCGCCAACCATTTCTGTTTAAAGGTACTAAGCATCAGATAGTCCTAACTGATCATCTTGCTGGTAAGCAAAAGCGTCAGGTAAAAATACCTCGGCAACCATAAGCGGCTTATTTTCTAAGATAAAAATAGAACGACGCCCCCATAAAGTGTGTTTAGTGTCTAGGTGTAAATCATCCGCTAATTTAACAACCGTACTATGCTTATCAAATTCAGCCACTTCAATGGCTTGTCGCTGCAGAGAAGGGTTATTAAATAATACCTGCCCTAGCGACTGTGTGCCTAAATTAGCCAAGGCCTGCTCGGCGCCCGTAAGGCTTGATAAAGGTAACAAACTACGCGCAAATACTTGTGGTTTTTCGTCACAATAGAGTAACACCTCTCGCACTAGCACTGCTTCGCCCGCGGTAATACCAGCAAAAGTGTCATTAGCGTGACAAGGCTCTACTTGTTGCCCTAACAATTCCACACGAAATTGCTGACAATGGGCTTTTAAGCGAGCAGTGAGCGAATTAGGATCAAGCAGCCAATGCTGAAGAGACTCAGATAAAGGACAAGTTTTGGCATCACGCCAATGACTCGATAAGGTAATGGGAAATAATGACTGCAAATTCATAAACTAAAAGCCGAGTTAAAATCGGGGCTATGATAACACTGTTTTACTTAGATCACATTTTGCTCCATCAGTATAAGGGCAAAATAATTTAAACTTTTTCAGGCAAAAATTAAATTTCGGGTTATGATAAGAGTTGTTCGCAAGTTTTTGCACTTATGATTTGAACTCAAGAAGTAATACCCATGTTTAAATATTTATTAATTTTAGCTTTTATCTTAACGCCACTAGCCAGTAAAGCCAGTGATTATGCTTATTTTGGTTTTGAACCAGACATAGTCACCAACTATGTCGCGGTAAAAAAGAAAATGGGTTATGTGCGCCTAACGGTAGAGTTGATGGTTGAGGGTGATAACCTAGAGATAGTAGAGCACCACTCTCCGCTGTTACGCGATGCTATTATTAGCATTATTGGCAAACAGCCTGAGGCTAAAGTAAAGTCAGTAAAAGGTCGTTCTGAAATTCAATTATTGTGTGAAGAACAAGTAAAAGAGTTACTTACCAAAGAAACAGGTAAACCGTTAATTAAAAAATTATTATTTACTCAATGGTTAGATAACTAAAAGTGAGTAACTAATAACGAGCAAGTAATAACGTACCCGCTACGAATTATGAGAGTTAGCAGAAGATTTCACGCTATACAGCGCCAATAAACACCCTGACATTAAGCCCAACAAATGAGCGGTATTGGCCATATTCACTGGTAATAAATCAGCAAAGCCCAGCACTATCCAAAACAACAAGAAACCAACAATAGGTTTAGATAATGTCAGTCCTTTTTCTGGGACTAAATAGCCATACCACCACACAAAGCCCACCAACGCATAAACTACGCCAGATAAACCACCGAAGTTAGCGCCAGAAACTATAAACTGCCCGACATTAGAAAAAATAGCCGAAATAAGTAACAGATTAATCAGGGTATTTTTCCCTAATGTTTTTTCTATGCTGCCTCCTAATTGCCACCACCACATGGTATTGAAAACAATATGCAACCAAGAAAAGTGGAAAAGTACCGGGCCAATAATGCGCCACGGCTCAGATATAAAAGCATCAAGCGATAAACTAGGATAAAATTGCAACGCGGTAAAAAGGCTTTGTCCCCAACCTAAGTTACTGGCTAAAAATATCAACCAGCACAAAGCAAAAACAACTAAGGTTACCACGCCAGCGTGGGCTAAAAAATTATCTTTAAAGATGGTCAGTAAGCCTAAATCATTGTCGTCAACAGTGACCGTTTTGCCATGTTGCCATGCTGCTTGTTGATACTTACTGTGATGAGGATGTTTTATAAACTGCTCAAACTCTTGTTTGGCTTGAGCAAGTTTATTGTGCTGACAAAAAACGGTATAGGCGAGCTGAGATTTATCTGACGATTGTTGCTTTTGCTCAGTAACAACCCGAGCGGTAATACCTAGAGTAAGCAAATAATTAGCAAATAAATGAGCAATGCTTTTTTGCTCAACTTGCACTAACGGTGACAAATCATCAGTTATTTGCTCAGTCATGTTTTTCCTTAGCGAGATATTTTATCCGGCTGTTCTAGTTGCCACTGGCTGAAACCACCATCAAGTGAATAAACTTGGGTAAAATCTTGGCTAACCAAAAACTGTGCTGCTTGCTGACTTGAGTGGCCGTGATAACAACAAACCACCACAGGCACATCAGGATCAGCTTCTCGTAAAAAATCAGCTAGACTTTCATTGGTTAAATGAATGGCACCCGTGATACGACCATTAGCAAAAGTGTTAGCATCACGAATATCAACCACGACATGGCTGTTATCATTTAGCACTTGTGCCAACTCACTGACTTGCAGATGCATAAAGGTTGGTTCATTTGTTGTACCGTTACTAGTCACCGACTTACTCCCAATTTAAAATAACTTTACCTGACTGCCCAGAACGCATGACATCAAAGCCTTGCTGAAAATCATCAATACCATAATGATGGGTGATGATAGGCGTCAAATCTAAGCCTGATTGTATCAAGCTCGCCATTTTATACCAAGTTTCAAACATTTCGCGACCATAAATGCCTTTAATGGTTAAACCTTTAAAAATAACTTGGCTCCAATCAATAGCCATATCCTTGCCAGGAATACCTAACATAGCAATTTTACCGCCATTATTCATACTTTCTAACATGCTGGTGAAGGCCATTGGCACACCTGACATTTCTAAACCAACATCAAAACCTTCGGTCATGCCTAAATCACTCATAACATCAGCAAGGTTTTCTTTAGTTACGTTAACCGCACGGGTGGCACCCATTTTTTTAGCTAAATCAAGGCGGTATTCATTAATATCGGTGATCACTACATGGCGAGCGCCAACATGTTTAGCCACCGCAGCCGCCATAATACCGATAGGGCCTGCGCCGGTGATCAAAACATCTTCACCCACTAAATCAAATGACAAGGCCGTATGCACGGCATTACCAAAAGGGTCGAAAATAGCGGCTAAATCATCTGAAATTTCGTCGGGTAGTTTAAAAGCATTATACGCGGGAATAACTAAATATTCAGCAAAAGCACCAGCACGATTTACCCCAACACCAACAGTATTTCGACATAAATGCGTACGACCACCACGACAATTGCGGCAATGACCACAAGTGATATGACCTTCGCCAGAAACCCTATCACCAAGACTAAAACCTTTAACTTCTTGCCCTATGCCAACTACTTCGCCGGCATATTCATGACCAACAACCATAGGCACAGGAATAGTGTTTTGTGCCCACTCGTCCCAATTATAAATATGAATGTCTGTGCCACAGATAGCCGTTTTTTTGATTTTGATTAATAGATCATTGTGGCCTAATTTTGGCTTTTCTGTACGCGTTAACCATATACCTTGCTCTGGTTTTAATTTTGATAACGATTTCATTAGATAATATCCATTTCTTTACCGATTCGGGTAAAGGCTGAGATGGCTTGCTCTAGTTGCGCTTTGGTGTGGGCTGCTGATATTTGCGTGCGAATACGCGCTTGGCCTTTTGGTACCACAGGGAAAGAAAAACCAATCACGTAAATACCTTCAGCTAATAACTTATTCGCCATCTCGCTAGCAACTTTCGCGTCACCTAACATTACGGGCACAATAGCATGATCAGCACCTGCACACGTAAAGCCAGCGGCTTCCATATTACGACGAAAATAAGCGGTATTTTCTTTTAAGGTTTTGCGTAATTCGTCCCCTACGGCTAAGAGCTTTAGTACCTGTAATGACGCATTCACAATAGCAGGGGCAAGAGAGTTGGAGAATAAATAAGGACGTGAACGTTGGCGCAGCCATTCCACCACTTCTTTTTTCGCTGAGGTATAACCACCCGAAGCGCCACCCATGGCTTTGCCTAAGGTACCGGTAAGAATATCAACGCGACCCATCACATCGCAATATTCATGGCTGCCACGACCCTGCTCACCCACAAAACCAACCGCATGTGAGTCATCAACCATCACCATGGCATTATACTTATCGGCTAAATCACAAACACCTTTTAGATTAGCAATAACGCCATCCATAGAAAACACACCGTCGGTGGCGATTAACTTAAAGCGAGCACCTGCTTCATCGGCCTCAATTAAACGCTGCTCTAATGCCGCCATGTCATTGTTGGCATAACGAAAACGTTGTGCCTTACACAAACGTACCCCATCAATAATGGAAGCATGATTGAGCGCATCACTAATAATGGCGTCTTCTGCTTCTAACAAGGTTTCAAAAAGACCGGCATTGGCATCAAAGCATGACGAGTACAATATGGTATCTTCCATACCTAAAAATTGACTAATGCCCTGTTCAAGTTCTTTATGAATATCTTGTGTGCCACATATAAAACGCACAGAGGCCATACCAAAACCATGCTCATCTAAACCTGTCTTGGCCGCTGCAATTAATTCGGGGTGATTAGCCAAGCCTAAGTAGTTATTGGCGCAAAAATTAATAACTTGCTCACCAGTATTTACCGCTATTTGCGCTTGCTGAGCCGTCGTTATAACTCGCTCAGCTTTATATAAACCTTCGCTTTTAACTTGGGTAATTTGATCTTGAATATGGTTATAAAAACTTGCTGACATAAAAACCTCAACGATAGTGAAAACATAGATACGATACAATAATAGCGCTATTGTACCCGTTAAATTTAATCCGTACAGTCAGCACCCGAACAGTATTTTGTTAAAAAAGTAACGTTTCGTAAAATTATTCTTACTAAGTGTCTTTTTCAATTTAATACCATTTGGATTAATTAAGGGTACAGAATTCAATGAGAATAAATTTTCAAGAACAAGGCGCTGATTGAGCAATAGCTGGCGTGTGTGATTGAAAGCAACGACGTTATTGGATATTTAGGCCATTTGAAAATGATCACTTAGTTAGTGCGATTGGTATAAGTTCAGTTCTCTAACGTCGGCATGATCCAATGAGCAACATCTTTAATTAAATGCTTGCTACGATTAATTAATTGATAAGCGTAGCTGTCACCTTTAAATACTTGCATTTTTGACTGCTGTGCACCATTCCAAGCAAATAGCTCTTGTGCCGTTTGATAACTGTCTTGATGGCGGGATGAGGTAATAAAATAGCTTGGAATATCAATAAGGTTTTTATAACGTTCCTTGTCGCTATAGGTCATTTTTGGTGTAATCAACACCATAGAATGCAGCAATACTTTCTCAGCCAAAGCAACGGCATAGGCACCGCTACAACCACTAGCCACAATAGAGATGCCTTTATTGGCTGGTAACTTACTACGTAAAAATTGATAAGAGGCTAATAAGTCATCTTGCCAATAGGTTGTTAATAGCGCCATTTCACTTTGGTAATTGACAATGTTAACGGCATTTTTTTTAATCTGTGTCCTAGAAAAGCCCTCTGCAACACTTTCGCCGTAGCCTCTAAGATCAACCAACAAGGTATGTAAACCTTGCTCTGCTAAGCTAGTCGCCACCTTTTTATAACGGCGACGATCGCTTTTGCAATCATGCAATACAATCACGCCACCGCTACGCTTAGCTCCGGGGTGATAATCAGCTACCAAAGCAAAGTCATGTTCATTACTAACTTTAATGCTGACCACTGTGGTTAGAGTAGCTTCTTCATGGCCAACTTGCTCGGCACTAACAGCGAATATCCCGCACAAGGTCAGAATAAAACATAGCGCAGGTAAAAATATTATTTTTAGTTTTGGCTCAGTAAGCATATTTATTAGTATTAATAGGTATTTAATTAAAGTTAGGTATAATCTATCACAAACTAACTATAGAACAATTTATGTTTTCTTTGCTCATTTACCGCGTGTTAATATTGCTATTGTTGCCGCTGTTGTTGCTGGCTTTACTCTTGCGCTCACTTAGTAACCCACAATATAGACAAAGAATAAATGAGCGTTTAGGTTTTTTCCCTAAGCCTTGCGTTGGGGGTGGCATTGTCGTTCATGCCGCGAGTGTCGGTGAAGTCATTGCCCTCACGCCTTTTGTTGAGCAATTATTAGCAAACTATCCACATCAAGCCATCACTATCACCACCTTTACACCAACAGGCTCTGAGCAAGTAAAAAAAACGTTTGGCAATCGTGTCCAGCATGGTTTTTTGCCTTTAGATGTTTTTCCCTGCACACAATTATTTCTCTCACGGTTGCAGCCCAAGTTAGTCATTTTTATGGAAACCGAATTATGGCCTAACTTAATTGCTCAATGTGCCAACAAAAAAATTAAACTGCTGTTGATTAATGGCCGTTTATCGCAAAACTCGATGAAGAGTTATCAAAAAATAAAGGCCTTGATGGCCCCTAGCTTGAATCGCTTTAATAAAATATTATGCCAAAGTCATGATAATTATGATAATTTCATAAAGCTAGGAGCAAAATCTAATTACTGCCAGATATCAGGTAATCTAAAGTTTGATCTCAGTGTCAATCAAACCACTGCTGATAAAGTAATTCAGCTGCAAAAATTATTACCTGATGATCGAACAATTTGGCTAGTCGCTAGTACTCATGAAGGAGATGAAGCGCTTGCGCTCAACGCTTTTAAGGAAATCAAAACCATGTTTCCACAGTTATTATTAGTGCTAGTGCCCCGCCACCCTGAACGATTTAAGCAAGTAGCCAGCTTATGTTTAAGTCATCATTTTACCCTTGCTAAACGTAGTGAGGAAATCCCCGTTATTGGGCAGGATATATGGGTGCTTGATACTTTAGGAGAGTTAATGGCGGCATATTCACTCGCTGATATAGTCACCATGGGCGGTAGCTTTAACCATGTTGGTGGCCATAATCCATTAGAGCCAGCATTGTATAAAAAAGCGATTATTGTCGGCCATAACATGAGTAATTTCACTGAAATCATGCAGCAAATGCAACAAAATAGCGCCATTATGCAATTATCGACACCAGCATCAGGTAATGATAACGAACAAAGTCAGGCACTTGCTAGCGCCGTAATAACATTGCTGAAAAATCAGCAACAAGTCGACTTATTAGGTGAAAGAGCACAGCAAGTGGTGATGGCGAACCAGGGAGCAAGCACACGAACATTAGCGGAAGTTAAGGCTTTGATCGATGGATAATATTGCCACAATAGCAACATTTCAACAAGGCAGCCTTTACTGCCAATATGACGCAAAAGCAATAAAGCAATTCTACCCCGAAATGCTTGACGCTCAATTTTGGCAACAACAACATTTAGTGACGGGCTCAGCCCAAGGACGCGGCACTACTTGGTTTGTCAAATATAATGATGCTGCAAGCTCGGTAGAAAAACATTGGGTATTACGTCACTATTATCGTGGCGGGCTGATCGGTAAAGTCATTAATGACAGTTATTGGTTTAACTCATATCAAAACACTCGCGCAGCACAAGAGTTTGCTTTGTTAGCGACAATGCAACAATTAGCATTACCCGTGCCTAGGCCTATCGCTTATCGTGTGATACGCCGCGGCTTATTATACCGCGCAGATTTACTGAGTAGTCGTATTGAAAACGCACAGGACTTGGTGGCAATTTTATCAAACCGAACGCTTTCTTATGACTTATGGAAAAATATTGGCGCAACCATTAAACGTTTTCATAATAATAGTATTTATCATCACGATCTTAATGCCCACAATATTTTAATCAATGACAGCAATGACATTTTTGTTATCGATTTTGATCGCGGAGAAATTCGCCATAACAACAAAAATGGTTGGCAACAAGCCAATATGGCAAGGTTACAGCGTTCTTTCATGAAAGAACTTCAGCAACTGAAGCAATTTCATTTTAACCAAGATAATTGGAAATCGTTATTAGAGGGCTATCTTAGCCACTAAAATTATGCAACGGCCAAGGCTGCCTGACAACGCTGCTGATACATATCACGTGCTTTAAGGAACTCGGGCATAGCAGCCTTGGTGGTATAAGGACGTAAAATAACTAATATCTTCAATACGCCTTGATAAAACACCGCATCATTAATCTCATTAACAATATTTTGTGTTTGATAAAAGCTCAACCAAAAAGTGTTGATAATACGTAAAATGCTGACAATATCTGCCAACTCTTCATCATCAAAATCAATAATATTAGCGGTTCTAAGCGAAATTAATAGCTGACTAACACGCTCAGCAATCGAGTGTTGCACTTCAACATATTTTTCACGTAAACAAGGGTTTTTATCCAGAAGTACCGGAAGATTGCTATAAAAAAAGCGAAATTTCATCATCATTTGAAACACTGCGTCCATGTATAAAATAATGGCATCGAGTGGTTTTACTTCATTAGTCACTTGCGGAAAAGTGTCTAATAACAAGTTTCGTGCATATTTTTCGTAAATAGACAGGATAATGTCTTCTTTATTACGAAAATGATAATACAAATTACCTGGGCTAATCCCTAAGTGAGCAGCAATATGATTAGTGGTAACACTTCGCTCTCCGTGCTCATTAAATAATGCAATACTGGCCTGAATGATCTTATCGCGGGTCTTCATACAATTATTTCTTCCGTTAGTGGGGTGTTAATAGGGTTAAACTAAGGATTGTGCTAATTCCAAGCCTACTATCATACTATCAAAATTCATCAAACTTAAAGCCTTTTTGAGTAAATACTTTAACAAATATAATGATTATTTATGCCATTAATAGCGATTTTTAAATCTCGCCCCTGTCAAAAACTTAACCAAGCCAGTACAATATCAACAGAGCCCCTGAAAGAAAACAAGTTAAGCATAATGAGCATAAAAGCTATTTACCCTGGTACTTTCGATCCTGTCACTAATGGTCACTCAGATTTAATTTTACGAGCAAGCCTTTTATTTAGTGAAGTTATAATTGGTGTTGCTGCCAGCCCAAGCAAAAAACCTCGCTTCACACTTGAGCAACGCGTTGAAATGATCGAACAAATCACCCAAAACTTAACCAATGTCACGGTTGTTGGTTTTAGTGGTTTACTGATAGATTTTGCTAAAAATCATCATGCCAAGGTGCTAATACGTGGTTTGCGCGCAGTCTCAGATTTTGAGTATGAATTTCAATTAGCCAATATGAATCGACGTTTATCGCCTGATTTAGAAAGTGTTTTCTTAACACCTGCGGAAGGTAACTCTTTTATCTCCTCAACTTTAGTGAAAGAAGTCGCGCTACATAATGGTGATGTTAGCCAATTTGTTGACCCCATTGTTAAAGCAGCGCTAGAGCAAAAATAGTTACTGCTGGCAGTTAGGGCAGTACACTGAACTACGATTAGACTGTCTCACTTCAAGCAACACTTCTTTACAGCTAACACAGGCTTGTCCTGCACGACCATAAACAAGTAACGATTGTGCAAAATATCCCGGGCGACCATCGGCTTGAGTAAAATCTTTTAGTGTGGTGCCGCCCTGCTTAATGGCAGCACTCAGCACCTGCTTTATAATATCAGTTAAGCGATTATAACGTTGCTCACTAACATCGCCTGCTTTAGCTGTTGGCAGTATGCCCGCTTGAAACAAGGCCTCATTAGCATAAATATTACCCACGCCAACGACAATATGGTTATTCATCAAAAAAGTTTTTATTGGCAATTTTTTATTTTTCGCTTTCAAAAATAAATAACCATGGCAAAAGCTATCACTCAATGGTTCAGGCCCTAGTTTACTTAATAAGCCTCGTTCATCTTGGTTTTGCGCTAACCACAGAACGGCACCAAAGCGTCGGGGATCATTAAGGCGTAAAACTTTGCCATGAATAAACGCCAAGTCAAAATGATCATGTTTAGCAACGGGTGTTGATTGCTCAATAACGCGAATGGTGCCAGACATACCTAAATGCAATAATAAGGTACCGGTACTGAAACGTATCAATAAATATTTAGCACGCCGGTCTACAGCTAAAACTTCTTGTCCGGTAAGTTGCTGTACTTCTTCTGGTATTGGCCATCTAAGCTGGGCATTTCGTACCACTACCTTACTCACTTTATGGCCAATAATATGGGGGCTAATACCTAATCGGCATACTTCTACTTCGGGTAATTCTGGCATAATAAATTGCTGTTTAAATTGTTGATTAACTACCAATATCGCTCACTGGCATAAGTTGACGGCTAAGCGCAGAGGGCAAGGCTAGCCAAATGTTTTTTTGGTGATTAAAAATTAATAATTGATCAGCCAGCGAATATAAAGTGAATACTTGTTCTTGCTCAATGCCAGCCAAGCTGAGCTCTATCTGAGTTCCTTCTTGGCCATCAATAACAATATCAGCCGCTTGCACTAAACCACTACTTTGCTGCCAAGCAAACATCAACTGCTCTATTTGTTGATTGCTTGAATCAATTACTCGGCCTTGGCTAGTCATTTTCCAAGCCCGACCGATGCGCTCAAACATAACGGTTGATTTATCGGGGAAGGCCATCGTTAAAGCTAAAATAACACTATGCTCAGGTAAAACTCGGCCATTGTCCTCCCTTTCATCTGCCGGAAACAGACGATTATTGCTGGCATTGATCAGCAATATAATGATCATTACTGAAAATATAATGACATTATTCCAAGCAGTTTTAGAGAGTTTCATAACATTATTTGTATTTATTCAGCTTAAAGAGTATTACCACAGAGAACACAGAGGCAGGTTATATGCTCCATGCATAACCTAAGTGACCTACATCCATATAGGCCTTTGCGCACTACACCGAGAATAATAAAACCTCTGTGTAGGCTCAAAGAGCCCTCTGTGAAGCGTAGCGGCTCAGTGGTGAAAGTTACCATTATTTTTAATAATAAGGATAAACTACATCATACTGAAATTTTGGCATAAAAAAACCCAGTAAAAGCTGGGTTTTTTATTTGTATAAAGTAAAAATCAATTACTTAATTTTAGCTTCTTTATACATTACGTGTTTACGTGCTTTAGGATCAAATTTTTTGATTTCCATTTTTTCAGGCATAGTCTTTTTATTCTTATCAGTAGTATAAAAATGACCTGTACCAGCACTAGAAACTAAACGAATTTTATCGCGCATAATAATTCC
>MAAC01018434.1_pt1 | contig 43832 bp, 38 predicted proteins | sample 1115981 | NCBI WGS metagenome assembly MAAC01 (sample SAMN04961126, study PRJNA320927) | seawater metagenome | isolation source: sample BD02T64 sea water enriched with oil for 64 days | place: USA:Gulf of Mexico | collected 2013-07-27 | reverse complement strand
TCGGCGGACCATAGATGGCGATTAAGAGAACCAAGCCTGAAGAGATTGTCGTGAAGTTACGGCAAGTTGAAGTTCTGATGGGGCAAGGTATGCCCCGAATGGATGCAATCAGACAGATCCGTGTGACTGAACAAACCTATTACCGCTGGAAGAAAAAATGAGCTGTTGAAGGCGCCATTGGGTCGAGCCCAATGGCGAATGCGGAATGGGCACGGAACAACTCAAGGAACTGAAGCGTCTTCAGAAAGAGAACGAGCGCCTTCGGCGAGCGGTTTCTGACCTGACACTGGACAAATTGATCTTGAAGGAGGTCGCAACGGGAAACTTCTGAGCGCCTCGCGTCGGCGTTCCTGCATTGATCATGTTCGCAGTCAGATAAAGGTTTCTGAGCGTCGTGTATGCCGGGTTCTGGGCCAGCACCGGTCCACCCAACGTCGAGTGCCACAGGGGCGTGCTGACGAAGAACTTCTGGTCGCGGACATGATCAAACTGACGCGGCAGTACGGCCGGTATGACTACCGCCGGGTGGCTGCCTTGTTACGAGACGCTGGCTGGCAGGTGAGTAATAAACGTGTTGAGCGCTTGTGGAAACGTGAGGGGCTGAAGGTGCTTGTGAAACAACCCAAAAAGGGGCGGCTCTGGCTAAACGATGGATCCTGTGTCCGGCTACGTCCCGAGTATCGCAATAATGTCTGGTCGTACGACTTCGTGCATCACCGAACCGATGATGGCAGAGCGTTCAGGACATTGAACATTCTGGACGAACACAGCCGAGAATGTTTGGCGATCCGGGTGAAGCGGAAGCTGAACTCGACCGAAATCATCGACGCACTAAGGGACCTATTCATCCTACGCGGCGTACCCGCGTAAATTCGGTCAGACAATGGCCCTGAGTTCATTGCTGAGGCGGTCAGGGACTGGATCAAAGCCGTCGGAGCCAAGACGGCCTACATCGAGCCTGGGTCCCCTTGGGAGAACGGATACTGCGAAAGCTTCAACGGGAGAATGCGGGATAAATTACTGAACGGTGAAGTCTTCTATTCGTTACGCGAGGCCCAAATCATCATCGAAAGCTGGAGGAAACACTACAACACCAAACGACCCCACAGTGCCCTGGGCTACCGCCCACCCGCGCCTGGGGCCATCGTACCGGTGGACCAAAGACCAACCATGCACTAACTTTCAACTTGGACCACGCAAGTGGGGCCGCTCAGCCTGACTGGTCGGCCTAACTGTAGTCAGGTGCTCCAAGGTCTGCTTTGCGGGGTGGTTTCAACGGGTCGCTGCAACACAGGCCTCAATTTTTTCGCTGGTGTCTGATGTTGCAAGGTCTTTGCCTTTCGGTGAGTTGGCGTGCGACAGCGCTGAGTTTGACTTGAGTGAAGCCTGATATATCGTTGCCTTTGCGGAAGTATTGTCTGAGAAGGCGGTTGGTATTCTCGTTGCTGCCTCTCTGCCACGCACCGCCTGGCAGTCGCTGCCGTGCAGCTTTCGCATTGCGGCCATTCGTGCGGACCGCAGCAATTTTTGGGACGCCATCGTCGGTCAGTGGGACTAACTTGCCGTTAGGTTTCTGTAGCATTCAGAATGTTCGCTTATCTTCTGGCGTTTTGATTTGTAGTTATGGCGGCAAACAGGAATAGTGAGCTCGACAATCGCAAAGGGATAGAATGCTTACCAATATTTTTTTCCAATTCCTTTTAACGCTAATCATTTTTCTCGTCATTGCCGGAGGTCTGATCCTGTCCCAGCGGCCGAAGGCATTGGCGAATTCTCTGGACACTTTGGACTTCTCGGGTGTTCAGGATACTCCTTCCGCTGATGCGCCCGACCCAAAGAAACTAAAAATGCGAGATGGCCATATGCTGTCGGTCCGTTTTTACGGTGAAGCCGGGCGGGGCCCACTTTTAGTATTGGTGCACGGTTCCGGCTGGCATGGACTGCAGTTTGATGCTCTGGCGCGTGCTTTGTCCGACAAAGCCCATGTGGTGGTGCCCGACCTGCGCGGCCATGGGGAAGCACCAGAACGCCGAGGTGATGTCGATCATATAGGGCAATACGAAGAAGATCTTGCAGACTTGATCGACGAGGTACGCCACGAGGAGCAGAAAATCGTGGTGGCTGGTCATTCGTCTGGTGGCGGACTTGTCATCAGGATGGCGGGCGGTCCTTATGGCAGTCTCATGGACGGGGCCGTGTTGCTGGCTCCCTTCCTCAAATACAACGCGCCCACGATGCGGCCGAATTCTGGAGGCTGGGCGCGTCCACTGACGCGACGGCTCATTGGGCTCAGCATGCTGAATATGATTGGGATACGCATATTCAACTACCTTCAAGTCATTCAGTTCGCGATGCCGGAAACGGTGCTGCATGGTCCCCTTGGTCACACCGCAACAACCTCTTATTCCTATCGTCTGAACATCGGATTTTCACCCAGATCGAAGTATCGCTCGGATATTTCCAAGCTCCCACCTTTCCTGTCTATCGTTGGTGGTGATGATGAAGCCTTCATCGCCGAGGCATTCGAGACAGTATTGTCGGAGACTTCGGATCGGGGATCGTATCACATTGTTGATGATGTTGGTCATCTGGACATTGTGAACAGACATGAAACTGTGAATTTGATACGAGGTTTTCTGCACTCTCTTTGACAAGCCTCGTATCCAGAATAGAAGTATGCCTCAAAACGTCCCCGAGGGGTCAATGGATTGAGGGCAACATCGTTATTTGGGTTCGTTGACAAAAGTCCTCGCGTTTTGTGAGGACTGTCCCGACAATTCCTACGGCACGTTATTGCAGTTTAGTTTTTGTGCAAGATAAGCCAAAACAGAAAGCCGACATAGGCAAACAAGGTCACGTTTAGGAGTGTGTCGATTATTGGCATGCTCATTTTGCGGCCTCCTTATGCAGCGATCGCAACAAGCAAACGACAAGAATGGGTACGATGAACACAAACGCGATCGCTGAAAGGGCGATCACTGACCGGATCAAGCCGATGTCACCAACAAAAATCATAGCCAGCCCTAACGCTGCCAGCACTGCGCCCCAAACAGTGCGAATGCGCGGTGATGGGTTTTCGTCTCCGCCGGTGCCAATCATGGCAAGGGTGAAACCTGCGCTGACCACGCTGGTCACGACAAAGAGGAACGCCGCCAGAATTGTGGCTCCTTGTGTCACTGCATTGAATGGAAAGTTCTGCAACAGGGCGAAAGTGGTCGCGTCAAGGCTTTCGGCATTTACCGCCAGCAAAGCCGCGTCGCCACGCAAAGCATCCGAAAAACCAATCGTCCCAAACACCCCAAACCAAAACACCGAGAATAGGGTGGGGGCAACAATTACTCCGACAAGAAACTCGCGGATTGTCCGCCCACGCGAAATTCGGGCAATGAAAATGCCCACAAACGGTGACCATGCCAGCCACCAGATCATGTAGTTGAGCGTCCATCCCTCAAACCAATCAACAACTTGGTCATCAAAAAATTCGGCCGTTGAGAACCCTGCCGGTAGGACATTGAATACGTATCGTCCAAAGCCGGATACAATCGAATTCATAATGTACGACGTTGGCCCGAACACGAGCAAAAAGACCATAAGACCAAGCGCAATGATCATTGCCAGGTTGGACAATTTGGCCATACCGTCACCTAGATCTCGGCGTAGCGGTACGAAGAATGCGGCACACATCGCGACAAAAACGAAAGCGGTCAAACCGTTTGAATTTTCCACGCCGATCAAACCGGCCACACCAGTTTGGATTTGGAACACTCCCATCGCTAGGGATCCTGCCAATCCAACTGCGATTGCCACTATCGATGTCAGATCAAAGAACCATCCCAATGACCGGGTCCAGCTATGGTCGCCATATACATCAATAAGCGGTGCACTAAGGAGCAAAGATCTGCTGCGCCGAAACGCGAAATAGCCAATGACCAGCCCAACGATTCCGTAAATGGCCCAAGCGTGGAAGCCCCAATTCAGATAGGTCACAAACAGCGCCAGGCTTGCGGCTTTTGGGTCGTTTGAAAATTGCCGAAGAACGGAAAAATGCGTGAGAGGTTCGGCGGCCCCATAAAACAGCAACCCTACACCCATACCGGCTGCAAACAGCATCGCAATCCAGGCCGGGGTTGAAAACTCGGGCTTGGAGTCGTCAGGCCCAAGCCGGATTGATCCAAACCGTGACATAGCCAAATAGATGGCAACCAAAAGAAGACCGCTGGCTTCCAGCATGATAAACCAGCCACGGCTGCTGAACTGGGCGTCAACAATCCTGGATGACAAAGTTCCCAGCCCTTGCGGGTCAACGATCCCCCACACAGCTATGGCTGCGCTGATGGTAAGTGCCACAATCAATAGAGCGTTGAGTTTCATTGTTGAACACATCCTGAGTACATGTTGGTTTGATTTCCGCTGAGACCTCTGCTGCAGGCGTTTGAGCATGACCTATAATCCTGAATTACATGTTTTGCGTCCAAACTCAAAGAGACCTTTCTCCTTGCGTGGGTGATGGTCAACAGGCAGCCAATGCAACTTCGTCGAGCGATAAACTTTTTCTTCAATGCAACCATTCGCACAGTGTGCAGCGAAGGGCCACAATCCCCGTTTCTGTGAAAGAACTCCGTGTTGCTGGCGCAGAAAATGAGGGACTTCACGTCGCGCGAGCGCCTTTCTTATCAGGCTTCGCTCGTTTACTGCGGTGCAGGAAAGATCTTGGCCAGTTTACGAAGGTTTTGGGCGGTTGCGGCGAGGAACTAAGAAGACGCATCCGTGATGATCCAAGTATATTTTCTCTCTTACAATCTACTTCTTGATCTGGCTGCATACCTTTGACAAACAAGCTTTGACATCTTTCTAAGGGCGGCCAGGCTGGGCGCCTTTTCCATTTGACCCATCCGTTGGAACGCACCCATGACCATCACCCATCTTGTCACCCATTCTGGCGGTTTCCATGCGGACGAACTGTTGTCTTCTGTGGTGCTCACACGCCTGTTCCCTCAGGCGGAGCTGCTGCGCAGTAGGGATCGGCAGTGGGTCACCCCGGCGGCTCATAAGATCATTTTCGATGTCGGAGGCGCGTATGACAGTGAGGCCCAGATTTTTGACCACCACCAACGTCCCGGCCCGCTGCGCGACGATGGTCAACCGTTCAGCTCCTTTGGTCTGATATGGGCGCATTATGGGCGGGCGTATCTGGCGGCTATGGACGTACCTGGGGATGACGTCGAGGCCATCCATTCTAAGTTTGACACCAAGTTTGTGCTGCCGATTGACCTGTTGGACAACGGCGCAATGGAACCGTCTGTCGCGGGGCCACTGTCGATCCTAACCTTGCCAGCGCTTTTGGGAAGCATGAAGCCGGTATTCGACGACCCGTCGCCAACGGCTGACGACGATGCTTTCTTTGCCACATTGACCATTGCGCGGCAATTTGTCGAAGCTCAAATCCGCAATCTCGCGGCGAAATCCCGAGCGCAGGGCATCGTGATCGAGGCAATCACCAAGGCTGACAGATCCCCTATACTCGAGCTTCCCATGGGCATGCCCTACCGCTCTGCGCTCGACCTGATGGAGGCCGACCACATGCTGTTCGTGATCCATCCGCGCGGTGATGACTGGACACTCAACGGGATCAAGTTGTCAAATGACACCTTCGATCAACGCGCCGACCTGCCAGCCGCTTGGGCTGGTCTGACGGATACTGCACTAGAAGATGCAAGCGGTGTCCAAGGCGCCAAATTTTGCCATAACGCTCGCTTTATCGCTGTTGCCAGCACACGCGAGGCAATCCTGGAAATGGCCGAAATTGCGGTGCAAGACGTTCAATAGGGTTGCTTAGGTGCCAAACGCTGCGGTCACATCAACGACTGCATACTGTCTACGGTCTCAACGTGCTCTGCAACACAGTCTTCCACGGCGTGTTTCGCTTCTTGCTGCGTGGCTCGATATTGCGCTGTAAACCTCGCGCCATGAGCCCTCCACCGATTGATCAACCATATGGTGCGGGTCGACCTGAGGGTTCCAGCAACGCGGGGTTTTCCAAAATCTGTTCAATAATTTCGACAAACAGCGAAACCCCGATAGGGATTAGCGCATCCGGAAAATCAAAATTGGGGTTGTGCAACTGCGGTTGTTCTTTGCCAGAACCGATGAACAGCATTGCAGATTTTGCGCCATCAAGCCCGAAGCGACTAAAATCTTCCGACCAACGCATAGGCGTTGTCATCTGGTATTCAGTCAAACCAAGCTGTTTGGTTGAGCGCGTGGCAATATCCACGGCGCTGGCCTCATTCACATTTGCCAAAAACACATCATGCCACGTGATAGCACCCGATAATGCATTCTCTTGCTGAAGCGCTACACTCACTAGAGTTTCGGCCTCGGCGACCATCCGGTCCATGCGCTGGTCCGTCTGGCTACGTAGTGTCACCCACAGCTCACCATCGCCCGGCGCAATACCAAAACTTGCCCTACCCAAGCGGGAATGGGTCAGCGTGGCCAGGGCAAAATCATCATTCATGGTGCCTCCAGCCCCAAGACGTGGCAAAGCCTGCATCAAACCCGCCATCACCTGAGCAGGTGTGACCCCATCTTTGGGAGCTGCGGCATGCGAGGTTTTGCCCATAAAGGCGATCTTCATCCCCCGCGACGCGCAATTGCTCGGGCCTTCGCGCAGACCGATCTCGCCCAAGGGGCGGCCCGGTACGTTGTGATAAGCAAAGGCAAAATCAGGTCGGATTTCGGGCCAGCGTGGATCGTTGATCACTGCTGCTGCGCCCGCGCCAGTCTCTTCGGCAGGTTGGAACAGCAGGATAACCCGGCCACTTTGGGGACGTTCTGCTAGGGCCAAACCCACGCCGAGCACCATCACCATATGGCCGTCATGACCGCAGAGATGTCCTTTTCCTGCAATCGTAGAGCGATGCGGCACCTCGGGAATTTCGTGGATCGGCAGCCCATCAAGCTCACAGCGGATCAAGACCGTCGGGCCGTCTTGCTTGCCGGTGAATTCAGCCGCAATGCCGTGCCCGCCCAACCTTGTCCAAATTCGGTCTGCACCTGCCTGTTCAAGTTCTGCAGCAATGCGAGCGGCGGTTTGCTCTTCTTCGCCCGAAACTTCAGGGGTTTGATGCAAGGCTCGGCGCAACTCACCCAGTTCAGAAATCTGACGATCAGTCAAAGCACGTGTCATGCGGTGTTCTTTCACATTGAGGCCAATCAACAAGCCGTTTGATACCCTGTCAGTCAGCGCATCAGGCTGGTGCCGAGACTGGCAGAGAGATATCCGTCTCTTGCACGAAAAGCACCGGCATTCCTAGGCCAGCGATCGCAACGCCAATACGGGTGAACCCACTTTGGGTAACAGCAAGCCTCTGAAATGGATCATCAATTGAGCCTCCAAACCCAAGGCGATCACCAGGACATCGGCTCCAAACAGCGAAACACGTTCCTGGACCTGTCGCGCTTTCGTTCCTTTCTCTCAACTCATTTCGGCGTCCTTCCTTTCGAATGCCAAGAGGCTTTTTCCGCCTAACGAAGAATGCCGCCGATGCGGGTTATAAAACCCCTTGATGTATTGGAACATTGCGCCTTCTGCCTCCTGCCTCCTGCTTTCCCAACGGTTGCGCCAGATCAGCTCGGCCTTGAGAGATTTGAAGAATGTTTCGACCATGCGTTGCCTGACAGGCGATTTGTTAAACAAATCTGCCGAGAGGGGGCGCCCCACGCGACGATGTTCTACATTCAGCCCCTGCTCCTGCAATTCCTCTGGCATGTGTGGCCGCCCATAGCTTTGCAGGCTAAGGCGATGTAGTTCACGGATGTGGGCCAAAATCACCATGTCATCACGCTGCCGCTGGCTCATCGGGGAACTTTCCAGGCACGAATGCCACGGGATATCACCTGCATGACCCGGCCTAAAAATTCGACGGGCCACACGTCTTTCCAGGCAACAATGAAAGCAAATCTCATCGGCTTTGGCCTGCAAAGAAACCTCTCAGGCATGTAAACATGCCCTGCCGGTCAATGGATGGTGGCCTTTTTGGCACCGCCCTCTCCTCACGCAGCAAGCGGGCTTCTTTGCGGGGGCGAGCGTTTTCCTTCGCCACATCCTGATGCGGTCCAGACATCAGGCCTTCATGCTCCCTCTCGCGATATTGCTACGCGATACCCTATCGGGCAACGGATGCTTCTGAACCCACTCAGTCAGCGTCGAATGCCCGCCCCCCAAGATCGCACGAAATCTGCGGCCTTGTCAGCTCACTGGTGGTTGCGATCCGCACCGCGTCGCGGCGAAACTCGTCGGTGTATCGTATCGCTCTTCCTGATTTCCTTCAGTGCAAGTATTGCCCTAAAGAGACCGGAACCAAACCGGGGCAAGACCAGAACGGATCATTGAAGATTGGCGGGTCGATCACATCCAGAACCGTCCCCACAGCTCGCTAAACTATCAAACCCCGAAAGAGTTTTTTGCAAAAATACCCTTCCAAAAACCGCAATGGGCAGCAGCGCTTGAGTTACCTGAAGGCTCCGCGCCACTGCCAATTGCTCACGTTGCCGAATAATGGCAAACGAAAGAATAGCAGAGCCCACTTTAAGACGCCCCTCACAAAAGGGGCAGGTCATAATCAACGCAAACTCCGGGCCAGAACCAACACCAATCCGTTCCGGCATTCTCCAGTTCTCTGCGATTTGTCTGCTTCAGCAATGAATTCGTCGCTGTAGGTTGGGGCGAAAAACGATCACCTCCATTGGGGATTTCGCTCAATCACCCGGACCTAAGTCACGACAAACCTACTTTTTAAGCATAAACCGTTGGATCTTTCCGGTCGCGGTCTTTGGCAGGGCCAGAGAGAACACCACCGAACGCGGATACTTATAAGGAGCGATCACAGCTTTGACATGGTTTTGTAACTGCTTGATCGTGCTCTCATCCGCTGAGACATCCGGCGCCAACACTACATGCGCCTGCACAATTTGCCCACGCGCCTCATCCGCTGCTCCGACAACCGCACATTCAACCACCGCCGCATGACTTAGCAATGCCGCCTCCACCTCGGGGCCAGCAATGTTGTATCCTGACGAGATAATCATATCGTCGTTGCGGGCTGCAAAATGCAGATAGCCGTCTTTGTCCATGGTAAAGCTGTCACCGGTGATGTTCCAGCCGTCCTGCACATATGCAGCCTGGCGATCGTCGGCCAAATACCGGCAGCCCGTCGGCCCCTTGACCGCCAGCCGCCCTACTTCACCCCGTGGTGCTTCGGCCCCATCGCGGCCCAGGATCTTGACTTGGTAGCCTTTGACCGGCTTGCCTGTACAGGCCGGTCGATGGTCCGAAAACCGGTTGGTTACAAAGATATGCAACATCTCGGTGGCGCCGATACCGTCCAGCATCGGCTTACCGGTCTTTTGCATCCAGTCGTCATAGACCGGCGCTGGCAAGGTTTCCCCAGCCGACACTGCGGCGCGCAAACTGGACAGATCCGCCCCCTCCTCCATCGCCCGCAACATCACCCGGTAAGCGGTGGGTGCCGTGAAGCAGACAGTGGCCCTATACTTCTCGATGATCTCGATCAGGTTCGGGGGCGAGGCATCTTCAAGCAGGGTCGCCGCGGCGCCAAACCGCAGCGGAAAGATTGCCAAGCCCCCCAAGCCAAAGGTAAAGGCTAGAGGCGGCGAGCCAACAAACACATCCTCGGGCTGCACATCCAGCACTTCGCGGGCATATCCATCGGCGATAATTAGCAGATCGCGGTGAAAATGCATCGTCGCTTTGGGGGATCCGGTGGTGCCCGAGGTAAATCCAAGCAGCGCCACATCATCGCGCCCCGTCGCCACCGCCTGATAGATCACCGGTTTTTCCAGCGCCAGACGATCCAGCTCGGCGTCATGGTTCGAGGTGCCGTCAAACCCCACCACCGAAGTCAGATACTTGGAGCCCTTCGCGCAGGCGACCAGCTCCTCTAACAGCCGGGTGTCACACAGCGCGTGGCTGATCTCAGCCTTGTCGACAATCGCCGCCAGCTCTCCGGCCCGCAGCATCGGCATGGTATTGACCACCACCGCGCCAACCTTGGTTGCGGCCAACCAGCAGGCCACCATTGCCGGATTGTTGGCCGAGCGGATCAGCACCCTGTTGCCCGGCCTCACCCCCAGATCCTCGCTCAACACATGGGCGATCCGGTTGGTCCAATCCATCAGTTCCTTATAGGTGCGCCGCCGCCCATTGCCAATCAGCGCGGTGTGGTCACCAAAGCCCTTGGCCACCATCGCATCGGTCAGCTCAACACCTACGTTCAACTGCTCGGGATAGTCGAACCCATCGAGCAAAAACTCAGGCCACAGATCAACAGATGGCAAGTTGCCCCGTGCAAACGTATCAATATGCGCGCTCTCACCCAGCATCACTCACCTCCCTGATAAGCGGCCATAACCTGCCGCGCGATCACCACCCGCTGCACATCCGAGGCCCCCTCATAGATCCTCAGCGCCCGGATTTCCCGGTATAGCTGCTCCACTTTCTGACCCTGCCGCACCCCGTCACCTCCATGTAACTGCACCGCCCGGTCGATCACCTTCTGAGCTTGATCGGTGGAAAACAGCTTGGCCATCGCCGCCTCGCGGGTGACCCGTGCCGCCCCACTGTCCTTGGCCCAAGCCGCCCGGTAGACCAGCAAGGCGGCAGCATCCACGTCCAACGCCATATCGGCGATATGCCCCTGCACCATCTGCAACTCAAACAGCGACGCGCCCATCACCTGCCGGGTTGTGACCCGCTCCAACGCTTCATCCAGGGCCCGACGGGCAAAACCCAGCGCCGCCGCAGCCACCGTGGAGCGAAACACATCCAGCACCGACATGGCAATCTTGAAGCCCGCGCCGGATTGGCCCAACAGCGCCGAGGCAGGTACCCGGCAATCGCTGAACCGCAGCCGCGCCAGGGGATGCGGAGCAATAGTAGTTAAGCGTTCAACTACTTCGAATCCCGGCAGATCAGCCGGAACAATAAAAGCGCTCAACCCCTTGGCCCCCGGGGCCTCACCGGTGCGGGCAAACAGCGTATAGACATCAGCAATACCACCGTTGGAGATCCAGGTCTTTTCGCCGTTCAAAACATAGTCATCACCGTCCAGAACCGCCGTCATGGAAGAATTAGCCACATCCGACCCAGATTGCGGCTCGGTCAGGGCAAAGCCCGCGATGGCTTGCCCGGCGCGGGTCAACGGCAACCACTGTGCCTGCTGCTCCGGCGTGCCAAACAGGGAAATCGCCCCGGTGCCCAATCCCTGCATGGCAAAGGAAAAATCTGCCAAACCATCATGGCGCGCCAAGGTCTCGCGGATCAAACACAAGCTGCGCACATCCAGCTTCTCGCCAGCCCCAGCCCCCGAGTACTGTGTCCAGCCTGCCGCCCCCAACGCGGTCACTAGACTACGACAGGTGCCATCCACGTCTCCATGATCAACCGCCGTCAGGTTTTCCTTGGCCCAGCACTCTAACTCCTGCGCCAACCTCCTGTGTCGATCCTCAAAAAACGGCCAATTCAAAAACGTCTGGTCTGCCACATCATGCCTCCCCCAAGGGTCTTCTTGTCCAAAACACCCCCGCCGGAGGCCTCCAACACTTGCCGATCACACCAACCTTAACGGCCCAATCGTAGGGTGTGTGCTCGCACGCACCATCCCTCAATTGCCTCCAAACACGGGTTTTTCCTTGTTCACAAAGGCCCGGTAAGCCCGTTCGAAATCCGCCGTCTTCATGCAGATCGCCTGCGCCTGCGCCTCCGCCTCAATCGCCTGCTCAATCGACATTGACCACTCCTGCGCCAACATTGTCTTGGTCATCATATGGCCAAAGTTCGGCCCCGCTGCGATGCGTGACGCCCACTCCTGCGCCTCATCCAACAACCGATCTGCAGGCACCAACTTGTTGTAAAACCCCCAAGCGGCCCCCTCCTCAGCGCTCATAGAGCGACCGGTATAGAGCAGCTCAGCCGTCCGCCCCTGGCCGATGATCCGCGGCAGGATCGCACAGGCGCCCATATCACAACCGGCCAATCCAACCCGCGTAAACAGGAAGGCCGTCTTGGCTTCAGGCGTGGCAATTCGCAGATCCGCGGCCATGGCGATGATTGCCCCAGCCCCAACACAGATCCCGTCAATTGCGGCAATAATCGGCGTTCCGCAATTGACCATTGCCTTGACCAAATCCCCTGTCATACGGGTGAAATCCAGCAATTCCTTCATGCTCATCCGGGTCAACGGACCAATGATATCATGCACATCCCCGCCCGAGCTAAAGTTTCCTCCGTTGGGTGCAAAGATCACCGCCTTGATCTCATCACAATACACCAACGCCCGAAACCAATCTCGCAACTCAGCGTAGCTGTCAAAGCTCAGAGGGTTTTTGCGGTCAGGGCGATCCAGTGAAATAGATGCAATGCCCTCCTTAACGGTACACAGGAAATGCTTTGGTTCAGTGTTGATCATCGCTGTTGCCCTTTTTATCCACTTTTCGCGCCACCGCATCCAATGCATCAGCAATCTGGACTGCGTCTTCCGCTGCAACCGCGGCAAAGATCTCATCAATCCAAATCTCATGAGCGGCGGCCTGAGTGGTGAATTCCGCAAGCCCCTTGTCGGTCATCTTGACCAAACTAGCCCGGCGATCACCGGGTACCTTTTCACGGATCACAAAATCATCTTCGACCAACCGCTCAACGATTCCGGTCACATTGCCATTGGACACTTTCAGAACCGTCGATAACTGGCTCATTTTCAAACCATTCCTGTGCTGGGTCAGCGCGGCCATCACGTCAAATCGAGGCAAGGTTGTTGCAAATTCCAGGCGCAGCTTTTCGCGCACTTCGCTCTCTACCGCACGGGTGGCCTTAAGCACTCTAAGCCACAACCGCAGCCGTTCTTTCGAGCTTTCACTACTCACAGGAATTGTCACGTTCAAATCTCACCTCCTGAAATGGGCAGCGCTGTGCCATTCACCGATGCCGCCCCCTCGCTTGCCAGCCACAGCGCAGCCTTTGCGACCTCATCTGGCTGGATAAACCGCCCTTGCGGATTGCCCGAACGCAATGACTTCGCCGCTTGTTCAGGGCGCATGCCAGTCTTGCTTACAATGGTGTCAATTGATCTTTGCAACATCGGCGTTTCGATAAAGCCGGGACAGATTGCATTCACCGTGACCCCACTACGCGCCAGTTCAACCGCCAAGGCGCGTGTTAATCCGATCACCCCGTGCTTGGCCGCGCAATAGCCCGAGACATAAGGATAGCCCTTCAAACCAGCGGTTGAAGAAACAGCGATAAGTCTGCCCCAGCCCTGGGCTTTCATCCCTGGCAGACACACCTGCCACAGGTTGAAAACTCCGGTAAGATTGACCGCCAAAGAGTCTTCGAAGTCCATCACCGACATCTTTTCAAAAGGCAAACTGGGGGCCGCTCCCGCGTTGGCAATTGCAATATCCACAGGCCCGTTCAAATCGCTGGCCACGAACAGTCCTGCGCTCAGCCCATCCCGGTTAGTTACATCACAGGTCACAGGCAAAGCGTCACAGTTCTGCGCCACCTCATCCAAGGCCTCGGCCCTGCGTCCCAAAATAGTGACCTTGGCACCGGCCTGCGCAAACTGCACCGCCATTTCAGCGCCAACTCCAGAGCCCCCACCTGAGATTACAACATGTTTGTCCGCTAAGTTCATGCTCGGATCACCTCCGCTTCTCGATCTGCCAAACGCCAGACCTGGTCGCGTCCCGCTTGGTAAGGCAGCGGCCAGTCCTCATGACGATCACCAATTCTCACTGCCTCATGCAACGTCCAATAGGGATCAGCCAAATGCGGACGCCCAACGCAAACCAGATCAGCCCGCCCTGCCATTAGGATTGAATTGGCATGGTCGGCTTCATAAATGTTACCCACAGCCATTGTGGATAACCCAGCCTGGTTGCGGATCTGGTCAGCAAACGGCGTTTGGAACATCCTACCATAAACCGGCTCCGCTTCTGGTGTAGTTTGACCCGCTGAAACATCAATGATATCTGCGCCTTCGGCTCCGAACTTGGCGGCAATTAGCACCGCTTCTTCCGGCGTGATACCATCTTGTCCAACCCAGTCATTGGCCGAAATTCGCACCGACATAGGTTTATCCACAGGCCAAGCCGCCCGCATCGCCCGAAAAACCTCCAACGGATACCGCATACGGTTATCTAGGGACCCACCATATTCATCGCACCGCTGGTTCGACAATGGAGTAATAAACGACGAGATCAGATAGCCATGAGCCGCATGCAACTCGATCATGTCGAACCCGGCACGGTCAGCCATCTGAGTTGCAGCAACAAATTGATCCCGGACGACGTCCATCTCCGCAGGCGTCATCTCACGTGGCATAGGATTGTCCGGGGCCCACGATATGGCAGAGGCAGAAACGGTCTCCCAATTGTCCGTCGCCAAGGGACCATCCATTTTTTCCCAGCCCAATTGCGTAGATCCCTTGCGCCCAGAATGGCCGATCTGGCAGCAGATCTTGGCCTTTGTTTCCGCATGAACAAAGCCAGTCACCTTTCGCCAAGCATCTTCATGTTCTGGGGCGTACAGCCCCGTACACCCAGGTGTTATCCGCCCATTCGCACTGACGCAGGTCATCTCGGTATAGACCAACCCAGCGCCACCTTTGGCCCGCTCTCCGTAGTGAACCAAGTGCCAATCCGTTGGGCACCCATCCTGCGCCTTGTACTGCGCCATTGGCGACACCACGATGCGGTTTTTCAGTTCCATTCCGCGCAACTGGAACGGAGCAAACATAGGGGCCCTCACTTGGGCATCTACAGGGGCTCCGGCCTGAGTTTGAAACCATTTTTCGGCCGTGTTCAGCCAATCAGCATCCCGCAAGCGCAGGTTTTCATGGCTGATCCGCTGTGAACGAGTCAGCAAGGAATAGTTGAATTGCACTGGATCCATGTCCAGATACCGTTCAACATCCTCAAACCATTCCAAAGAATTTCGCGCCGCAGACTGCAGCCTCAGAACGTCCAACCGACGTTCTTCCTGATAGCGATCAAAGGCTTGATTGAGCGTCGGCTCAGTACTTACAAATTCGGCCAGGGCAATTGCGCTGTCAAAAGCCAACCGCGAACCCGACCCAATTGAAAAATGAGCTGTCGCAGAAGCGTCACCCAACAAGACGACGTTTTCATGGTGCCAGTTCTTGCAAAGCACCCGAGGGAAATTGATCCACACCGCCGAACCGCGCAAGTGATCGGCGTTCGAGATTAACTCATGGCCGTCCAGATGCGCAGAAAAAATTCGCTCGCAAGTGCGGATGGTCTCAGCCTTGGACATTGCCTCAAAGCCCCAGGAATCCCAAGTGTCGGCAGAGCATTCAACAATCACCGTCGCTGTATCATCATCAAATTGGTAAGCGTGAATCCAGACCCAGCCATGATCTGTTTTCTCAAAAATGAAGGTGAAGGCATCATCGAACTTTTGATGTGTACCGAGCCACAGAAACTTGCATGAGCGAACGTCAACTTCAGGCATGAACCTATCAGTAAACTCAGCCCGCACAGAAGAATTCAGACCATCACAGCCGACGACCAGATCATAGTCTTGCTGATACTCGGCAGCGGGTTTGGCAATCGTTTCAAACTGTAGATCAACACCCAGTTCAAGAGCCCGCTGCTGCAGGACCAAAAGCATCTTTTGGCGGCCAATTCCGGCAAATCCATGGCCACCTGACACCGTCCGATGCCCTTTATGAACCACTGCGATATCGTTCCAGTATGAAAAATTATTCTTTATTTGTTCTGCACTTATGGGATCATTGACGGATAGATTACCCAGCGCGTCGTCTGACAACACCACCCCCCAACCAAAAGTATCATCTGCCTTGTTACGCTCGATCACGACCACTTCTGTCTCGGGTCTGCGCAATTTCATCGAAATCGCAAAATACAGTCCCGCAGGCCCTCCTCCAACACAGGCGATCTTCATCATATTGTCCTCCGGCAAACGTCGCTAATGCGGATCACGATAGGTCAGCGACAATAAATTTCAAGCTTAAAATTTTAAGCTTGAAGCTTATTGTCTGTCGGGTCGCTAGTTACTCATTCCCATGAAAAATCCGAAATTTTCACTAAACTTAAATATTTCAATGCGATACAGGCACGTCTGTCAGTCTTTCTTTTTGAAAAACGTACCTTGATTTCCAACATCGAAAGTGTGAAAGCACCGGGATAACCAAGTTAATTTATTATTTTCAACAGCATATCTAGAGTAATGAATGTGGATAACGCGGGTATAAGCTTGGGGAAAGTTGAGCCAAGTTTACTATTGGGAATTCTGTGATCCAATCAGGTGGACTCCAGTCCATTTTTCTCCGAGGGAGGAAAATGTCGAGTTCTAGCGGAATTTTTTGAAAATATTGATTAACTGAAATTATACTGGAATTTTATACACAAAATTCTATATTAATTTTGAATAAATGACATGGCTTCTCACCTTGGAAAGCGTGGATGTCGCTATCGATCGCCTCCTTTCCCCTTTTCAAGACCTATTTCGCCGTCAACATTGGGCAGGCGGGAAGTTTCCTCTCGCCCCTCAAATGAACATTCGAGGTCGATTGTCAGAGATCGCGAAGGTAGCTCATCACTGCTGGGCGCACCGATTGATCCCCGCGATGGCGGGCATCTGCGATGATCTTGCGCAGCGCATCCAGATCTACCCGCAGCAATAAGGATTTTACCGGCCCGATCGAGGCTGGCCGCATCGACAGGGTTCGGATGCCAATTGCGGCCAGGCACACCGCCTCGATAGGGCGGCCAGCATCCTCGCCGCAGAAGCTCAACGGTGTGTTGCTAATGGCGCACCGCTCAACAATACGTTCGATCAAGCTCAGGAAACTAACGTTGAGTGTATCATACCGCTTGCGCACCCGCTCGTTCTCACGGTCGGCGGCAAAAAAGAACTGTTTCAGATCATTACCGCCAATGGACAAAAAACCAACTTCTTCAAAGAATTTTTGTGGCGCAAAGGCCAGCGACGGGGTTTCCAGCATGGCGCCAATGTTCAGAGATTCCGGCAACTTATGGCCCAATTTTCGCTCTCTCTCCAGCGTTTTGTCGACCTCAGCACGGGCGGCGCGGTATTCTTCAAACTGCGCCACAAACGGGAACATGATGGTCAGCGGGCGGCCTTCTGCTGCGCGCATTAGCGCCTGCAGCTGCATCCGCATCATCCCAGGCTTGTCCAGCCCAACCCGGATAGCCCGCCAACCCAGCGCCGGATTGGGCTCGTCCGTTGGCTTCATATAGGGCAGCACCTTATCCGAGCCGATGTCTAGCGTCCGAAACACCACCCGTTTGCCGTGGCCCGCGTCCAGAACCCGCTTGTATAGCATTACCAACTCGGACCGCTTGGGCATTTTATTGCGGACCAAAAATTGTAGTTCAGTTCTAAACAATCCAACGCCTTCGGCGCCCGAGCTTTCCAGCGACGGCAGATCTGCCATCAACCCGGCATTCATCAGCAGGTTGATAACCTTTCCGTCCTTGGTCAGCGCTGGCCGGTCGCGGATCGAGGCATACCTCTCCTGCGCCTTGGCCAGCATCGCGATCTTATCTTGAAAATGTCTGACCACGGTCTCGTCGGGGCGGAGATGCACCACCCCTTGGTCGCCGTCCACCATGATGTGATCGCCGTTCAATGCCTCGGTGGTGATCCGTTTGGCGTTCACCACCAAAGGAATGGCCAGCGCGCGGGCAACAATCGCCGCATGGCTGCCGACCGATCCCTCTTCCAGCACCACTCCTCGCAGGCTGCGGCCATATTCCAACAGGTCTCCTGGACCAATATTACGGGCGACTAGAATCGGATCAGCGGGCAACTCGGCCCCAGTGACGGCCCCCTGCCCGGTCAAGATCCGCAGCAGCCGGTTCGACAGATCGTCCAGATCGCTCAGCCGTTCACGCAGGTAGGCATCTTTCACCTGGCTCATTCGGGCACGGGCCTGAGATTGTTCCTTCTCCACCGCCGCCTCGGCGCTGAGTCCTAGGGCGATATCCTCTTCCATGCGCCGCATCCAGCCCTTGGAATTGGCAAACATCCTATAGGCTTCCAACACCTCCAGCTGTTCCTTGTCACCGTCCAGCGACATCTCCAGCATCTTGTCAACGCCGACGCGCAGTTGGTCCACCGCCTCGTTCAGACGCTCCAGCTCTCGGTGCGGGTCATCGGCAATTGGATTGGTGATCACCACCCTCGGTTCGTGCAACCAGACATGTCCTTCGGCGGCACCTTCCTGCCCCGAGGTGCCACGCAATAACACCGACTGCTGGTGCAACGGTGACAGCGCCGCGCCCTCACCAACAAAGGCGCCCAGCTCGGTCATTTCTGCGATGACCATGGCCACCACTTCCAGTGCATAAACTTCGTCTGCGGAGTATTCGCGGGCATCGCGGGACTGCACCACCAGCACGCCCAGCTTTTCCCCGAGCCGCTGCACGGGAATACCCAAGAACGATGAAAACTGTTCTTCGCCGGTCTCGGGCATGTACCGAAAACCCTTGGCGCTGGGTGCGTCCGGCGTGTTCACCACCTTGCCGTATTTCGCCACCCGGCCAACCAGGCCTTCGCCCAGCCGCATCCGCGTCTGGTGAACGGATTCGGTATTCAGCCCCTCAGTCGCACAGAGCTCCAGCGTCTCATCATCGCGAAACAGATAGACCGAGCACACCTCAGTCCGCATGCTGTCAGCAATCAGATGAGTGATTTTATCAAGACGGGCCTGACCAGCGTCATCGCCAGCCATCGCCTCACGCAGCCGCACCAGCAGCTTGCGGCTTTCAGATTCAGAACTGTCCGCCATAGCCCCTGTTCACGCAATATAGGTGTCAGGTCGCCAACTAACCTCAGGCAACCTTGTCCAGATCAAAGGCATCATGCAGTGATTGTACAGCGAGTTCCATGTATTTCCGATCAATCAGTACCGAAATTTTAATCTCGGATGTGGTGATCACCTTGATATTGATACCTTCGTCAGACAGAACCTTGAACATCTTGGCAGCCACACCCGACTGCGAACGCATGCCGATACCAACAACCGAGATCTTGGCGACATCGCGGTCAGCCACCAGTTCGGCGTAGTTCAACTGGCCCGCGCCCTTGGTCTTCAACAGTGCCTGCTCGGCCCGCGCCACCTGATCAGTCGGGCAGGAGAACGTCATATCAGTGCGACCATCTTCCGAGATGTTCTGCACGATCATATCGACGTTGACGCCGCCCTCAGACAGCGAATTAAAGATGATCGCGGCAATGCCGGGACGGTCTGCGACCGACAACAGGGTCAGCTTGGCTTCGTCGCGTGAATAGGCCACACCGGCCACTGCATTGGATTCCATGATTTCCTCCTCGGCACAGACCAGCGTGCCGGCCTCATCAGATTGTTCTTCAAAACTGCTTAGAACACGTAGTTTAACCTTGAACCGCATTGCCAGCTCGACCGATCGGGTCTGCAGAACCTTGGCCCCCAGAGAGGCCAGTTCCAGCATTTCCTCATAGGCTATCTTGTCCAGCTTGCGGGCCTTATCGCAGATGCGTGGGTCGGTGGTATAGACCCCGTCCACATCTGTGTAGATATCGCAGCGCTCGGCCTCAAACGCAGCAGCAAAGGCCACAGCCGTGGTGTCCGAGCCTCCGCGCCCCAATGTGGTGATGCGGCCTTCGGGGCTGACACCCTGAAATCCTGCAACCACGGCCACCTTCATACCCTCACCGAACTTCTGATTGATGTTGTCGGTGCCGATTTCTTCGATGCGAGCCTGGCTATGGGCGCTGGTGGTCTGAAGTGGCACCTGCCAGCCCTGCCAACTGCGCGCCGGAACATCCATTTCCTGCAGCGTCAGCGCCATTAGACCAGCGGTGACAGCTTCGCCCGACGACACCACCGCATCATATTCGCGGGCGTCAAACAGCGGCGAGGTTTCCTCGACCCAGCCAACCATTTCATTGGTCTTGCCAGACATCGCCGAGACGATGACGATAACGTCATAGCCCTTGGCCACTTCGACGCCAACACGTTTGGCGGCCCGGCGAATGCGGTCCAGATTGGCGACCGAGGTGCCGCCGAATTTCATCACAAGTACCGGCATGGGGGCGTTCTCCGTGCGCTGGCGGTTTTTCAATCCCCAGCGTCTTAAGCGAGCGTGCATGCAAGAGCAAGAGCCGCCGCGTTGTCACGGGGCCGCGACACTGGAAAACAATGAAAGAACGGTTGGGTTTACAGCCCGTCATCTCGGTGTAAAAGTCGCTGTAACGGATATCGACGAAAGGAATTTTCATGCGACTTATTGCCTTGCTGGCCTGCACCAGTTTATTGTCTCTGCCAGGATTTGCCGAAAGTGCCAATATTGCCGGCACCGACGGCACCCGTTCGATTGGCCACCTGTCCTGTGCTGCCAAAGATGGCCAACCTGCGTCCGACTGCCCAGTCGAGATTCTGCCCAAAGAGGACGGCACTATCACCCTGCGGGTGCTGCTTCCGGGTGGGCAAGTGCGTTATCTCTATGTCACTGACGGCGCGGTCACTTCGACCGACAGTACGGGTTCACTGGCCTCAAAGCGGCTGGCAAAGACCACCATCGTGCACATCACCCCAGAAGAGCGGTTTGAGATCCCCAACTCCCTGCTCAACAGCAAATAACAGTTTGTAAATATAGTGTAGGGTGCGTGCTTGCACGCACCACTACTTACCGTCGCATGGAACCTATTCGGCTCAAGCTCTCCAAAAGCGGAGGGTGAACAGGACATAAACCGCCATCAACTCCAATCGGCCGATCAGCATGGCAGCAATCAAGATCCATTTCGCAGCATCGTTTAGCCCGGCAAAATTCCCTGCCGGGCCAATGGTGTCGCCCAGACCGGGGCCAATATTGGCCACAGCTGTGGCAGCGCCCGACACCGCAGTGGTGAAATCCAGCCCAGTCAGGGCCAACCCCCAGGCGACAACCCCGATGGTGACGATAAAAAATACAAAGAATGAAATCACCGAGCTCAGCACGTCACCGCCAACAGCCCGCCCCGCATAGCGCGGCGTGAACACCCCATGCGGCGATCGGATGCGCTGGATTTGCGCCTTGATGGATGCAAACAACAGCTGGTACCGGAATATCTTGATCGAACAAGCGGTCGAGCCCGCGCAGCCTCCGATCAGTCCGGTAAAGAACAACACCGTCACCGGAAATCCCCCCCAGGACATGTAATCAGCGCTGGCATATCCCGTGCCGGTCAACAACGAGACCGTGTTGAACAGGGTATCGCGAAACCCGGCTTCGGACGGGTTGATATGGCTCATGTTCCACAGCGTCAACAGGGCCACCAAAACAAAAGCCGTGGCAAAAAAGGCGTGGATCTGGCTGTCGCGGAACAGTGGTTTCACCTGACCTGCGGTCAGCTGCACAAACCGCACAAAAGGCAGCGCCGCCAACAGCATGAACACCACCGCGACATATTCGGTCGCCCCGGAGAACTGGCCAAAGGAGGAATCGTAATTGGCAAACCCGCCGGTTGCCACCGTTGTCATCGCATGCACCAGGGCATCAAACGGCTGCATTCCGGTTGCCGAATAAGCCAAAGCACAGACCGAGGTCAGTGCCAAATAGATAACGGAAATCCGTGACGAGATTTCAGTGGCACGCGGCAGGATCTTGCCAAAGGTATCAAAACCTTCCGAGCGGAAGATCTGCATGCCGCCAACCCGCAACTCGGGCAAAAACACCATTGCAACAACAATGATACCAATGCCTCCCAGCCACTGCAGAATGCCCCGCCACAACAAGATACCGCGCGGCAATGTGTCCAGCCTTTCAACAACTGTTGATCCAGTGGTGGTCAGCCCCGACATCGCCTCAAAGAATGCATCAACAAAGCGCAGCTCGGTGGCGCCCAGCACAAAAGGCAATGCGCCAAACAGAGGCAGCGCCAGCCAAACTCCGGTGGTCAGCAAGAAGGTCTGCTGAATGGTCAACCTCTCACGCACGCCATTGGCACAGCTCAGCGCAATCAAGCCGCCTGCCAGCACGGTGAACACAGCGCTTTCCAGAAACACTGGCCACTCGCCCTGCCCGTCTTTCAAATCAATCAAAAGCGGAAACAGCATGGTTGCGCCCAGAATGGCAACCAACAAGCCAATGACATATCCAACTGGGCGAAGATCCAACATGACGCGCAGGCTTGGCGTTCACAGCCTCGACTGTCAAGCCAAACGGGACACGCTTCAATTTTCAATGCTCTTTTGCGCACACTCGAACAACGCTGCTCTCCCGCCCCCGCGCGGGCCATCGGCTATCACCGATACCCTTGCTGGGTTGGGCGTGGCGCCGCGCTTCGCGCGGCGCCACGCCCAACGGGAGACGGGCCTCCGGTAGGAGACCGACGACGGGCGGGAGCCTTTGTTATCTAAAGACCAGAACTGATCTCCGACTCTTCATCCGGAGGTCTATTGTCACGTCAGTCAACCTTGGTGGATCAGCGTCGAAAACAACTTGGGGTCCAGACTGCGGGACACAAAGGTATTGCCGTTAGTCAACACACTGACCGCGTCATGGCTGTGCAGGCTTTCCTGATGGCTGGCCAGCACGCGGAAATCACCAATGCGCGGATCACTTTGCAAAACCTCACAGAACAGGCGCGCTGCATCCTCAACAAAAATCGGATTGGCGGCGTTCAGCTCTGCAAAGGCCTGCTCGTCTTCGCGCTTCACCATCACCTGGGTCTCGGTCGGTACCGCTTTGCGGCAGTGATCGATCAGGTCCTCAAACCACAGACAGTCCCCCTCAGGCTTGACCTGCACCGATAGCCGCGCGACTGAGCGTTGCGAATGAGCTGTCGCTAATTGCCCCCGAACCGCGCGGGCGTGCTCGCTCAACTCCAGTGAACAAGGACAGGTCGAGGAATAAACATAGTCCATATGGATAATCTTCTCGCGCACGCCATCGTGGTCCACCAGTTCCAGGGCAAAATCGTAATACTGATAGCCCGATAGCCCCGACCGCAGGCTGCTCACGCGCGCAGGGAAGGAAAACCGCATCTGGATGCGCGCATCCGGGCTGTCCAGATCGCTAAGATAGTCATCCAGCGCCGCCGCCATCACTTCAAAACTGAATGTGCGATCCGCGTGTTTGTAAAACGACCGCATGATCCGCGACATGTTGATGCCCTTCTTTTCCCCCTCCAAGCTGACAGTACCAGTGATCGAAGTTTCCAGCGTTAGGTCACCGTCATCGCGGGTGTGGAAGCGGATTGGCAGACGGAAGTTAGATATACCAACATGCTGGATTTGTTGTTTGGCGCCGCGGATCAAGCTGGACGGTCCGTTTTGCAAGTCCGGCAGAGTGGCGCGGTAAATCTCGTCTGAGATGAAATCTTCCGGATACTGCCGGGACAGATCTGGATAGTTTTGCAATTCTCTGCCCGGCAACAGGCGCGCCACTGCCGGATCTAACAGCGCGATTTCGGTCTCGGTGGCACCAGCAGCCCAGTTTCGCAACACCAGCAGCGCCGCCTCTGCGGCGTCACGATCTGGTTTTTCGTCGGTCTTGTGGGCGTGGATATTCATCAGCACGTATTCCTTCGCGGTGGCAGAGTGCGGGTGCGCATCGGTATGTTGTTTACCCCTTTAGCCGGGAAAATACAAAAGTGATGCGTCAATTGCGGCAGCATCCGCGCCAGATCTGCCATAGATTTGGTCCGTCAGAGGAAAAGGGGGCTGTCTGCCCCCTCTTGGCTTATCGGCCAATTCACCCCGAGGATATTCTTGGCCAGATGAAGAACCGGATGTTGAGCAGCCGAGATCTTAGCTGTCTATCGCCGCAAGAGCCTGCTGTAGATCTGCAATCAGGTCGTCTACATCCTCTAGCCCGACCGAGAATCGCACAAGTCCCGGTGTGATACCCAACTCATCTTTTTGCACGTCATTCAGTCGTTGATGAGTGGTCGTTGCCGGATGGGTGGCAATCGATTTAGCATCGCCCAGATTGTTTGAGATCACCGCAATTGTCATCGCGTTGAGGAACCTAAACGCCGCCTCTTTGCCGCCTTTGATATCCAGTGACAGCACCGTGCCACCTTTGCCCCCCAATTGCGTCTGCACCAGGCCATATTGGGCGTGGTCCGGCAATCCAGGATACAGCGTATGCTCGAGTGCTGAATGACCGTTGAGCGTAGTTGCAATTCTCAAAGCACTTGCGGCTTGGGCATTGACCCGCAGAGTGATGGTTTCCAGACCTTTCAACAGCACCCAAGCATTGAACGGGCTAAGTGAGCCGCCGGTGTGTTTCATGTAGGGCTCTAAAGTGCCGCGAATAAAGTCTTTGGTACCCAGCACCACACCGCCGAGCGCCCTGCCCTGACCGTCGATATGTTTGGTGGCGGAGTAGATTACCACATCAGCGCCCTGATCAATAGCCTTGGAAAACACCGGGGTCGAGAACACATTATCGACCACCACGGAGGCACCCACGCTATGGGCAATCTCAGACACGGCTGTGATGTCGATCACCTCCAGCGTCGGGTTCGACATCGATTCAAAAAACACTGCCTTGGTATTGGGGCGCATTGCTGCGCGCCACTGGTCCAGATCGGTGCCATCGACAAAAGTGACCTCAACGCCAAATCCGCTCAGAATGTTTTCCAGAATGTACAGACAAGAGCCAAACAGCGCCTTGGCAGAGACCACGTGATCACCCGCCTTCAGCATCGAGCACAGCGCGCCATTGACCGCTGCCATGCCCGATGCGGTAGCAAAAGCATCTTCAGCGCCTTCCAGCGCTGCTATACGGTCCTCAAACATGGCAACTGTGGGATTGCCATACCGCGCATAGATAAACTCGTCCGGACCGGCCTCAATAAACCGCGCCTCGGCCTGTTCAGCTGTGTCGTAAACAAAGCCTTGGGTCAGGAAAATTGCCTCGCTGACTTCGTTGTACTGGCTGCGACGGATGCCACCATGCACCATCTTGGTGGCTTGTTTCCAATCATCACTCATCACATGTCCTCCTGCGCATCTCGCGCAATAAAAAAACCCCAATTCGGCCAAGCGAAAAGGGGCTCCTTTACATCCTGACCTCTTTAGCTGGTATGTTTAACGTGGCCCGCAATCCGGTAACAAATCGCCACGATTTCTATACTTGGCAATTACGATGGTTGCGCACCGTCGTCAAGTTGGCTCGCCTTTTTTCAGAACCAGAGCCCGAGAAAATGCGACTTAAAAGCCCCAGGTCACGCGCTTGTGTCCCGACACCCCAGCAGCCCCCTTGCCGGGGATCGGCGAACGTACAAGATCGCAACCAGTCACACAGGAGAGATTTTATGCAGGCCCCAATCCAGCTTTATTACTGGCCAACACCAAATGGGTGGAAGATCTCCATCGCGCTTGAGGAAATGGGGCTGCCGTATGAGCTGAACTTGATCAATATATCCAAGGGCGATCAGTTCGGCGCTGATTTCCTGAAGATTGCCCCAAACAACCGGATGCCGGCGATCACCGACCCTGATGGCCCCGGCGGCGCGCCGATCTCTGTGTTCGAAAGCGGTGCAATTTTGATGTATCTGGCGCGCAAAACCGGTCAGTTCTATGGCAAGGATGAACGAACCCGGATGTTGGTAGACCAATGGCTGATGTGGCAAATGGGCGGGGTTGGGCCAATGGCTGGTCAGGCACATCATTTCCTGAAATATGCCCCCAAGATGGACCCGCCACAGGATATCCCCTACGCCAAGGACCGCTACCGGGCCGAAGTCGCCCGACTTTATGGCGTGCTGGACCGGCAATTGGCCGTAAACACCTATGTGGCGGGTGACGACTACACAATCGCCGATATGGCGATCTGGCCCTGGGCCTCGCTGTGGGAAGGTCAACAGCAGACGCTGGACGACAAACCGCACCTGGCTCGTTGGCTGGATCTGGTGGGCCACCGTCCTGGGGTGATAGCCGGTCACGCACTGGCGCTAGAACTGCGCACTGGTCAGCAAAACAAGGCGGCGCAGGATCTACTGTTCAAACGGTAGCGCCCATCCGCAGCGCGCACCTTGGGCGCGATGCCATGCCCAAGGCTTTGGGTCACATCTGTGATGGGACGCAAAAGGCGCGGGAGCCTTTGTTTACTCTGCGGCGTCCGGGGTATCTTCACTCTCTTCACTCTCTTCACCGTATTTTTGAAACAAACCGCTTTGTGACATGAAGAAAATGAACACCGCCGCCGTCAGGCCAAAGGTTTTAAAATAGACCCAGTTGTCGGTGGTCTGTGTGCGCCAGATAACCTCGTTCAGCACTGCCAAACCCAGAAAAAACCCGCAGAGACGCTTGGTCAGGATCATCCAACCTTCCTGCTTCATCGGTAGCACTTCCTCCATCACCACTTTTAGGTAGCTTTTGCCGCGCAGCAGACCAAAGCCCAGTATGCCGCCAAACAACAGATAGATCATCGTTGGCTTCATCTTGAAAAAGCGATCATCGTTGAACCAGACCGAAAGGCTGCCAAAGACAATCACCAGCACCAGCGTCGCGATCTGCATCTTGGACAGATGACCTGTCAGCTTCCACAGGATACCCGTCGACAGGATCAGCAGCGGGATAAAGGCGGCAGTGACAACGATAAAGCCCTGATAGTCGATGCCTCCAATGTGAAATATGCTGTCACGCAGTTTGAGATACCCGATAAAGAACAGCACGATGGGCCCCATCTCCAGTGCCATCTTCAGCGTCGGGTTGATCTTTGTCTTGGCCATTGCCTGTCCTTTTGTTCCATCCTGCGGGGGGTGCCGAGCGGTCAGCGCCTTATCCGCCCATTTCCACTATCACGGCGCCCAGCGCGATCAAAGCCATCAAGGCAATGCGGCGCGGCCCGACGGTCTCTTTCAGCACCAGCCAGCCGATTATGGCAGCAAACACCGTTGAGGTCTCGCGCAGCACTGCTGCCTCGCCCACCTTATCCAGCCGGGTCGCCAGCATCACCGCCCCAAAGGACATAAAAGCCACCACCCCGCCAAACAAACCGCGCAGCATCAATGGGCCCGGTGTGGGTCGATCCGCCATTGCCCGGTAGCGCAAAAAGGCAAACACCGGCATGGCAAAACCGTCGATCATGAAAAACCAAGCAAGGAAAGTGAACGGATCCGCCGTGGCGCGAATTCCGTAAGCGTCATAGGTGGTATAGAGCGCAACAAACAGCCCTGTGATTCCGGCCAAAACCAGAGCAATCACCAGGGTGTCGCGATTGGTTTCGAGATAGCGAAGATTATAGGCAGCCAGACCAAAAATCCCCATTAGCAGCACCATGACCCCGGACCACTGGATCAGGGTGAATGTCTCGTCAAACAGGAAATAGGCACCAATCACCGTAAACAGCGGTCCAGTGCCGCGCACCACCGGGTAGACCACAGTATAGGATCCCTTGGTGTAGGCCAACGCCTGCAAGGTTTTGTAGAACATGTGGATCAGCCAGACAGCGGCAAAAATGGGCCACATATGCGGTTCCGGCCAAGGCACCACAAACAGCGCAAACGGAGCGGCCATCAGGCAGTATGAGAAGTCGATGGCTCCGCGTGACAGCCAGGGATCGTGACGGCCTTTTTGCAGGGCTCCGAACACCGCATGCAGCACAGCGGCCATCAGCGCCAATATCAGAGCTACCTGGTGGCCGGCTTCGGTGCCCTCCAGAGAAATCAGCCAGTCGCTCAAATTCGCTACCTCGTTTCAAGCCCAGCGCGCCGGGGGTTTTCCACCCCCGGACCCCCGGAAGGTATTTTTAACAAGAAGAAGGGCTCAGGAGGGGTCTAACCCGGTAAGGGCTGCGGCGAAATCCTGCGGATCAAATGGGGCGAGGTCGTCAATTTGTTCCCCAACGCCAATGGCATGGATCGGTAAGCCGAATTTATCGGCCAGCGCCACCAGCACGCCGCCACGGGCGGTGCCGTCCAGCTTGGTCATCACCAACCCCGACACATCCGAGATTTTTCGGAAGACTTCGACTTGGTTCAGAGCGTTCTGGCCAGTGGTGGCATCAAGTACCAGCAGGGTATTGTGCGGTGCAGTGGGGTCGACCTTGCGGATGACCCGCACGATTTTGGCCAGTTCCTCCATCAGGTCTGTGCGGTTCTGCAAGCGGCCGGCGGTGTCGATCATCAACAGATCAGCGCCGTCCGCTTGTGCTTTGGTCAGCGCGTCGAAAACCAGGGAGGCCGGGTCCGAGCCCTCGGGTGCGGTGAGGACCGGCACCCCGGCACGGTCGCCCCAGACCTGCAGCTGCTCCACCGCTGCGGCGCGAAAGGTATCGCCGGCGGCAATCACCACCGATTTGCCCGACGCCTTGAACTGGCTGGCCAGCTTGCCGATGGTAGTGGTCTTGCCCGAGCCATTGACGCCAACTACCAGCACCACTTGCGGGCGCTTGGAGTAGATCGGCATCGGTCTGGCGACATTTTCCATGATCCTGGCAATTTCGGCTGAGAGCAAATGTTTGATCTCAGTCGTGGACAATCGCTTACCAAAACGCCCCTCGGCCATGTTGGCAGTGACCCGCAGCGCCGTGTCCACTCCCATGTCCGTGCTGATCAGCAGTTCTTCGAGCTGTTCCAGCATGTCGTCGTCCAGCACCCGGCGTGGCTCGTCCGATTTGCGCCCCAACAGCCGCCCAACCAAGCTGGGAGATACAGGCGCAGCAGCGGCTGCTGGCGCCGGATCGGTGGCCTGAGGAGCTGCCTCGACCGCGTCCTCGACAATTGCGTCCAGCCCCTGTTCCAGTTTCGATGAGGACTTGAAAAGCTTGTCTTTTAGTTTGGAGAAAAACGCCATCATGGTCTCCGCAAAGGGTTTCCCTTTCACCTAATGCGGATTGACGGCAGTTGCAAAGCACCTCAGGCAAATGTTGTGAAAAACCCAAGCTGAGCGCTCCAATACGTCACCCATACAACGGAGGGCGTATACCGACGGGCCGGGTGACTTGGAGGGAGCACAAAGGTCTCAGCGGCCAGAACCAGATCCGACAGGATGAACACCAGCGCGGCAGGCATCAGCCAGATCAGCGCACCCTGCCCTGGCAGACTGAGGGCCGCCAACCCCATACCTAGAATGATCGGGATATAAACCAACACCGGCCCCTTCAGCGCACCGGCGCGCGGCGCCAGCACTTTGGACATGACAATGCCGACACCGACCAAAGCCAGAGCCAGTATCAAGTGCGGCATATGCAGCAACCGCATTGGCGCGCTGTCTGGGTGGGCTAGAAACAGTACTATGTAACCCAGCTGCCCCAGCGCAAAGGCGCCAACACCTGCCATGAAGACCCTCTCGCCGTCCCGCGACAGGCAGAAGTCCCCAACCGCGCAAGTGGCAAGGGCCAGTACCAGCAGCAGCGGCGCCCCTGCCAATCCGGCGGCCAGAGCCAGCAGCGCTACTGCGGCGGTTTTGACAGTGCTGCGCAGAGGTCCCTGGGGCTGTCCCGTTTGCCATAGATAAGACAAGGCACAGAGTGCCGCAGCGATCAGGGGGATGTGTTCTAGGGCCAAGGGCGATCTCCTGTTGAATGCGCCGCAGCTTGCCCCGCGCCTCGGCTTGGGTCAAAGGTAACCCTGCGAAAACACTGTTAGGTGGGAGAAAATTGCCTTGATCTGGTTTGCTATCGCCAGCCTATCGCCACTGGTCTTACTGGCGGCGGCCTGCCTTTGGGGCGGATTGTGGCCGTTACTGGCGTTGCTGTATATGAGCGTTCTGGTGGTCCTGCTGGATCAGATTGCGCGCCACTTGCAGACAAGCACAGCTGGGCCTGGCGCCGATCTGCTCTCGGGGGTGTTGGCATTGGGACATCTGGCACTGTTGCTGGCGGGGCTGCGCGCGATTGCCTACATGCCCTGGGGAGAAGCGCTGCCGATGGGACTGGCGATGGGCCTGTTCATGGGGCAAGTGTCACATCCCAATGCGCATGAGATGATTCATCACCCCCACCGGTGGATGCGGCGATTGGGGATGGTGATCTATACCTCAATGCTGATTGGCCACCACGTCTCCGCTCACTTGCGGGTGCACCATGTCAAGGTAGCCACAGCGCGGGACCCCAACACCGCGCGCAGAGGTGAGGGGTTTTATCGTTTTTTTCTACGGGCCTGGTTGGGGTCATTCCGGGCCGGATTAAGGGCCGACAACGCGGCGCGAGCCCGAAAGTCGCCGCTGCCCGCAACCTGGACCCACCCCTATTTGGGATATTTTGGTGGAGCGGCAGGTGCATTGGCGCTGATCTGGATCGGCGTCGGGCTGCAGGCCATCTTTGCCTATGTACTGATCGCAGGTTTTGCTCAGTCGCAGATCTTTCTGGCCGATTATGTGCAGCATTACGGACTGGTCCGAGCAGTGGATGAAACGGGCCGGGCGGAACCGGTTGGTGCGACTCATTCCTGGAACGCACCACATTGGTATTCCTCGGCGATGATGCTGAACGCACCGCGCCATTCCGACCACCACCTGCATCCCAAACGACGCTACCCTGAGCTGCAGCTGCACCCCGACATGCCCGTTCTGCCCTATTCCTTAGCAGTCATGGCGGCAATCGCGCTGGTGCCGCCACTGTGGCGACGGATGATGGCGCGTCGGTTGGCGCAGCTAGGACAATCCGACCCCATGGCCTGATGGCATCGAATCTGGCACACTTACGCCATGCGTTTTTTCCCGATGATTCCTTTGCTGTTATCGCTATTGCAACCCAGTTCATTGGCTGCGGGCGAGCCGATGACAGGGGAGGCCTTTGATCGCTACACCTTGGGACGCACTCTGTTTTACGGGTTTGACGGGCGGACATATGGGGTCGAGCGCTACCTGTCTGGACGCCGGGTATTATGGTCATTCCTGGATGGTCGCTGCCAAACCGGGCACTGGTACGAAGACACCGGCCAAATCTGTTTCATCTATGAAGATCGCAGTGACCCGCAGTGCTGGAGCTTTTCACTGGAAGCAGGCGGGCTGGTGGCGCAATTCGAGAACGACCCGCAGGCGACCGAGCTGTATGAAGTAGAGGATTTGGACGAGGATATGTTGTGTTACGGCCCTGACGTTGGGGTTTGAGGTCGGTGTTGGAATTTGAGTATTTCGGCAAAAAGAAACCTGACGCAGGCTAAATTAGGCTTCTGCATTGCCCAGTTTGACCACTCCATCTGCAAATTCGATCGTCAAAGCGGCAGCGTTTTTCGCATCTGTCGTATTGGTGATCAGTTGTTTGCCACTGCGCACCACCGCATAGCCGCGATCCAGTGTCGCCCGATAGCTAAGGATTTCAAGCTGTCGACCCGTACTGTCCAAGTGCTGGCGTTGCTTGTCAATACGAATGGATTGGGCTTGTTCCAGCCGTTGATTGAGGGACTTGAACTTATCCATTTGCCGGGCCACTTCGCGTTTCAGCGGTAGAGGAGACAGTTTGGCGGCAATTTTTTCCATTTCGCCGCGGCGGCGAGCCACGTGGTTTTCTAGTGTTTTTGGTCGCAGCCCCGCCGAGGTCTGGCTCAGCAGAACTCGGCGATTTTGCACACCCCGGATCAGCGCATTGGGCAGCTTGTCTGACAGGATGTCGATTTTCTGGCGAGGGTCATCAAGCAGCCGCTCAGGTTTGGGCAAGGCCCGCGAAATATCCTTGAGCCGCTGTTTACGTTGCTGCACTGATTGACCGACAGCATGGGTCATTCGGGCACCCTGCTCTCCTGTCCAGGCCAGCAGTTCAAGCCGCACGGGCACCGCCAATTCCGCCGCAGCCGTCGGGGTTGGTGCGCGTTGATCCGAAACAAAGTCGATCAGGGTGGTGTCAGTTTCGTGCCCCACCGCCGAAATCAGCGGGATCTGCGAGGCAGCGGCGGCACGGGCAACGATCTCTTCGTTGAAGCCCCAAAGATCTTCGACCGAGCCTCCACCACGGGCGACGATAATCAGATCTGGGCGTGGCAGCTTGCCACCGGGGGTGAATGCATTGAAGCCATTGATGGCATTGGCCACCTCACCTGCGCAATTTTTGCCCTGCACCGCCACCGGCCAGACCAGCACCTTGCGCGGGAAACGATCTCGCAGCCGGTGCAAGATATCGCGGATCACCGCGCCCGACGGCGATGTTACCACACCAATGAAACGGGGCAGATAGGGCAACGCCTGCTTGCGTTCAGCAGCAAACAGGCCTTCCGATTCGAGTAGTTTCTTGCGTTTCTCCAGCAGCGCCATCAGCGCGCCCTGCCCGGCAACCGAGACTTCCTCGACGTTCATGTTGTATTTCGATTGCGCCCCAAAAGCGGTGAGCCGGCCGGTGACGATGACCTCAAGCCCCTCCTCGGGGACCACTGCCAGATTGGAGACTTGTCCTTTCCAGGTGGTGCAGGCCAGCACTGAACGATCATCTTTGACGTCGTAATACAGATGCCCCGAGCGCGCCTTGAACACCCGGCCCACTTCGCCGCGCACGCGAATGCGACCAAAGGTGCCCTCGAGCGTGCGCTTCACCTCGCCCGACAGCTCGGAAACGGTGAATTCGGGGGTATTCTGACCCGGTGATGGCTCGTCAAACAGGTCTGACACTGGGCTATTCCCCCGCAGGATAGGTTATTCTTGTTCTATGGCTTCGCGCAGCATAGAACGCCCGACAAGCAAGGCCAAGCAGATCGGAGCACTCACGATGAATATCCTTATCCTCGGCGGCGGCGGGCGGGAACATGCGCTGGCCTGGGCGGTGATGCAGAACCCCAAGTGTGACAAGCTGATCGTGGCACCGGGCAATGCGGGCATTGCGCAAATTGCCACCTGCGCTGATCTGGACATCAATCACGGTGGCGCGGTTGTCACTTTCGCCGAAGAAAACGCCATCGATTTTGTCATCGTCGGCCCCGAGGCCCCGCTGGCCGCTGGCGTATCCAACCGTCTGCGCGACGCTGGTCTGCTGGTGTTTGGCCCGTCCGAGGCGGCGGCCAGGCTGGAAGTCTCCAAAGCCTTTACCAAGGAAATCTGCGCCGCCGTGGATGCCCCAACTGCAGGATACGGCCACTTTACAGAGCCGCAAGCCGCCAAGGCCTATATCCGCCAGCAAGGCGCGCCCATTGTGGTAAAGGCTGACGGTCTGGCGGCCGGCAAAGGCGTGATCATGGCCTTTGACGAGGCCACCGCGCTGGATGCCATCGACGACATGTTCGGCGGTGCCTTTGGTACTGCAGGTGCCGAGGTGGTGATCGAGGAATTCATGGAGGGCGAAGAAGCCTCGTTGTTTGTGCTGGTCGATGGCACCGATGTATTGTCGATGGGTTCAGCCCAAGACCACAAGCGGGTTGGCGAAGGCGACACCGGGCCAAACACCGGCGGTATGGGCGCCTATTCCCCCGCTCCGGTGCTGACAGCCGAGATCGAAGCCCGCGCGATGAATGAAATCATCAAGCCGACCATGCAAGAAATGGCTGACCGCGGGGCGCCCTATCAGGGGATTCTGTATGCCGGTCTGATGATCAAGGACGGTCAGCCTCGGCTGGTGGAATACAACGTACGATTTGGTGATCCGGAATGTCAGGTGCTGATGATGCGTCTGGGGGCACAGGCGCTGGACCTGATGCAGGCCGCCGCCGAGGGTCGTTTGGACCGCGCTCAGGTGAACTGGGGGGACGATCACGCCATCTGCGTGGTGATGGCGGCCAATGGCTATCCTGGTGTTTATGATAAGGGATCCGAAATCAAAGGGTTGGACGCCATGTCTGAGGACAGTAGCAATATGGTGTTCCACGCCGGCACCACCGCCAAGGATGGCAAGGTGCTGGCCACCGGCGGTCGGGTGCTGAACGTCACGGCGCGAGGAGATACTCTGCAAGAGGCCCGCGATAACGCCTATACCGTAGCAGATGCCATTGATTGGCCCGGTGGATTTATGCGTCGCGACATTGGCTGGCGCGCTCTTAAATAGGCGACATTGGCTGACGTGCCTTGAAGTTTAGACAAAATCGTTGCCGCCTGCCCCATTGGACGGGCGGTGGCTTTACTGGCTGGCAATCCGGATGTGATCATCTGCCTGAAACCTGGCTATCTCACGCGGGTGTCCCAACCATGCATACCCAGGCACCCCATGGGTTACCCACATCCCAAACTCTCCCGCCCAACGGGAGGTGATCTTACCAGAGCGGATGAGGTCGAGATCGACAAGTTACACTCGAAGATCGGCCAGCTGGTGCCTCTCAAGGTATAAACACCCCTGTCAGCTAATGGGTGGAACGCGTTTTTTTTCGAACTGAACCGGAACAGCAAAGCATCCGAAGATCAGTATGAGGCGGCAATGCCAAATGCTGTCGTTGGCCCTGTCAGATCTGTACTATCAACCGAACGGAGAAAGTTCAGAGACCTTACGGTTGACGGAAAACATCCATTGCCCGGCAGGTGCATGCCAAGCATGCTGCCGAGAGGGGACAAACAATTCCTTGAAACGCCTTGGTATGGGTCGCGACTCTCTCTCGGAACATTGCCGCGCAATACCCTGCCGGGCAGTGAATGGCGCGGTAAGGGTCGCTTGCTCGACAATATCTTCATTGAGCGTCTATGGCATTCGATGAAATACGAGTGTGTCTACCTGCATGCCTGGGAATCCGGATCAGACGCGAAAGTTGGCGTCAAAGAATGGATGGAGTTCTATAAGCGTAAGCGTCCTCACTCCGCACTCGACGGCAAACCACTAGCCGTGGTCTATTAGCTGAGAAACGAAATAACCAAACCTGGTCAGCAGGTGCAGAAAGTAGCTTAAGTCACGCCAGATACTGTCCAACAAATGGCGAGTAGCTCACTGCTGGAGTTGGCTGCCGATAAACCAAAAAAGCGAAACCCTGCATAATTTCAAAGAGATGCAAACCGCCTGACAAGCCACGATCAAGGATCGAACGGCCGCAAGTGCGCGGGTGAAAATCGCAATTCTCCCGCTGCTCAGGAAACGGGCCACTCTGCGCTTGCGGCAGATTGAGCGTGATATCACGCAGATAAACACAGCTATTGAGGCAACACTCTCAGCTGACGAAACGCTCTTCGAAAAAGCCTGTGCTCTCATCGCGATCCCTGGCATCGCAAAGTTTACCGTATATGCAATGCTGATCGAACTGCCCGAGTTGGACGGTTTGAGCGGAAAGCAGGCAGCGAATCTGGTGGGCTTTGCTCCGATTCTTGGTGATGCAAGCACCACCTGTCAGCCAAGGAGTAAATGACCGGTAAAGAACGATTTCAGGGTGACCGCGCCCATCTGCCAAGAGCGATCTACCGATCAGCGGTCGCCGCCAATGAGTCAATCCAGATATGAAAGCAAAGTATCATGCACTGAATGCCAACGGGAAATGCAAGAAACTTGCGATAGCCGCGGTCACGCGAAAACCTGTGGTCATGGCGAACGCACTGCTGCGTGATGGTCGAAAATGGACTGAAACACAGGCTCAACCAATACGGACACCCGGCAATCGCGCTGTCTTTTGTCGTCATGTTCTGGTTATGACATGCTGTAGCGGGGTCTGCGTCGCCCACTGGCCGTTACCTCTTGCTGTCTCGAGGGCATGCTGTCGCCATTCCCCTACCGGTTACCAAAAGAGGAACACGGGATGAAGATGTTTATCGAACTTGATATATTGCTCAACAAGACTCCGGTTTGCATGCACAACGAGCATGGCAGAGTCGTGCAGGAAACACAGGTTGCCAGCGACCCAGAGGCCCTCTCGGGCTTTGTAGGCACGCTGCCTGGAACGGTTGCATCATAGGACTAGAAGCTGGACCATTGTCGCAGTGGTTGCATCGCGGGCTGACCAAGGTTGGGTTTGATGTCATGTTGATGGAGATCCGGCAAGTGAAAGGCGCGCTGAAAGCGATGCCGACCAAGACAGATTGGCGGGATGCCGAAGGGATTGCCCACTTGTTTCATATCGGTTGGCTCAGGCCAGTGCATTGCAAATCCGTCTCTGCGCAAGAGATCCCAGCGCTTCTGGGTGCCCGTAAGACAGCCCAACGGGGGTGATTGCTCTGGAGATGTCGCTGCGTGGCTTGTTGCGAAGCTTCAGGCTCAAAGTCGGCGCGATCTCGCGCGGGCGTTACAACATGCGCGTGCGTGACTTTGTGGAGGGTAATGCCATGCTGGAGGCCGCAACAACCCTGCCTATGCTCAAATCACGCGCTGCGTTGCGCGTTGAGCTAGCCGATCTGGAAGGCGAGGGTCGCGGGTTTGCGCAGGACGACCTGGTCTGCCGCTTGTTGATGACAATGCATTCGCCAATGCCTCTCGGACCATTGGCGTTCCATCGGCTCATCATTGGAGCGGTTGTCGCTCTAACCTTCTAATGCGCAGTCGATGATCCAAGCTGCTTCGGGTCTTCCAAATGCGTCGGACTGTGGGTGGCTCTGGCATCCTCGCGGCACCAATTCAGAGAGCGTGATGGTATTGGCGGAATCCTCACGGCAAGCAACCTAAACTGACACCGGGCGTTGTGCCAGACGGCCACAGTCAGTTTGATTCGTGGACGTCCCTTATGGGTCAGAACCTGGGCTTCGCAGGTTGCCAGACGCCAGGACGCGGTCCCAAAGATGCCCCCGGGCAAGATCTCATAGTGAGGGGCTATAAGACAACAGCTTTTCGAACACCCGCGCCCTGCCTTGTCAAAAAAGAGATCAACGAGAAAACTGCCCCCATGGGTAACTCGCGCTCGTCATATGACTGTTTACAGAGACGACCCCGTTACCGAAGCCCTGATCCTAATGCATATACCCACAAACTGAAGGATCCTCGATTTCATCTTGATTCAGAAAAGCAATTGGATCTTTGTTCACTATATCAATGCCAACTTGGTTGGCACGCCATAGGCACTAGGAGACAAGGCTATCCATGTTGAACCCAGTGCTACCCGAACCGCGTGAGATTAGTTTACTTTCCAGGTCCGCTGCCCGTTCATCCTGAGCTAGCAGTGAGCGTTTCTCGATTGCCACAGGATGAGATTTCAGCGTCTCCATACTAGTCACACAGATTTTCGTTCCATACGAATAACTATAATCTGCCTGCGTATATACAGAAATAATTGGTATGTTGGGCTGGCCAAGGGCCACTGTTTACTTTCACTGCTATCTCCCTAATCGTGCGACTTGAGCGCTACCCGATCAGTAGGAGCCTGCAAATCGCCCTCCCAGGGCTACCGACAATCAAGCGCCCGATCCATACTCGCCCGACCGGTGAATGCTCCAATATCCCGACTGGTAATCTCACCGCCCTCCAACGTCGAGGCCATGATCCGCGACCAGCCGCCATCCACCGTGACCATCTCAGCACCCTCTCCACAATCGCGAATACCCGAGGTAATGAAATTCTCGCCGATACGGTGGTTGGTCAATCCGGACTTACTCGCCACGTCGAGAAAATCCCCGTCTTGCAGGCTCCAGATTCGTAGCGTCTTGGCCAGATGTGGGCGATCAATATAGGCAATCTCTGGCCAGCCGTCGCCATCCAGATCCGCCGAACCAATCGGTGCCAGCCAACGGTGGGGGCGGCCAATAAACGGTGTGGCTGCATAAAGCCCGCGTTCGTCATACAACGACAGCCGCGCGCCCTGGGTCAGGCTGCTCTCGACCACCATCACCAGGCTTGGGCCATCGTCGCCCTCGATGATCCTCGGCTCCAGATCTTCGAAGACGTGGTTTTCAGGTAGCCGAATAATGAGTTTATAGGTTTGCCCGTCGCCACAGCCCGAGCAGGGGTCCACCTGCAGTAATAACGCCCCCCATTCCACATCATCGCCCAGTATGGCGTGATCATAACGGGTGGTGGGTTCGATGAAATCAGCCGAGATGATCACATCCGGCGGCGTGGCCTGTGCCATACTGGCGGCCAAGATCGCCATCCCGCCCAGCCCCAGGCGCAAGGCCTGCCACGCGCGGCGGGTAAAACCGGGCCAAGGGCGAAGCGTCAGACGCCGCGCCACCGGACCCGGGTCAAACATCAGATCTGTTTTTCCGGCATCTGCACAACCAACCCGTCCAGCGCATCTGACACTTTGATCTGACAGGTCAGACGCGAGCGGGCGGGATCTGGCTCATAGGCAAAGTCCAGCATGTCCTCTTCCATGTCGTCCTTGGCTGGGACCTTCTCGACCCAGGCCGGATCAACATAGACGTGGCAGGTCGAACAGGCGCAGGCACCGCCACAGTCGGCCTCAATGCCCGGAATGTTGTTGTCGCGCGCGCCTTCCATCACGGTCAGCCCGCTGGCGACCTCTACCACATGTTCTTTGCCGTTGTGCTCGATATAGGTGATTTTGGCCATCTGAAAGGGCGCTCCGTAGTCTGGTTGATAGGCGGGCTCTGAGGCCGTTGCTTCCCAGATAAGCAAGCTGCGCCGGTTTGCCAAGTAGAGTGTGTTGTCATTGCCGTGATCGCACCCCTGAGCGGCGGATTTGCACGCGTGGGCCGTTCGGGCGGGACGCGTCACGGCCAGGATCAGGGCCGCAATAGCGCTGCAGAGCTCTCACGCTCTTATATTGAGAACACTCACCAGCAGGCAACGCCAGGACGCTTTCCCGTTTTTACGGGTTCTTGTCAGGTGAAGTCCTGATCTTTTCCGCCGCCGGAGACACTTACAAATCCGCTGATGATACACAAAAACCCTACGCCCGGGCGGGTTACAGATCTTTGATAGCCACATCACTGCCAGCTCTTTGCCATCCTGAAGCGCCGACGAGATATAGCCTGGCCCCAGACCGGTATCCTGCGCAGCGGAGCACTTGCTGCATTCGGTATTGTCGGGGGCAGCTTGCAGTCGTGCACGCATTGCATGAATGTCGAATTCAGCGCGTATCGCTACAGTCCCCGTTATTATGAACAGGAATGCACGTCACATTCGTGAAGCCCCCGGGGCGTGGCACGGGTGACGGCGAAACCCGGCATCCCGGCGAAACCCGGGTGGCGCTGAGTGAACTGATTTCATCTGCGGTTTACCTCAGGCCGAAGGCCCCGTTTCCAAGCCGGGCAAATGCGGCTATTGTAGTGCGAACCGGACCCGCAAGAGGTTCTGAAACAGATGAGCAGACCATGAACAGCCCAGATGCCCTATTTCGGCGCCACAGCGCCAAGCCGGCGCAGCGCCAAGCCGCACGCGGCCGCGCGCTGCGCCGGCTCGCACTCAGTTCAGGCCTGCTGGTGCTGGCCGGCTGTCAGGCGGCGACAGAGGCCGGGCGCAGCCTGCCGGATTTGAATGAGCTGAGCGTGATAGCCGGGCTGACGCCTCCTGCACCAGTGATCCTGCGCGGCGGCACACCGCAAGCACCTGCCGGCAGCCAGCCCGGCAGCTGTTTTGTCAGGGACATCTCGCCTGCGGTGGTGGAAAGCATCACCGAACAGGTTCAGATCAAACCTGAATTGCTGGACCGCACCACCGGCGAGGTGATCCAGCAGGCGGGCTACCGCACCGACACGCGCCAGAGCATCGTCAGCGAACGCGCCGAAATCATGGTCCAGACCCCCTGCCCTGAAGTGCAGGGCTTTGCTTTTATCGCCACCCTGCAGCGGGCGCTGAAGGCGCGCGGCTTTTACGTGGCAAACGTGACCGGGATCATGGATGCGCGCACCCGTCGGGCCATTCGCAGCTATCAGGTGGCGCGCGGGGTGAACAGTGATGTGCTTTCGGTGCAAAGCGCCGTGGCGATGGGGCTGATTGCGACACAAGCGCCACCGCGCTGAGCCTGTCACCGCGGCCACAAAGGATCCGGACAGAGCTGGCACCTGGCCCTTCTTTTTGGCTTAAATATCCCCGCCGGAGGCTCTGTCACCGCCACGGCGCATGCGCGCGCAGCCGCTCGAAAACCTGGCCGCCCGGACGCTGCGCCAGTCTCCTGTTTACTGCCCCGGACGGATCTGCTGCCGAAATAGGGCCTGCCGGCTCTGGTGGCGCTGCTGACGCTCCGGCCCGCGAATTCCGGCGCCCCGGTTTTCTGCTGCTTTGGCATCACAGCCCCGCACGCAAAAGGGCGGCCCGAAGGCCGCCCCTGGTATTTCAACTTAAAACCGGGTCACTCCAGCGTCAGCGCCACAAACCGTGGATCACCGCCGCGGCGCACCAGCAGCAACAGCGATTTGCGGCCGCCTTCGCGGGCTTGCTCAATGCGGGCGTTCAGATCCTCAACCGAGCTCACCGCCATCTGTCCCGCTTCCACGATCACATCGCCGGCGCGCAGGCCTTTGCTGAACGCTTCGGCGGATTCATCGACACCCGTGATCACCAGGCCATCGGCACTGGCCGCAAGATCCAGTTCCGCGCGCAGCTCCGCAGTCATCGGTGACAGCGACAGGCCCAGCACTTCGCCAAGTTTCGGCGCCGGAGGGGTTGCAGCAACGGGGATCGGGGCTGCCTCTGCATCTTCGCGACGCCCCAGCGTGACCAGCAGCGTCTGGCTTTTGCCATCCCGGCGCACCACGATGCGCACCGCTTTGCCCACTTCGGTATTGCCGACCTGGCGCACCAGACCGCGGGTGTCGACCACATCGACGGTGTCAAATGAGGTGATCACGTCGCCGGCCAGAATGCCGGCTTCAGAGGCCGGGCCTTCAGGCACATCCGTCACCAGCGCACCGGACGCGGATTCAAGGCCAAGCGCCTCGGCCACATCTTCGGTTACGTCCTGAATGCGCACGCCGAGCCAGCCACGCCGCGTTTCGCCAAACTCGCGCAACTGTTCGATCACCGGCGCCACCACGTTGGAGGCCATGGAAAACCCGATGCCGATCGAGCCGCCGGTGGGCGACAGGATCGCGGTGTTCACGCCAATCACATCGCCGTCCATATTGAACAGCGGGCCACCGGAGTTGCCTTTGTTGATAGCGGCGTCCGTCTGGATGAAATCATCATAAGAGCCGGACAGGGTGCGGTTGCGCGCCGAAATAATACCGGCGGAGACCGAAAAGCCCTGGCCAAGCGGGTTGCCCACGGCCATCACCCAGTCGCCGACACGCGAGACGTCACTGTCGCCAAACGGCACAAAGGTCAGCGCGGTGTCGCTTTCGACTTTGAGCAGTGCCAGATCGGTCTTGGGATCGGTGCCAACCACTTTCGCAGGCAGTTTCATACCTTCATAAAATTCGATCATGATCTCGTCGGCACCGTCGATCACGTGGTTGTTGGTGACGATATAACCATCTTCAGAAATCACAAAACCGGATCCCAGCGCCTGGCTGCGGCGCGCGCGGCGGTTGTCGCCACCCTGGCCGTTGCGGTCCATAAATTCTTTAAAAAATTCTTCAAATGGCGAACCTTCAGGCACCATCGGGCCAGGAGCTGCCGGCGCCGCCACTGTGGTGGAGGTGGTGATATTGACCACCGCCGGGCTGACGGCTTCGGCCAGATCAGCGAGGCTTTCGGGCGCACCACGGGCCTGGGCCTGGGCGATCCAGGTCAGCAACATCAGGGTGCTGAGCGCCAGAACCGCGAGCATGCGGGTCAGCAACTGAGGGGAACGGGAAATGGAAACAGCCTGCGGTTTCACGCGTAACTCCTTGTTTGTAGGCCCTAAACCCGACACGGGTATTCACAGGGGCCGTATGCGTCACGATCAAATGTAAGATCGCCGTCGGAAAGAACAACTCTGAAAACCGCGATGGTTTATCAACTTGGTGTGATCGTGCCTGCGAACACAGTGTCTATATAGTCTGAATAATATGAAATTCTGGTTTTTAAACTCAAAGACCAGCATATCGGCTGATTGCCACCAGGAGCACGCCGGCCGCCAGTGCCGCGAGTCCGATCAGGCGACGGGTCTGCAGCGGCATGTCCGCCAGCAGGCGCAACAGCTCATCAAAGCGAAAAGGGGCCAGTGCGAACACCAGCCCCTCCACAATCAATACCAGCCCGAGGGCCAGAAGGATCCACGCCATTATTGCGGCGTTACCGTTTTAAAGTAGTCGAAGAACTCGCTGTCAGGTGACATCACCATCGAGGAATTTCCCGCCTGGAACGCTTTGCGGTAGGCGGCCAGGGAGCGGTAGAATTCGAAGAACTCCTGATCCTTGCCAAAGGCTTCTGCAAAGACCGCGTTGCGGTTGGCGTCGGCTTCACCACGGGTGATCTCCGCCGTCCGGGCCGCGTCAGATTCAACTTCGACCACAGTCCGGTCGGCCTGGGCACGAACCCGCTGCGCGGCTTCTTTACCACGGGCGATTTCGTCTGCGGCTTCACGTTCCCGTTCTGCGCGCATCCTGGCAAAGGTTGAGTCAAGGTTTTGCACCGGCAGATTGGTCTGTTTCAGCCGCACATCGACCACGTCCAGACCCAGCGGCAGCGCGCGCAAGCGGGCGTTGTCGCGGATCCGGACCATCAGCCCGGCACGCTCAGAAGACAGGATGGTGGCAGAGGTTACCTGATCAGAACCAAGCACTTCGCGCACCTGGGCGTTGAGGATCCGTTCCAGCCGGTCTTCAGCAACCCGCAGGCCGCCAACACCAACCGCCTGACGGAATTGCACAACATCGGTAATCCGGTAGCGAGCGAACGCATCTACAACCAGACGACGGTCATCAGAGGGCGTGACTTCGATTTCGGCTGTTTCCAGCGACAGGATGCGGTCATCATAATAAACCACTTCCTGGATCAGCGGAATTTTGAATCCCAGACCGGGATCTTCTTTCACCGCTTTGATCTGACCAAACTGCAGCACCAGCGCCGTTTGACGTTCGTCAACGATAAAGACCGAGGACATCGCCACGATCACAGCCAGGATGATGGCTGGCAGGATAAGTGTTGTCTTGCGCATCAGTTGCTTCCCCCTCTGGTGAGCTCATTCAGGGGCAGGTAAGGCACCACACCCTGACCGCCGGCGTCGCCGTCGATGACGACTTTGTTCACCCGGCCAAGCACTTCTTCCATGGTTTCCAGATAGAGACGTTTACGGGTCACTTCCGGCGCGTTTTTATATTCGCCAAGAACGGCGGTAAAACGGCTGGCTTCACCTTCGGCCTCATTCACCACGCGGGCGCGGTAGCCTTCGGCTTCTTCGATGATCTGGGCCGCGTTACCACGGGCCGAGGCCAACACGGTGTTGGCATAGGCATCTGCTTCGCGTTCCAGACGGTCGCGTTCCTGCTCTGCTGCCTGGACTTCGCGGAAAGAGTTCAGCACTTCGCGCGGCGGATCGGCTTTGTCGAGGTTGACGCGCACCACGTTGATGCCGGAACCATAGCTGTCCAGAGTCGTCTGGATCAGGTCCTGGGCGGTTGTGGCGATCAGGCCACGATCCCGGTTCAGGATCGGTGCCAGTTCGCTGGTAGCAATAATTTCACGCATCGCCGATTCAGCCACCGCCTGGATGGTCTGATCGGGATCGGCGAGATTAAACAGGAATTTGGCCGGATCGTTGATGTTCCACACCACCTGGAAATCGATGTCGACGATGTTTTCGTCGGTGGTCAGCATCAGGCCGGACGGGCCCGCCCTGTCCACACCCACGTTCTCAATGCGCTCGGAGGTCACCGAAAGCACTTCGGCGGTGACCAGCGGCCAGGGCGCAAAGTTCAGACCGGAATTGCCGATGCTGGAAAACTTACCCAGGAACAGCTCAACCGACTGTTCTTCCGGTTTCACAGTATAGAAAGAGGAAAACGCCCAGAGGCCGATCGCCGCCAGCGCCGCCAGCCCAAAGGTACCGCGGGTGAACTGCGGCCCGTCTGCGTCGCCGTTGCCGCCGCCGCCTTTGCCGCCACGACCGCCCATAAGGACACGCAGCTGCTCCTGGCCTTTTTTCATCAGCTCATCGATTTCGGGTGGCATCTGCGGGTCACGGCCCG
>MAAC01016218.1_pt1 | contig 43848 bp, 44 predicted proteins | sample 1115981 | NCBI WGS metagenome assembly MAAC01 (sample SAMN04961126, study PRJNA320927) | seawater metagenome | isolation source: sample BD02T64 sea water enriched with oil for 64 days | place: USA:Gulf of Mexico | collected 2013-07-27 | reverse complement strand
CCACCTTGGTCAGCATATGGTGCAAACCATGGCCAAACTCATGGAATAAGGTTTCAACCTCGCCGTGCGTTAACAACGCAGGGTCATCACCGATGGGCGGTGTGAAATTGCAGGTTAAGTAGGCCACCGGCGATTGCACGCCATCGTCTTTTTTGAAGCGCGTTACACACTCATCCATCCACGCGCCACCGCGTTTATGTGGCCGCGCATACAAATCAATATAAAAACGCCCTCGTTGAACGCCCAGTTCATCGGTAATGGCAAAAAATTGAACATCTTTATGCCATTTATCAACGCCGTCAATTTCAGAAATTTTAATGCCGTAAAGTCGTTCTACCACTTCGAACATACCGGTTTCACTTGTTCTTGAGAAAACTGATAGCGTTCTTCTCGTAATTTTTCTGAATAATAGGCCGTATCCCACGATTCAAGGTCAGCCTCATGCCCCTTTTCCTTCGCAAAGGCGCTTAACTCTGCAAAATCTTGTTTCGCCATTGGCAAAGATTTGCTCGCCAATTGGCTTAGAAATTCCAATACATCCGTCGGCGTTTCTGCCATTTTTGTTGCCAGCGATAAATCAGCGTAGCTTTCGAAACCTAATAGCTGTGCTTTTTCATGCCGTAAGCCAACAATATCGTCCATTGTCTTGGTATTATCCCAAGCCTTGTCGCCGTCACTTTGATCAGACGCTCTAGTTACAAAAGCACGGTGTATTTCATAGCGTAAATCACGGCTATCTGCATACGTCATTAGCGCCATATAGCACGGAAACTCCAACGTCAGCATCCAGCCTTCTTTATCTTTTTGCTGAGCCGTTTGCCGCAACAAATCCATGCTTGATTCTGGCAAGCCAGATAACTCGCTTTCATCCAAAATAAGCTTGCTCCAGGCGTTCGTCGAATCCATCAAATTTTCTTCAAACTGATTGGTTAAGGACGATAACTCCTGAGAAATTTCCATATATCGTTGTTTTTCATCATCCGCTAGCGCTACACCAGATAATTTGAAGTCACGTAATGCGTTATCTATGATCTTTTTCTGCGCTGTATCAAGGCGCGCATATTCGCCGCCCTCTTTAATTGAGCGATAAGCTAAGTACAGCGTTTTGTTTTGCCCAATCTCTGTTGAATACTCACTGAGCTTTGGCAGACAGTTTGAATAGGCTTCACGCCAGGCATCATTATTCATAACCGAATTCAGGTGGCTTATTGGTGACCAGATTCGACTTAACCTATCGTCCACTTGCTCCATGGGGTAAACCAAGTTTTCCCAAGAATAATCTGCTTCATTTTCAAGCAGCTCTTTTATCGTTCGTCGTCCTTCGTCCAGCAATTGATCGATTGCTGGTTCAATATGTGTCGCCTTAATCGCCGAAAAAGGAGGTAATAAAAAGTCTTCTAATAATGGGTTGCTCATACCGATACGTGTGTGAATTCAAAGCGTGCATCTTCTCACGCTTCACTCCCTCTATCCAAGCTCAGCGCTAATTAAAGTCATATAGCACACTTCCTTAGTATTAACCCTGCGACAATTTGTCGCATTCCAAAGTTTAAACAACTCCTCTATCATCCGCTGCCACCCTCGAGCATTTGAAAATAAAAACATGCAAAAACACATCATCGGCCTTTGCCTTTTAAGCTGTACAACGGCCTATGCTAATTCGGACATCCCTAGTCTCACTGTCACCAGCGACGTTTTATTTCGTGACACGACCGTTGTCAGCCCAACGGCTCGCATTACCGCTGAAGATGCTAAAGCCATTAACGCAACAACAACTGAAGACATTATTTCTCATGAACCCAACTTAGTTATTCGCAAACGCTATATTGGAGATTCAAATGGCACCATCGGAATTCGTAGCTCTAATATGTTTCAAACCACCAGAACATCCGTATATGCTGATGGCTTGCCGCTGCATTATTTCCTCCAAACCAGTTACTCTGGTTCGCCTCGGTGGTCTTTAGTTGGCCCAGACGAAGTCGAAAGTGCCGAAATTATTTATGGTCCTTTTTCTGCTGAGTACGGCGGGAGCTCCATGGGTGGCGTTGTCAATATTAAAACACGCGACCCTAAGCTACGCCGCGTTGTCTTACAAGGTACCCTGTTCAGTCAGGACTACGACACACTTCAAACAGACAAAAACTTTAATGGTGGGAAATTCTTCGGTTCTTTCGAAGATAAAATTGGCAACCTCGGTCTATTTCTTTCTTTCACCCACCTAGAGAATGACAGCCAACCACAGACGCAATTTGCAGCCGCAGCGTCAGGTGCTGGCGGCACTATCGTTAGTGGAACAGAGGCGGGTGCTGAAGAACATGGTAACGATGTTACCTACTATGGCGATTCAGGTGCAACCCACACCACAACCGACTTGCTTAAAATCAAAATGAATTACGATGTGGGTGATTACCAATTGCGCGGTAGCATCGCCTATGAAGATAGAAAGAATGAAACCGATGATGTAAACAATTACCTTCGAGATGCTACTGGCAACCGCGTTTGGGATGACAATGTAACGACTACCGATGGCACGCATTTTGAAACCAGCAGTTATGGCGCGAGCGTCTTTCAAGAACGCGTCCAAGATCGAGAAAGTCTACTATTAGGAATTGGTATAACAGGCCCTATGGGCGCTGACAGTGATTGGGTATTTGATATTTACGCCACCAACTTTGATATCTTAAAAGATGAAGAAGAACGAACTGGCCGAAACCCGGCTGATCCTGCGTATGTTGCAGCAAACACTGCCTTCGGTGGTCGTTTAACTGAATATGACGATACTGGTTGGCAAACGTTAGACTTTAAGGCAGGCACCGAATCCCTAGGCAGCGATGACAATCAACGCTTATCCGTTGGCTATAACTACAGTAAGTATGAACTGGAAATAAACCCATTTAGATACGACTCCATCACAAACACAAAAGGCAACACACGTGGCGCAAGTGGTGGCGAAACGTTCACACACTCTGTCTTTGCGCAGTGGGGCTGGTTAATTGACCCTAAATGGGATGTCTCTGTCGGCCTTCGTTACGATGATTGGCGCGGAGAAAATGGTTTCTTTGATGACAATGCTGACGGAATTATTGCTGGGGCGGAAAAACACAATGACAGGCATGAAAAGGGGTTTTCTCCAAAATTCTCTCTGGCCCATTTCTTAACGAACAGAACAACATTACGGTACTCAATCGCTCGTGCGCTGCGCTTTCCGGTAACAGAAGAACTTTACCAAAATGTAAACGAAGCCCTCCAAGTATCAATAGCCGACGCAAACTTAGAACCAGAAGACGGCATATTTCAAAACATTATGTTAGAGCACAAGCTTCACGATGGTCTCGTTCGTTTCAACCTATTCTATGACGACGTTGATGATGTTATTTTTAGTCAAAACGTTACCGTTAACGGCTCAACCTTGCGCACATTCCTACCGATTAGCACCGTGAAAACAAAGGGCGCTGAATTCGTTTATAACCAAAACAACATCATGGGTTCAAAATTTGATAGCCGCTTCAATGTTAGTTATACAGATGCTGAGATTACTAAAAACTCGCTCGACCCAAGCATCGAGGGTAATACATTTCCAAGGCTAGCAAACTGGCGTGCTAATTTATTAGTGGGTTACCCGCTAACTGAAAAGTTAGCTGCTCATGCAGGCATCCGATATGCCAGCAACAGTTATGGTGACCTAGACAATAGCGACGCAGAGGGCAACGTCTTTGGCGCACAAGATGAATATGTTTTTGTAAATACCAAGCTGAACTGGCAAGCATCAAAAACCACCCAATTTAGCATCGGCGTTGACAATATCTTCAACGAAGAAGCCTATGTGCATCACCCATGGCCATCAAGAACTTTCTTTCTAGAAGGTAAATTAACGCTATAGCGTCTCACTTATGACAAAGAACTTACCTCTTTTTTTAATCAGGGCTAGCTTACTGGCTCTGATCTTTTTTCAATCTGCAGCTTTCTCAGAAGATAAAAATACCCTTAAAGCAGCGCTTGACTGGAAAACGCCAACATCAACCTTTGGGGCTGATGGCCGATTATGGGTTGCTTATGTTCAAAATAAATCTGTTTTCGTTACCTCTTCTAACGATTTAGGAAAATCATTCAACGCGCCTATTTTAGTCAACCTTACGCCTCAAGATATTTATACTAACGGTGAAAACCGCCCCAAAATAGCGGTTAGTAAGGAAGGCAATATTTATCTGTCTTGGACAGAGAAAACGAAGGGACGCTTTAACGGCGACATTCACTTTGCTCGATCAATAAACGGCGGAAAAAGCTTCGAGAAGGACATCGTCATCAATGATGATGGGCAAAATATTGGTCACCGTTTCGATAGCTTATTACTCACTCCATCAGGAGACATCTACTTAGCTTGGTTAGATAAACGTTTATCGGTCAAAGCAAAAGAAATGGGCTTGCCGTATAAAGGAATTTCCCTTTATTACACCCGCTCTACCGATTATGGAAAAACATTTTCTAATAACCTACTAGCGGCAGAGCACACGTGCGAATGTTGCCGTATCGCCATTTCGCCTAGCGGTGAAGACAACGCGGCCATCATGTGGCGGCATATTTTCACAGGCGGTCTACGCGACCATGCCATCAGCTTACTTGAACATGGCAAGGCGCCCACTGTTCACAGAGCGACTATTGATCAATGGAAAACCGATGCCTGCCCTCACCATGGGCCAAGCCTTTCTCCTATTACACCTGACAGTTATCACATGGCGTGGTTTAGCCACGGTGCACTACACAAGGGTCTATACTACGCACGCTATGATCTAACAACGCAAACTTCTAGCCAGCCTCGGCTCATCGACCCTTCACCCAGTGCCAGCCACCCGTTCGTCAAACAATTTGCTGGCACCACATGGCTTGTTTGGAAGTCATTCATTCAAGGCCGCACCCAACTACATGCGCAGTATTCGCTGGACCAAGGCCAACACTGGACACAGCCCATCACCATCGCCAGTAGCGCCAATGATTCAGACCACCCATTCATTATTAATAACAATAATGTAGCCTATGCATCGTGGTTTACTACCGCCGAAGGTTTGCGCTTAATCCCTTTAAAGAAACAGGAAAGCCCTTGAAGTCACTTCTCACCCTGTTAGTTTTACTCTGTTCAAGCGCCATATACGCAGAGCCCACTACGCTTAGGTCATTCGACAGCGGTAGTCTAAAAAAAATAACTCATCAGTATTCAGGAAAACCCTTCTTACTGGTGCTCTGGTCTATAGATTGCCCCGCCTGCTATGACGAGTTAGCCTTATTATCGCCTTGGCTTAAGAAGCATTCCGACGTTAACCTAGTTTTGGTTTCAACCGACCCTAAAAACCAACAAGGCGAAGTAAGACAAGTCATTAATGAATACCAGTTAAGCCATCGTGAAAACTGGATTTTTGGCTCCCAGGCTCACGCACTTCTGCGCCAATCAATCGACCCCAATTGGTACGGCGAATTACCTAGAAGTTATTTATTTGATCCGCAGCATAAGTCCTACGCGCATAGTGGTGTCTTATCAAACCCAACTCTTGAAAAGATTGCAGGTGTTTTCTATACACCAGCCCAATGAGAAATTATTTAAAAACGCACATTAAATAAGCAAAGCGCAGCTGCGCCAAGAGCAAAGAAGAGAAACAATGAGGCATAGGACTTATATTGGAAATTTCTAGTTAACTCAGCCTCATCTTGAGTTGAAATTAAAAAGGGCTTACGGCTATCAGACGGCTTCTCGATAACATTATCAATACGTGCCTGCGTCTGTTTAACCGACGCTTCAGTTAATTGGCTTTTAGCAATTAAAACCGCTTTCTCCCACTCATCCGAATCAATATTGCCATCCCGGTTTTCATCAAAGCGGTTTAATAATGCCTGCGGGTCTCTTTTCCAACTACTTAAGATAGCCGCCAACGATTCATTCTCAGATGGCAACTCCACTTCTGTGAACGACTTAAAATCACCCAAAACATACAAGCCATCCCCTTCGTGAATACGCTTTTCGCTATAACGGTAACGTCTGCCAATAGCGAATGCTCTAGAGCTAAAGCCCCTAGGCCCTGCGCTGGGGTAAGGCGTACTGCCGTACCATGAGTCAGAGACCGAATGAACGACCTCTGCATCATCTGGGTCAACAATCGCCTTACCTGTTCGACCCTGTAAGGCGAAAACACCATCGCTAACACCCGATTCATACAAATGCCAACTAGTGCGACTACGCCCACGCACATAATGCGACTGCTTTTCTTCGACCTTATATTGATACCACACGCAATGAAGCTTAGTCAGCGGCGCAATAATAGGCTCGCCGGGTAGCATTTTTGCTGAGCCTTCAAACTCGTTATAGCCTTGCGCGGCCGATCGTATTAAGGATGTTGGCGTGTCTTGCATAATGCGATAACGCCATAAAAAACGAAAATAAAAATACAGACTAGCCATTGCCGCAAGACAAGCACCAATAAAATATAGCCAAAATTCGTCGTTTGATAAGCGCTGAATGGCGTACGCCAAATCATTCATCATTCAAATAGTTTTTTGACGCTGACATCGGCGATTTCTGATTCTTCAAACTCCAGTAAATCAAATGGGTTGAAATTGAAAAACTTGGCTATCAACACATCGGGAAACTGTTCAATACGCACATTATTTAAATTCACGCTTTCGTTATAAAACTCGCGCCGATCCGCTATATTATTTTCCAGTTGGCTAATGCGCTTTTGCAATTCTTTAAACGAGTCATTGGCTTTTAAATCGGGGTAGGCTTCTGCCACGGCAAATAAATTCATCAGCCCTTGCCGCATTTGTGTTTCCGCCTGACCCAGCGCCGCCATATCTGACTTGCCTAAGGCGCTTGAAACACCTGAACGTGCCAGCATCACTTTTTCAAGCGTACCTTGCTCGTGCTTCATGTATTGCTTACAGGTTTCCACCAATTTTGGCAGCTCGTCATGCCGCTGTTTTAGCAACACGTCAATGTTTGACCAGGCCTTCGAAACGCTGTGTTTTAAACTCACTAAACTGTTGTAAAGCGCTATCCCATAGCCTGCCAAGACAACGATGACTGCCAACGTGACAAATCCTGATACACTCATGTTTTTCTCCATTTAAAATTTCTCGATAAAGTATAGAACAGGACCCCACTTATGCACGTTAAATCTTTTGACTCTAAAACTCCGTCAGTTCATGAGACTGTTTTCATCCACGAAACTGCCGTGGTCATTGGCGATGTCGCTCTCGCTGAAGATGTTTCTATTTGGCCGTTAGCGATCGTTCGTGGCGATATACACCGTATTCAGATTGGCGCGCGTTCTAATGTGCAAGACGGTAGCGTGTTACACGTGACCCACGCCAGTGATTTTAACCCTGGAGGGTATCCGTTAACGATTGGAACAGATGTAACGGTTGGCCATAACGTGACCTTACATGGCTGCACGATAGGCAATCATTGCTTGATTGGTATGGGCGCTATTGTGATGGATGGTGCAGTTGTTAATGACGGGGTGATGATTGGCGCTGGCAGCCTTGTCCCTCCAGGAAAGGTATTGGAAAGCGGCTACCTGTACGTTGGCTCACCGGTTAAAAAAACTCGCCCAGTTAATGAAAAAGAGGCGCAGTTCCTAAGTTATTCACCAAAAAACTATGTCCGATTGAAAAACAAATACCTCGTTGACAGGGCTTAATTCCTTAAGCTCGCCCTAAGCACCTTTGTTTCGGGCATCACACCTCGCCATAAATTAAACGCGTGAGCTGCTTGTTCTACCAACATACCTAATCCGTCTACGGATAATATGGCACCCTCTTGTGCGCCCCATTTAACAAACGCCGTTGGTTCTTGGCTATACGCAAGATCATAGCAGACCCCTCTTGAAGCCAGCAGTCCATCTGCCAAAGGCGGAAGATCAGCTGTCAAACTGGCAGAGGTTGCGTTAATAATTAAATCGAACTGCTTACCAGCTAAGTCTTCAAAACTTGATGCATGGATAGGTCCTACAGAAGAAAATAACGCTTCCAGCGCTTGCGCCTTCGAAACCGTCCGATTAGCCAGCCAAAGTTCCAATGGCTTTGCGCCAAGTAAAGGCCCTAAAATTCCACGTGACGCCCCACCAGCCCCTAGCACGAGGATTCTTTTACCGCCTAACTGCAAGCCCAAGTTTTCACACAAATCGGTCAACAAACCTACGCCGTCTGTATTGTCGCCCAACAAAGAACCATCATTCATCAGCTTTATCGTATTAACAGCGCCGCTGAACTTTGCTCGCTCCGTTAGTTTATCCACTTTCTCAAACGCCAGCTCTTTCAGTGGAACCGTACAATTTATACCTTTTCCACCCGCGCTAAAAAACTCTGCCAACGTTTCATCAAACACCTCCGGTCTCACCTCTACCGCGTCGTAACTCAGCTGTTGCTCAGTTTGCTCTGCAAACTGCTGGTGGATGACAGGCGACTTACTATGCCCAATCGGAAAACCAAATACCGCATAACGATCTATCATTATTTTTCTTCTCTTAACCAGCGCGCAACGTCTTTTGCAAAATACGTTAAAACACCGTCCGCACCGGCTCGCTTAAACGCCAGCAATGATTCTAAAACGGTTGCTTTTTCATCCAGCCAGCCATTTTGCGCCGCTGCCTTTAACATCGCATATTCACCACTGACTTGATACGCAAACACAGGGATATCAAATTCGTCGCTAACGCGTCTAACAATGTCTAAATAGGGCATACCCGGCTTCACCATCACCATGTCCGCACCTTCTTCGATATCTAAGCCCACTTCGACTAAGGCCTCATCGGTGTTAGCACAATCCATTTGGTAGCTATATTTATTCCCTGAACCCAGCTGCGCCGCAGAGCCAACCGCATCTCTAAATGGCCCATAAAAACTAGAGGCATACTTTGCCGAATAAGCCAGTATTTTAGTATTGGTATAACCCGCCACTTCCAATGCCTCACGTATTGCGCCCACTCGGCCATCCATCATGTCCGACGGTGCGACAATATCTGCGCCTGCTTCTGCATGGGATAGCGCCTGTTTCACCAGCACCTCAACTGTCTCATCATTTAACACATAGCCGTTTTGATCAATCAAACCATCTTGGCCATGGGTGGTGAACGGATCTAAGGCAACATCGGTAATCACGCCGAGTTCTGGCAATGCTTCTTTCAATGCGCGAACGGCTCTTTGCGCTAAGCCCTGCGGGTTCCATGCCTCATCCGCCAATTCTGTTTTAGAGTCTGCCGACGTTACCGGGAATAGTGCGATCGCAGGCACACCCAGCTCAAAAACTTCTTTTGCTTCTTGTATCAGCAAGTCGATACTAAGCCTTTCAACATCAGGCATTGAATCAATCTGTTGGCGTTGTTTTTCACCCTCGATAATAAACACTGGGTAAATCAAATCATCCGCAGTCAATTGAGTTTCTCGCATCAACCGACGACTAAACTCATCCGATCGCATTCGTCGCTGTCTAGTAGCAAGAATTGCATTTGTTTTGTTGATCTTCATTTCGCCCACCATTTCAAGCTATAATTATTCGTTGCTATTCTAACGACTTAGTTAGCCATTCGCTCTAGAATTATTAATTTGGGCGGCTATACTCATTCAAAGAAGGCATCAGGCACGGTTAAATATTAAACAACTATGAAAATTTTATTAAGCATTTTAATCTTCTGCTTTTCAACAACCATTGCTATCGCTTCTAGCAGCAGTGTTTATGAGAAAGCAGGGGATATGACCTTAGATGACGCCTTTGATTCTGTTTATCAAGAGCTAGAACAGCGTAACTTTTATGTTGTTTTTACAGCCAATATTGGTGAAAATATTTCTCGATTTAAAGAAAAATGGGCTGCAAACTACAATAAAAACAAATTAGGTGGCATTCGCAGTATGGTGTTTTGCAATGCTTGGTATGCAAACAAAGTGAGCAATGAAGATCCAACGATGCTGGCTTTGTGCCCCTTGCGTCTAACAGTCATCGAGCGTTCAGGTAAAACGCATATATTATTTGTTAAACCCAGCTTTGTTGGACAAAATAGTCCAGCACTACCGGTCTTACAAGAGATAGAAAATACGGTTATCGAAGCGATTGACGCTGCAATGGAAAAAGCCTCGGGGCGGTCATCCTTCAATGAACAACTACAAAAATAAAAAAACAGGATATTGAGTAATGAATAAAATAAAAGGATTTTTAATCGTTGGGCTATTAGCCCTCCTATCAGGCACAGCTTTTTCCGCAACGGCAAACGACTTGAACGCCCCCCAAAAGGTCATCCAAGATACCTCAGACTTGCTATACAGCATCATTCAGAAAGACAAGAAAAGACTTGATGATCGTGACTATGTTTTTCAGCTCGTTAACGAAGTTCTTGAGCCCCGCGTAGATTTAGAAAAGATATCTAGACTCGTCTTAGGTAAATATTGGCGCAAAGCAAGCGATCAGCAAAAGCATCAATTTCAAAAAGAATTCAAAGGCTTATTGGTAAACACCTACGCCACCGCTTTCAAAGAATTTGACGTATGGACCGTACACTTTTTGCCGATGAAACTCGATTCAACGAAGAAAAGAGTATCTGTTAAAACGGAAATCATTCAACCTTCACGGCCACCGGTTGCCGTTAATTACCGCATGGCCATCAATAAAGAAGGCGAATGGAAGGCCTACGACGTCATCATCGAAGGCATCAGCATGGTCACTAACTACAAAGCCAGCTTTGCCAAAACCATTAAAAGGGCCGGTGGCTTAGATAAGGTTATTCAGCAGTTAGCAGAAAAAAACAAGCAATCAGAAGCGTCTAGTCAACTTGCTCAAGATGAAACTGACAATAAATCTTAGTTTTACTTGCTAGCCAAGCCAGTCTTTTGGCTGTAAAAAGACAGTATACAATTTACTTTCAGCTGAGCCCGGTTCTGGGCTCCAGTTGTAACGCCATTTTACCTGTGGCGGTAAGGACATTAGAATAGATTCCGTGCGGCCGCCTGTTTGCAAACCAAATAGAGTTCCTCTATCGTAAACCAGGTTGAACTCGACATAACGACCACGTCGATAAAGCTGAAAATCTTTTTCTTTATCTGTATATGCCAAGCCTTTCCGGCGTTCAACAATCGGTGCGTACGCTGGTATATAGTGATCAGCCACACTTTGCATTAACGCAAAACAGTGTTCGAAACCACCTTCGTTTAAATCATCAAAAAAAAGGCCGCCTACACCGCGAGGTTCGTTACGGTGCTTTAAATAAAAGTATTCATCACACCATTTCTTATAGTTTGAATAAACCATATCACCAAACGGCTCACACGCTTTCTTCGCCTGCTGGTGCCAATGGATCACATCCTTTTCAAAACCATAATACGGCGTTAAATCGAAGCCACCACCAAACCACCATATCGGCTCTTCGCCTTCTTTTTCTGCAATAAAAAAACGTACATTTGCGTGTGAAGTCGGCACATATGGATTGCGCGGGTGAATGACTAATGAAACACCCAAGGCTTCAAAGCTGCGTCCCGCCAATTCAGGCCGATGTTGAGTCGCTGACGCCGGTAAAGAGCCTCCACGTACGTGTGAAAAATTAACCCCGGCTTGTTCAAATACGGCTCCACTTTCTAGCACTCTTGTGCGGCCGCCACCGGTATCACCACCTCGATCCCACAGGTCTTCTTTAAAAGCCCCCTCTTCTTCTAATCCCGCGATAGAAGAACAGATGCTATCTTGTAGCGTTAATAAATACTCTTTAACGCGTTGTATATCCGGTGCTGACATAAATAAAATCTCGGTAATTAACGTATTTGTTTGTTTAACAGAGGATCGATTATCCGACTAGGTTTTTTAGCTTTTCCGACTTTTCCATTGATGGTGTAAACGCCCTTACCAGAGAATTTCAAGCGAGTTTGGTGTGCCGTTCTTATTGATACACAACCAGATATATTGGCACTTGTCGAAACGATCGCCATCCCCACCAATTCGCACAGCTCTTTAGCCAAGCCATGCTGTACCAACCGGACTGCAATCGTTTTATGCCCCCCTGTTAGCCATTTTGGCACCGACTCTTTTGCGGGTAACAACCACGTCGTTGGCTGCTGAACCTGATCATATATCATAGAAATAACCGATTCAGATAGCGGCTTTAGATAAGGTTCTATTTGAGAAAAGTCCGACGCAATGAGGATAAGTCCTTTATTTCGCGCTCTTCTTTTTAACCGAAGTAACTGTGAAACCGCCTCTGAGTTGAGTGGGTCACAGCCCAAACCGAACACCGCTTCTGTTGGGTACGCTACAACCCCTCCCGCATGCAGGTGTTCAGCAAAACACCTTTTCTGCCACGCTGATGGCATAGCAGAGCTAACTCTGTTGAAGCCTTTCTTGCAACTCTTGATTTTTCTTAATCACCGCCTCACCAGCAGCCTTTCTATCTGCAGCCACACGCTGCGAAACACCCGCATCAAACAACCCTATTATTTGCGCTGCAAGGTAGGCCGCATTCTTTGCACCCGGTTTACCAATGGCTACACTGGCAACGGGTATACCGCCGGGCATTTGCACCGTAGACAAAAGCGCATCCTTACCCTGCAACGAGCCTGCATCTAATGGTACGCCTATTACCGGCTTAACCGTGTTAGCAGCAACTGCTCCGGCCAAATGGGCCGCTAAACCTGCAGCCGCAATGAAGACAGCACAACCTCGCGCATCGGCATCGGTCACATAAGCATGCGTTTCAGCAGGCGTTCTGTGCGCAGAAGTTATTCTAACTTCATAGGGTATTTCCAGCCCCTTCAGCACATCAAGCGTACTTTGCATGACAGGAAAGTCTGAGTCTGAGCCCATTAATACAGCGACAAATATTTTTTTATTTTGCATAATAATTTTGTGTTATTCCGGTTTAGCTATTTCTTCACAAGGCGTCACGTAGGAGCACTCTTGCTGTGGACATACTTTTTCAGTGCCACGTCGTTTCGTTGTTTTTATCGTCAAAATGGGCCAGTTACAACTCGGACAAGGCTCATTAATCGGTTCATTCCACAAAGCATATTTACACTTAGGATAGTTTGAACAAGAGTAAAATATTTTCCCTTTCCGAGATTTACGTTCGAGTATCGTGCCTTTTTTACAATCAGGACAAACCACATTAGTATCTTTTGGTTTCTCTAACGGCTCCATGTGCTTACAATCCGGATACGAGCTACAGCCAATGAATTTGCCATAACGACCGGTACGAATAATAAGGTTTGATTCACACTTAGGGCAACTTCTCCCCTCAACCACCTCGGGCTCTGCAGCCGCCGCATCCTCATTAAGGTTGCGCGTATAGCCACATTCAGGGTAATCGGTACAACCAATAAAGCGACCATTCCTACCTAAACGAATGGATAACTGCTTGCCGCATTCTGGACACTTCTCGTCCAACGCTTCTTGCGTGACGTCACTGCGCTGAACGCTGACTTCTTTATCGTCAATCAAAGTTTTGAATGGCTGCCAAAACATTCTCATCAATGGCAGCCAGTTTTTTTCACCCCTAGAAACAGCATCAAGGTCATCTTCCAATTTAGCCGTGAAATCGTAATCCACGTAATTGGTAAAATGCTGCGTTAAAAATTTATTAACGATTCGACCAACATCCGTGGGGTAAAAACGTTTCGTCTCTAGCTCAACGTAATCACGGTTTTGCAAGGTTGAAATAATAGACGCATACGTTGAAGGACGGCCAATACCGTGTTCTTCAAGCGCCTTAACCAAACTGGCTTCACCGTAGCGCGGTGGTGGCTCGGTAAAGTGTTGATTCGGCGTTACGTCCAATAGGTCAATCAACTCGCCTTCTTTCATTGGCGGCAATAAGTTTTCCTTATTATCGTCGTCAGCTTTACTGTCGTCTTTACCTTCGAGATACACCGACATAAAGCCCGGCTTATTAACGGTTGAACCCGTCGCACGAAACACATGACCTTTACCACACGTTAGATCTGCGCTAACGCCGTCAATCAACGCGTTAACCATTTGGCTGGCCACTGTTCTTTTCCAGATCAACAAATAAAGCTTATATTGATCGTTCGATAACGAACCGCGGATTTCTTCAGGTATGCGCGCTGCTGAACTCGGACGTATCGCCTCGTGAGCTTCTTGTGCGTTTTTTGACTTTGTTTTGTAAACAGGTGCCGTTTTAGGTACGTTCTCTTTACCGTATCGGGTTTGAATAAGCTCACGAATCTCCGCAACTGCTTCTTCCGCCAAGTTCACCGAGTCCGTTCTCATGTAGGTAATCAAACCTGCAGACTCAGAGCCAATAGTCACCCCTTCATACAATTGCTGGGCAATTTGCATCGTCTTTTTAGTGGTAAACCCTAACTTTCTTGCCGCTTCTTGTTGAAGTGTAGAGGTTGTAAAGGGTGCCGCCGGGTTACGCCTACGTTGCTTCTTTTGTAGCTTCTTAACCAGCAGTTTACCCGCCGCAACGCTAACAATATCGTCTTTTATTTTATTCGCAAACTCGGCATTCTCAACGCTAAACTGGGTCAGTTTCTTTTCTTCAAAATGCGTTAACTTGGCTTTAAACGGTTGATCCGCTGCTTTCACTGCCGCTTCGACGCTCCAGTATTCGCGATTTTTAAACGCTTCTATTTCTAGTTCACGCTCTACAATCAATCTTAAGGCTGGGCTTTGCACACGTCCTGCGGATAAACCACGGCGTATTTTTTTCCACAATAAAGGCGACAGGTTGAAGCCAACCAAATAATCTAATGCTCGCCTTGCTTGTTGAGCATCCACCATATCCATTGACAACTCGCGTGGTTCTTGTATCGCTTTTTGAATAGATTTTTTGGTGATTTCATGAAAAACAACACGATAAACAGGCTTGTCTTTTAGTAGCTTTTTCTCTTTTAGTAATTCAGACACATGCCAAGAAATTGCCTCACCCTCTCTATCTGGATCAGTCGCGAGATAGAGTTCGTCGGCTTTTTTCATTGCCTTAGCAATGGCCTGTACGTGGCGCTGATTCCTTTCGACTAAGGAATATTTCATCGCAAAATCATTCTCAGGATCAACTGCGCCTTCTTTCGGCACCAAATCCCTGACGTGCCCATATGACGCCAAAACGGTAAAGCCTTTTCCTAAGTACTTCTCAATGGTCTTGGCTTTCGCCGGTGATTCAACAATAACAAGAGCTGACATATTTGCGCCTAATGAAGTTCGAATGGAATGTCGCCATACACTAGCTCTTCCATTTGTGAGTAGTGCCCTTCCATACCAGATTGACTAAATAACACCATCAATGCCACCCACTTCACGTGGTCTACTGTCAGTATCGCATCGCCTAACGCCATCGCTCTATCTATAATCAGCTCACGGCGAGTCATGTCTATGATGCCTGCCTGCTCTAAAAACAAGAGAAAGCCTTGAGCATCGACATCAAATCGTACACGTTCTTCAGTGGAATAAATCCTGATTGAGCTTTGGCCGGCATAATGTTCAACCACTGCTGAGGGCTGAAGCGTTAACTCATCCATCCAGTCAAAGGCTCGGTCAACATAATTTTCTGTAAACCCTGCTTCCAATAACTCTTTTTTTAACGCACCTTGCTCGATTGCTTTTTCATCGCCCACGTCGATGTAATGCTCAAATAGGTACACGAGTACTTCAAAAATAGTTTCTTTCATTTCTTTCAATTTTATCTCTACTTATTCGGCTGAACACCGATAGAAAAGGCCACCAGGCGCAGATGATACTAAACCTTGCAGCTCTAATACTAGTAACATAGACGAAATTTCTTCTGCTGTAAAATCAGTTTCCGCTATCAGTTCATCCACAGAGGTGGGGTCAAAGGCAATTTTTTCAAGTAAAACAACGTAATCACCTTCCACAGGCGAAATATTTAACGCGGGTTTTGCTCGTTGCGCATCACTCTCACCAACAGCAATGGATGAGAGGTGGCCTAGCTCCTCAAGAACATCGTCAGCTGTTTCAATTAATTTAGCACCCTGCCGAATCAAGTGATGGCAGCCTTTTGCTAACGGGTTATGAATAGAGCCCGGAATGGCGAAGACCTCTCGACCCTGCTCCATAGCATGCTTTGCCGTCACCAATGTTCCACTCTTTATCGCCGCCTCCACCACTAAAACGCCTAAACTTAGGCCACTGATAATGCGGTTCCGTCTAGGGAAGTACCCCGGCTTTGGTTGCGTGCCAATCGGAAATTCCGATACGATTGCACCTGTCTTAATAATCTCTTCTGCCAACGGTTTATGGCTTGCAGGATACACCCTATCCAAACCGGTAGCGGCCACTGCAATTGTATAGCCATTACCTTCTAAAGCACCTTTGTGCGCCGCTTGGTCAACACCTAACGCCAGCCCACTTGTTACGGTTAGACCAAAATTCGCGAAACTTTTTGCAAAGGCTTGCGTTGTTTTAAGCGCCATTGGCGACGGGTTTCTTGTGCCCACCATCGCTATTTGTAAGGAACCTAGAAGAGACCGGTCTCCGCGTATAAATAAAACCGGCGGCGGGTCTGCAATCTCTTTTAAGAGCACCGGATAGTCGTCATCGTGCCAACACATCAAGTGACAGCTTTCGCGCTCTAACCACTTTAAATCCGGCTCTATTTTGCGGTAATCGAAGTTTTTTATCTGCTCAGCGATAGTCGCCGACAAACCCGCCTGCCTTAGCTCGGCGGTGGACGCGGAAAAAATGCTCTCCGGCGAAGCAAACAGCTCAAGTAAGGCTAAGTATCTTTTTGCGCCAATTCCTTTAACTCGCCATAAAGCAAGCCAAGCACGAGCATCTGAACGAGAAAGGCCTGACGATGTACAAACACCATCAGGCCCATTAATATCAGCCAATGTTAAGGCGTATGAACTACATCATGGCGATGTATTACTCGGCTACTCTGCATAACAAGGCCGTAACTCACACGATCAAAAACACGAAAAACCATAAGCGCACCTGCTTTTTCATCTGGCAAGGTCACTTCTTCACCGCCGCCGGCAATAACATCTCTTACGGTTTCGCCTGCACGATCAACTTGTAGCACATGTCCTACTTCGACACCATCCTGTTCACCACGATCAATCACAACCACATCATATTGCGCTACTTGAGACACTCCATCAACCACCCCAACAATTCGACCTTTAATATCGCTGTCTGGTGCGCGGGGGAAATAGTTTTGCACGATAGGCCCTATTATAGCTGGCAACAAACGGTCCCCTTTACGTACTTCACGCGTTGATTTTGACAACATAACCGTCGCTGGGTCACCTTTCAACTTAACGGCTGATTCTGCTATATAGACGGATTCAAAACCTAGAGACTCGCCCGTTTCACCATCTAAATATTCTTCGCCTTGACGCACCACAACGTACCCATCGGCAATGCCGTTTTGGAAAGACCTAACGTAAGCTTTATAACCTGGGCTACCCAAGATATGTCCGTCATCAAACGCAACCACGTAAGGCGCAGAATCATATTCTTCTTGCGTCATCACCCTTGGGTTATTCAAAAATGCATTAATCGCATCGATGGGTATTGCAGGAATGGCATCACCTAAACTAGAGCGTCGAATAGACGGCGACAACTTTCCATTGCCTCTTTTCAAGGTCAACCTTGGCACGCCATCAATAAAAGACAACTCAATAATATCGCCGGGATAAATCAAATGCGGGTTCCCAATTTGATCATTGGCTTGCCAAATATCAGGCCAGCGCCATGGTGTTTGTAAAAAACGTGCCGATATATCCCAAAGCGTATCTCCCTTTACAACCACATAACGATCTGGGTGCGACGGGTTTAACTTAATATCAGCGGCCAGTACACTCCAACTAAACACCATGCCAAGTAGCAATACTATTAATTTTTTCATAGCCATGATCTTCCTTTTTATTGGCAAATTAAGAACGTTCTAAGTCTAGCTTAAAATATTCACTATTCAAAGTTTAACCTAAATTAGTTAGAATTCCCCTCAAACAACTGAGCGAAAACGCACATTTCTTCATTTCACTATGCCAAAACTAGACATTCTTCACTTCCCAGACAAGCGACTTCGCACCAAAGCAGTTGAAATTAAAAGCGTTGATGACGACTTGCGCCTTTTTATCGACGACATGTACGAAACAATGTACGAAGCGCCCGGCATCGGCCTTGCCGCAACACAGGTGGATTTTCACAAGCGTCTTATCGTGATTGACGTATCAGAAGATAATAATGAGCCCCTATGCTTTATCAACCCTGTTATCACGCACAAAGAGGGCGTTGAAATCATGCAGGAAGGTTGTCTTTCTGTCCCCGGTTTCTACGAAGATATTGAACGAGCAGATTCCGTTACCGTCAAAGCATTGGACAAGCAGGGGGAACCTTTTGAAATGACTACCGGCGGCTTATTAGCCGTTTGCATACAACACGAAATCGATCATTTAGACGGCAAGTTATTCGTGGATTATCTCTCGCCCCTGAAACGTAATCGAATTAGGAAAAAGCTTGAGCGCATGGAAAAAGAGCATACAGAACCAAAAGCTCAATCTAACCCCGTCCTATAAGCCTCCTATCATGAATATTATTTTTGCAGGTACGCCCGACTTTTCAGTGCCTACGTTAAAAGCACTCATTACAAGCGAACATAAGATTTGCGCCGTCTACACACAACCCGACAGGCCAGCAGGGCGGGGGCGTAAATTACAAATTAGCCCTATCAAGCAATCTGCTTTAGAGGCAAACATACCCGTCGAGCAACCACTCAACTTTAAGTCGGCAGAATCACTCGAAACATTAAGTTCCTATCAGCCTGACCTAATGATCGTAGTCGCATACGGCATTATTTTGCCTGAAAGTATTTTAAATGCACCGCGATTTGGCTGCATCAATATCCACGCTTCGCTATTGCCACGTTGGCGAGGAGCCGCTCCGATCCAGCGCGCCATCTTATCTGGTGACAAGCAAACCGGCGTTACCTTAATGCAAATGGACAAGGGGCTAGATACCGGCGACATGCTTTCAACGCTTACTTGCCCAATAGCACCGAAAGACACATCTAGCAGCCTGCACGACACTTTATCCACTTTGGGTGCCAGCGCGTTGCTCGACCTACTGCCGCTGGTTGAAAACGACCAACTAGAGCCCGTCTCACAACCCAGTTCTGACGTAACCTATGCCCACAAGCTGAGCAAACAAGAAGCATCGATTGATTGGAACCAGCCAGCCACCGAGGTTCAACGCGCGATCCAAGGTTACAACCCTTGGCCCGTTGCACACACCCTGATTAACGAAAAACCCCTACGCATCTGGCAGGCTAAAGCCACCGGCGAACGCTCCGGCAACAATCCCGGGCAAATTAAAACAGAAAAAAACAAATTATTTATCGCCTGTGCAGATTATTACATTGAAATCACTGAGTTACAGCCCGCTAACAAACGGCGCATGCCTGCCAGCGATTACCTTGCCGCGCATCAAATTAACGGTCTCACGCTAGGATCATGAATTCAAAAAATAAAACACCAACGTCCGCTAGAGAAACTGCTGTCGTCGTTATTTGCGCGGTCATTCAACAAGGAAAGTCTCTTACCGACGCGCTAAGCCTGAGCGAAAACCTAGAACCTAGAGAACGTGCGTTTTGTCGAGAGCTCTGCTACGGCACTCTTCGCTGGTACGAGCGGCTAAACGCCATTCTCAAACAGTTATTGAAAAAACCGTTCAAGCCGAAAGATATCGACATCACGGTCCTCGCTCTAGTCGGTTTATATCAAATAATTTACCTCAGCACGCCTGATCACGCCGCCGTCTCCGAAACGGTTAATCTGTGCAGAAGTGGTAAAAAAAGTTGGGCGAAAGGCGTCCTAAACGGTGTATTACGCAACTTCCTTCGTAACCGTGAATCACTAGAAACCACCGCCGATAAAAACTGGGAACAACGCTTCTCCCACCCAAGCTGGCTTGTTCAACAGCTAAAGTTAGACTGGGGCGAACGCATTGAAAGTATTCTAGATGCGAATAACCATTACCCACCGATGTCGATACGGGTTAATCAAAAAAATACAACGCGGGACGACTACCTAAGCCAATTAAAAGAAAGCGGCATTGCTGCGTCGGAAAACCCGTTCAACACGGTTGGCTTAACGCTAGAGCATCCAGTGAATGTCGACCAATTGCCTGATTTTTGGCAAGGCGCATCATCGGTACAAGACAGTGCCGCACAATTAGCGGCTGAACTGCTCAACATTAAAGACGGCCAACGCGTACTCGATGTATGCGCCGCGCCGGGTGGCAAAACGGCACATATACTCGAAAACGCGCCTGACAACATTGCGCTGTTAGCCATTGATATTGACGAAAGGCGAAACCAACGCGTTATAGAAAACCTGCAACGCTTAAAGTTAAACGCCGAGGTTATGACCGTCGATGGTTTAGAACCTAACGAATGGTTTGATGGCACTCCCTTTCAGCGCATTTTACTGGACGCCCCCTGCTCAGCGACCGGTGTCATTAGGCGGCACCCCGATATCAAACTACTGCGCAAAGCATCTGACATCCCAGCCCTCGTTAAGCTACAAAACGCATTACTGAACGCCATTTGGCCATTACTGGATAAAAAGGGTGTGCTTTTGTACGCCACCTGCTCTATATTATCCGCAGAGAACAGCCAGCAGATGTCGGCATTTATGGCCGAACACCCTGACGCAAAAGAAATCAAAATAAAGGCCGAGTGGGGCCAAACCTGCGAACACGGTAGGCAGATTTTACCCGGCGAGAACAACATGGATGGCTTTTATTACGCATGCTTAACAAAAACCTAATGCAGGCGCGCTGTTACCGCTATACACGGCAAGTATTGGCGGCCCTTGCCTTGTTGCTCGTATCAGCAAGCAGCTTTGCCGTCGAGGACCAAAGCATTACCATAAGATCGGCTTCGTTTTCTTTGCAGGATAAAACCTACTTATTAAATGCTCATATAGATTACAGCCTAAGTGACGAAGCAATAGAAGCATTGCACAATGGCGTGACTTTAACCTTTAATGTGGAGTTATCAATCATCGAGCCAAGAAGCTGGCTATGGAACAAACACATCAGCAGCCTCACATTGCCCTATCGAATCAAATACCATACCTTAGCTGAAACATACCAAGTTTCTGATACGACCAATAATTTACAACATAACTTTTCCAGCCTTTCGGCCGCCCTTCATGCGTTGGGAACAGTTGACGACACCCCAATACACGCGATGACAAGCAGCAACGCTTTTACGGCCAACGGTTCGTTAAAAGCCTACCTTAATATTGAAGCCTTGCCTCTGCCCATGCGGCCGTTAGCTTACATCACAGCAGGCTGGTATTTACGCAGTAAAACGTTTCAATGGCCACTAACTCAATAAAGAAAAGAACATATATTATTCCCATTGGAATCTTGCTCAGTTTACTCTGCAGCCTGTATCTGATGAGCCACGCAACACAATCCGCCTCCCAATTTAACAACATTTTTTCTTTATTGATCATCATCAATATTATCGGTGCTGTTTTTTTGCTCGGCTTATTGATCTCAAACATTCGTTGGCTCTGGCGACAATTTACCAAACAAGCCGTTGGCTCGCGTATCACTGCTCGCATCGTGTTACTGTTTTTTGCCATTTCCGTCATCCCAACCGGTATCGTTTTTTACTTTTCCAGCCAACTCTTGCACCAAAGCATCGACAGTTGGTTTGACGCAAAAATTGACGACGCGATGCAAAGCTCGCTAACACTGAGTCGCCGCTCGCTGGATAACCGTACGATTGCGCTGATGAAAGAAACCCGCCAACTTGCCAGCCAGTTGGAAAACGAAAGCGATATCTTCTTGTCATTAACACTCGCCGGTCTACGAGCACAAACAAATGCCAACGAATTAACCGCTTTCTCAAAACAAGGCCAGATCATTGCAACAACCAACCTTGATCCTGGCGTACTAATTCCTAACACACCGGACAGCTCGATCCTGTCGCTAGCCAAACAAAACCGAGAGTTTATTGGCTTAGAACCAAGTTATGACAGAGGCCTGATTGTACGAACAATCGTTGAAATTAGGCACACCAACCCAAAGCGCTACTTACAAGCTATCTACACCATGCCGGAAGATATCAGTGACTTAGCCAGCTCGGTTGAAGACGCCTATACCGCTTATCAAGAATTCAGTTACTTGCGCGACTCATTGAAATTCAGCTTTACGCTGACCCTTTCATTGGCCCTTATTTTCAGCGTCTTGGCTGCCAGCTGGGCAGCCTTTATTTTTGCAAAAGAACTGGTCGCCCCTATTCGACAGTTGGTCGAAGGGACTCAAGCCGTTGCCGAAGGTGATTACGAGAAGAAACTAAAAACCAACCGGCAAGATGAGCTGGGCTTCCTCATTAACTCATTCAATGCCATGACCTTACGTATCTCTAACTCTCGAACAGAAGCCAGTGATGCTCAACGAAATGCCGAAGACCAACACACTTACCTAGAAACCGTCTTAAGCCACCTTTCTAATGGCGTGCTAGGCTTCGACCTTGCACTAAGACTTAAAACAACTAACCACGGTGCCGACCAAATTCTTGAACACCCGTTAACCGCTTGTATTGAATTCTCACTTGAAGAAATCGCCAGCAAATGCCCAGAGCTCGACGCCTTTACCAGTCTGTTAATCAATAAGTTTTCTGCCAATGAAAAGGAATGGCAGCACGAGTTTGTTTTTTCCATCAACCACCAGAAAAAAACCTTGTTTCTAAAAGGCACGCCGCTTTACGCTGCCGACAAAACGCTATCGGGTTATGTGCTGATTTTCGACGACGTCACACCGATCATTCAATCACAGCGAAATGCCGCTTGGAGCGAAGTAGCCCAGCGCTTGGCACATGAAATTAAAAACCCTCTCACGCCAATACAATTATCGGCCGAACGCTTACAAAGAAAGTTACACGCGCAGCTTGATGATGACGCCAAGAAAATCTTAAAGAAATCCACCAATACCATTGTGCAGCAAGTAGACGCGATGAAAAGCATGGTGAATGATTTCTCTAATTTTGCGCGGCCACCACAGTCGAAGCCTCAAATGATGTCAATTGGCCAACTCATCGGTGATATTGCTGACCTGTATCAAGGGCAAGTGCGGCACCTAAACACCGCTATTGACGACCATTTACCCAGCACATTTGCAGACCCCATTCGCTTGCGTCAGGTACTCATTAACTTAATAAAAAATGCCCAAGAAGCCATTGCCGACATTGACGGGGGCCAAATCAACATATCAGCCCGCTATCAAGAAGACACTGATTCGATCCAAATTTGTATTGCTGATAACGGCCCAGGAGTAGATAATTCGGACATTGAACGGATTTTCGAACCCTATGCAACCACCAAAGAAAAAGGTACGGGACTTGGCCTGGCTATCGTTAAAAAAATCATCGAGGAACACGGCGGCACCATTATCATTAAACCCATAACACCTCAAGGCGCCAATTTCATCATTCAACTCCCTGTCACTAACCCTTAATAAAACCCTTTAATTCACGGAAAGACCTTATGAACAAACCTCATATTCTTGTTATAGACGACGAGCCAGATATTCGCAGCCTGATACGCGACATCCTCGAGGACGAAGACTATGAAGTATCTACCGCTGAGAGCGCCATAGCCGCTCAACAAGCGCGCCACGAGTGTCGTCACGATATAATCTTGCTCGATATCTGGATGCCCGATACCGACGGTGTCACCTTGCTAAAGGAGTGGTCTACGGCTGGGGAATTATCGTGCCCAGTGATCATGATGTCTGGCCACGGTACGGTTGAGACTGCTGTAGAGGCCACCCGCTTAGGCGCTTATGACTTTTTAGAAAAACCGCTTTCAATAGCAAAACTATTGCTAACAATTGAGCGTGCGCTTGAAGCCGAAAAGCTCAAACAAGAAAACATCGACCTCAAGCAATACTCCAGCACCATTCAAGAACCGCTTGGCAGCAGCCAAAAAATTCAACAATTGCTCGAACAGGCCCGTCGCTTAGGACAACATGATACCCGTGTGCTATTAACCGGCGAACCAGGCAGCGGCAAAGAAACGCTCGCTAGATATCTTCACGAGCACAGCGCTAGGAAAAATGGTCCCTTCATAGAGCTAAATACCGGCGTGATCACGTCTCACAATGCCTTAGAAGAATTTTTTGGCCGTGAAGACGGCGACGCCATTCACTATGGCTTGCTCGAAAAGGCCAGCCAAGGCACCTTATTCATCGATGAAATCGGTGACATGGACAGCGAAGTTCAACATCGCCTATTAAGCGCTTTAGAGTCCAAATCCTTTCAGCGGATTGGCGGCCATGAAGAAGTAAAGGCTGACGTGAGAATTATTGCCTCCACACGACAAGATCTTGAAGACGCTATTCAAAACGGTCAGTTCAGGCAGGACTTATATTATTTGCTCAACGTCGCCAACCTCCACTTACCGCCTCTCAGAGAAAGAAAAGAAGACATTCCTTTACTGCTGGACTTTTATCTTCAACATTATATAAAACGAGAAAATTTACCAAAACGCAAATTTACCATTGCGGCGCAACAATTTTTAAGCGATTATACGTGGCTAGGGAATATACGTGAGCTAAGGAACGTGGTTCAACGCCTATTAATACTAGGTATTGGGGACGAGATCGGCCTAACCGAAGTCAAAACAACGCTCGGTGAATCCGCAAGATCCGTCATAACATCAAATGATATACCAGTCTTTTATGACTTACCCCTTAAAGATGCTCGTGCACAATTCGAAAAAGCCTACCTTGATTACCACCTTAACCAACATAAAGGGAGCGTTAGCAAGCTTGCTGAAACAGCAGGTGTGGAACGCACTCACCTTTACCGCAAACTTCACGCCTTGGGCATCGAATTTAGAGGAAAGCGTTAGCCTTACGCATCGCCGCATCCCATGAGAATTGTTATTTTAGGCGCAGGCCGTGTTGGTTTTACCGTTGCTAGCAACCTATCTAATGAAAACATCGACATCACACTGATCGATAAAAGTCAGAGTGTTATTGATGCTGTTTGCGAACGCTTAGACGTTTCGGCCATCTGTGGCAACGTGTCCCACCCTGATGTCCTAGAAAGTGCCGGCATAAAGCAGGCCGATATCGTCATCGCTGCAACAGACAGTGACGAAACAAATATGATGGCTTGCCAAGTTGCCCACCATTTATTCCAAGTACCAAAGAAAATCGCACGGGTCAGGGCAAAAACCTTTTTAGATGTTCAAGAGCAGCTTTTTAATGCTGACGCTATCCCTATTGATATCATCATTAATCCTGAAAATGAGATCGTACAGTTCATAAAAAACCTTATTTTACACCCAGGCTCTCAACAGGTACTTTCATTCGCCAATGGTGCCATTAGCCTTGTCGAAACAAAGTGTAACCGCGGCGATCTTTTAATTGGAAAGTCACTCAATGACCTCACCAGCCTTTTACACGGCGTGTACGCAAGAATAGCCCTAGTTTATAGAAAGGGAAAAATCATCATCCCTGACTATCAAAGCATTATTGAAGAAAGTGATCGTGTTTTCTTTATCGCCCCGTCGGAAAACATACAACAGGTACTCAGCTTATTATTTAACCAAGACAAAGCATACAAGCGATTAATCATTGCTGGTGGTGGAAGAATCGGCCTTGGCTTGGCGAAAGAGCTAGAGAACACCTTACAGGTGAAAATCATCACCAAGAGCAGTCAGAAAGCCTATGAACTATCGGAGCAGTTGGACCATAGTATCGTGCTATCTGGAGACGCCACGGATGAAGCCTTTTTACTCGATGAAAATATTAACCGGACCGACGTCTTTTGCACGCTAACCAGTGATGATGAAACCAACATTCTATGCTCGATGCTAGCCAAAAGCCTTGGCGCGAAGGTTGTCATGAGCCTGGTCGATAGAAATGCTTATATGAGCATGGTCGATAATGGTTCCATCGACAACGTCATTTACCCTCAGCACACTACCATCGGCAAAATATTGTCGCAAGTCAGACAAGGTGATATTTCTAGCGTCCATTCCTTACTCCGTGGGAAAGCAGAAGCGTTTGAAACAACCATCAAAAGCAATGGCAAAAAGAATACCCTTATAGGGAAAGCCATACGCGACATTAAACTACCACATGGCAGCCTTGTTATCGGCATGGTAAGAAACAATGCTTCCATTCCCGCAAAGCAAGACGTCATTATTAACGAGGGCGACCAACTCATTATTTTTATTGCGGATAAATCATTAGTGCCTCAAGTAGAAGCCATTTTTCAACCCTCAAAATCACTCCTTAGCCGACTGATCAACTAAGTATGCACTATAACGTTATTAGGCGAATATCCGGCCTGTTGTTGGGCCTTTTTAGCATCACCATGCTACCGCCTATTGCCGTTTCCTTTATTTACAACGAACAAAACCATCAACCTTTTATCATTGGTTTTCTAACCATTTTTATTGTTGGTTTCCTCCTTTGGCTAAGCGCAAAAAACGCCAAAGAAGAGCTTAGAACGCGTGACGGCTTCATCATTGCCGCTATATTTTGGGTCAGTCTAGGCTTATCGGGCGCTATTCCTCTGTACGTCTCAAACATGCCGTCGCTATCTTTAACCGACGCCATATTTGAATCTATCTCAGGCCTAACGACAACAGGCGCAACGGTCATCACGGGGCTGGACAGCTTGCCAAAATCGATTCTTTTTTATCGCCAACAGCTTCAGTGGCTTGGTGGTATGGGCATCGTCGTACTGGCTGTTGCCATTCTACCGATGCTTGGAATTGGCGGCATGCAGTTGTATAAGGCCGAAACCCCCGGCCCAGTTAAAGATGCAAAGCTAACCCCGCGCATTACTGAAACGGCTAAAGCACTCTGGCAAATATACCTCGGCTTAACGGTCGCCTGCACACTGGCTTACTGGTCCGGCGGCATGAATTTTTTTGATGCCTTAACGCATAGCTTTAGCACCGTTTCCATCGGTGGCTTCTCAACCCACGATGCTAGCTTTGCCTTTTTTGACAGCTCCGCGCTAAACTATATTTGCATTATTTTCATGCTGATAGCCGGCATCAATTTTGCCCTGCACTTCAAAGCCGCTAGATCACTTAATTTTAAGGTCTACGGTCAAAACGATGAGCTTAGGGCCTATCTCTTCATCCTTGCCATACATACCCTGATCGTCTGCACTGCCCTGTTTTTATTAGATCATTCAAACATTGTTGAACAAACCCTGTTTCAAGTCGTCTCTTTTGCAACGACCGCGGGCTTCACCTCAACCGACCATACAAGCTTGCCTTTATTTATTCCAGCCTTGCTCATTTTCATGAGTTTCTATGGCGGCTGCGGCGGCTCCACCGCTGGCGGCATTAAAGTTATTCGTATTTTGGTTATGCTCAAGCAATTAGGCAAAGAAATTACTCACCTAATCCACCCACACGCTGACATGCCCATAAAGCTTGACCATCACGTTGTTTCCCGCCCTGTAATTAATGCGGTATGGAGTTTCTTTTCTGCCTATATTCTATCGTTTGGCGTACTGATGATTCTAATGATGATGACCGGGCTTGACCAAGTAACCGCCTTTTCAGCCATCGCCTCAACGCTTAATAATCTAGGCCCCGGCTTGGGTGACATCAGCAGTAACTACGCCAGCATTCCTGATCCCAGCAAGTGGATTGCTTGCTTTTCAATGCTCTTAGGCCGGCTGGAAATATTTACCTTACTGGTCTTATTCAGCCCGGTATTTTGGCGTGATTAATGTCTGATTTAAAAAACAAATGGGATGACATTTATCGTCAGCGAACAGGCACAACACCTGAGCCCGCTCTCATGTTATCTCGCTACTCACACCTGCTACCGCAACAAGGTGTGGCACTTGACCTTGCTTGTGGCTTGGGTGGCAACAGCTTTTTTCTAGCCCAAAAAGGCTTACAAGTTGACGCTTGGGACATCTCAGGCATCGCGATTGAACATATTAAGCGAAACACACCTGCTCCAAGTAACATTCATGCATTAGCGACCAACATCAGCGATACCGCGCTTGCTATCAATCATTACGATGTCATTACCGTTTCACGCTTTTTAGATCGCCAACTTATCGACGGTATTATTGCAGCGCTTAAACCGGGCGGCTTACTGTTTTATCAAACATTCACACTTGAAAAAACACGGTCTATCGGACCAACAAACACTCTGTATCTATTAGCGAAGGGCGAGCTTTTATCATTATTTTCTGCGCTCACACCCCTTGTTTACCGTGATGAAGGGCTTGTTGGAGACACAGAAAAAGGCATTCGAAATGAAGCCATACTCATCGCTCAAAAGCCCTAGGATCGAAACCAGCACTAAATACAAGATATCGTTGTATAATGTCCGGCTAACATCCCTTTAAGGTCTATCCATGTCTATCATTAAAAGCATTTCGCCAACACAGGCTTATGAGATTCTCGAAAACGACTCGAAAGCCATATTAGTCGATACACGAACTCAAATTGAATTTTCCTTTGTCGGCCACCCTATTGGTGCCGTTCATGTACCCCTTAAAAGACCGCCTAACTGGGATAATTTTCCAGACTTTGTCGAACAAGTTGGTAAACAGCTTTCTTCCAAAACAACCGCCATTGTCTTGATGTGCCGAAGCGGCGCACGCTCAATGGATGCCGCCAAGGTATTGGAAGCGGCTGGCTACCAATCGTTATACAACATGGACCAAGGCTTTGAAGGCGATAAAGACAACAACAACCATCGCGGTAATTTAGGCGGTTGGCGTTTTCATAACCTCCCTTGGGAACAAAGCTAACACCGCTTCTAACATTTTAAATACTCTCGGCTACCCGCCACTCAATTTATAGGAACCTACTCTTGTGAAACAGAATCTTCGAAATATCGCCATCATCGCCCACGTTGACCACGGCAAAACCACCCTTGTTGATAAATTGCTCGAGCAATCAGGCACGCTTGACCGTAAGAGCTCAGGTACTGAACGTATCATGGACTCCAACGATCAAGAGAAAGAACGCGGCATCACCATTCTCGCAAAAAACACAGCCATTGAGTGGGAAGGCATACACATTAATATCGTCGACACCCCAGGCCATGCCGATTTTGGTGGCGAAGTGGAACGCGTTCTATCCATGGTTGATTGCGTTTTATTACTCGTCGACGCTGTAGACGGCCCTATGCCGCAAACACGTTTTGTTACCTCTAAGGCTTTCGAGCAAGGCTTGAAACCCATTGTTGTTATTAACAAAGTAGATCGCCCTGGCTCACGTCCAGACTGGGTCATCGATCAAGTTTTTGACCTATTCGACAAACTAGGTGCCACCGATGAGCAGCTCGACTTCCCTGTCATCTATGCCTCCGCCATCAACGGCGTTGCTGGCCCAGAAGCCGACGAATTAGCAGATGACATGACCCCGTTGTTTGAAATTATCAGAGAAAGCGTCCCCGCTCCTGTCGTAGACGTTGACTCGCCATTCCAAATGCAAATTTCATCTTTAGCCTACGATAGCTATGTTGGCGTTATTGGTGTTGGCCGCATCACACGAGGCAGCCTAAAACCCGGACAAACAGTCACCATTGTCGACAGCGAAAACAAACAGCGCAAGGGTAAAGTACTGAACGTCAAAGGTCACTTAGGCCTTGAGCGCATTGATGTTGAAGAAGCCTTTGCTGGCGACATTATTTGCATCAACGGCATCGACGGCCTTGGCATTTCTGACACTCTATGCGACCCAGATCACGTTGAAGCGATGACCCCTCTGTCCGTAGACGAACCAACCGTTAGCATGACTTTTTCTGTCAACAATTCACCATTTGCTGGGCAAGACGGTAAATTTGTCACCTCAAGGAACATCAAAGACAGACTAAACCAAGAACTGATTCACAACGTTGCTTTACGCGTTGCCCCTGGCGACTCACCTGATAAATTTATTGTCTCCGGTCGCGGTGAACTACATTTGTCCGTACTGATCGAAACCATGCGCCGTGAAGGCTTTGAACTAGGTGTCGCCCGCCCCGAAGTTATCCAAAAAGAAATTGATGGAAAAATGCAAGAGCCGTTCGAGGTGGTCGTTATTGATATCGAAGAACAGCATCAAGGCCCCATTATGGAAGAAATGGGACTGCGCAAAGCCGAGCTTACTAATATGGAGCCCGACGGCAAGGGCCGTATGCGCCTAGAATTTATGAGCCCTTCTCGTGGACTCATCGGTTTCCGTGGGCATTTTCTGACACTAACATCCGGCTCCGGCATTATGACCAGCGTGTTTGATCACTATGGCCAAGTTAAAACAGGTGAAATCACCTCTCGCCAAAATGGCGTGCTCGTGTCTATGGTTAAAGGTAAAACACTTGCTTTCGGTCTTTTCAACCTTCAAGAACGCGGCAAACTCTTCTTAGGCCACGCTGAGGAAGTATACGAAGGACAGATTGTCGGCCTTCACTCACGCGGCAACGACCTTGTGGTAAACCCAACTAAGGGCAAACAACTGACCAATGTTCGCGCATCGGGTACAGATGAAGCACTGACCTTGGTACCGCCTGTCACCATGACATTAGAGCAAGCGCTTGAATTTATTGAAGACGACGAATTAGTAGAAGTAACACCTCAACACATTCGCTTAAGAAAGAAACTATTAACAGAGAACGAGCGTAAGCGCGCCTCGCGCGGGCCTAAGTCTTAGACCAAAAAAAACCGACGGAGTAAACTCCGTCGGTTATATGGTCGCATTGCTTGGTTGGCAAAAAATTCGTCCTTTCCAGCATCCTTGCTGATTGTGTGATCCTTCACACTTCCGTAGCAAACAATCCTTGTTTGGTGAGATCCTTCTCATAAATTTCTTTAGCGACGGTGGAAGTATAGGGCCATCCTCTTCCACAAAGAATCATCTACAGCCTCAATCAACGTAAGCATATGCTTACAATCACCTGTGTTGCACTTATTTAGCAAAACATATTGTCTTTGCTCACCATGAGAATTACTATATTCAGTGAATTCTAATACATGGGGTTGAGATCATGAGCTGGACTAAAAAAGTACTACGCATTAATTTAACAGACAGAACATCTGCTGAAGAACCACTCAATATGGAGTGGGCCGAACAGTACCTCGGTCAAAGAGGGCTCGCCACCCGATACTTAACAGACGAAGTTGACCCAAAAGTCGACCCCTTGTCTCCTGACAATAAGCTTTATATGGTCACAGGTCCGTTAACTGGCACCATGGCAAGCACCGGCGGTCGTTATTCTTGCGTCACCAAAAGCCCTTTAACTAATGCCTTGGCTTGTTCCAATTCAGGTGGCTTTTTTGGAAATGAAATGAAATGTGCCGGCTGGGATATGATTATTTTAGAAGGCAAAGCAAGCTCACCTGTCTATATCAGCATCGTAAATGAAAAATGTGAAATTTTACCGGCCGATGACATTTGGGGAAAATCAGTTTGGGAAGCCGACGAGTGGCTCCATACTAAGCACCAAGACCCACAACTAAGAATCGCCGCTATCGGCTTACCGGGTGAAAAGGGCAACCTTTATTCTGCCATCGTTAATGATCTTCATCGTGCTGCCGGTCGCTCAGGCGTTGGCACTGTCATGGGCTCTAAAAACGTTAAGGCTGTGACACTCCGTGGTAGCAAAGGCGTTGGCAACATCAAAGACCCTAAACGCTTCTTTGAGGCCACCAACAAAGCCAAAAAAATTATTGCTGAAAATGAAATGGTTGGCGGCCTCAGCGCATTAGGCACAAACGTCATGATGAACCACATGAACGAAGTAGGCGCCCTGCCGGCCAGAAACTGGCAAGACAGTATTTTCGAAAATGCACCAAAACTCTCTAGCGAAGCGATGGCAGTGCCTAGGGCAAGTGACGGAAAACCTAACTTAACCAGAAATGCTGGCTGCTTTGCTTGTACTATTTCTTGCGGACGCATCTCCACCATTGACCCTGAACATTTCAGTATCAAAAACCGCGAAGACATTCACAAATACTTCAAAGGAAACTCAGGCGGCAACGAATACGAAGCCGCATGGGCATTAGGCTGTGACACCGGTGTTGATGATTTAGACGCCGTTACCTACGCTAACTTTGTCTGCAACGAACAAGCGCTAGACCCCATTTCTGCTGGCGCCACCATTGCCGCAGCAATGGAGCTATTTGAACTCGGTATTCTAACGAAAGAAGATACCGGCGGCATTGACCTTAGGTTTGGCAATGCTGAAGCCATGGTTGAATGCATTGAACTTATTGCAAAACACGAAGGCTTTGGCCAACAACTTGCCCAAAGCTCGTTGCGCTTTTGTGAAAAGTATGGCCGCCCAGACCTCGCCATTGTGGTTAAGGGACAAGAGTTTCCAGCCTATGACGCCCGCGCAGTTAAAGGCATGGGCCTTGGTTACGCAACGTCTAACCGCGGTGCTTGTCACGTTCGTGGCTACACCAATGGCTCGGAAACAGCAGGCGTGCCATTCAAAACAGACCCTTTAGCCACCGAAGGAAAAGCAGAATTACTAATGGCGTTTCAAGATACAACCAGTGTCTTTGACTCGGCCGGAATCTGCACCTTCTCATCGTTCGCACAAGGTCTTGAAGAAGTCGCTGAGCAAATTGACGCCGCCTGCGAAGGCGAGTGGACAGCAGAAAGGCTCGGCCAATTAGGCGAACGCGTATGGAACCTAGAGCGCGAGTTCAACAACAACGCAGGCTTTACCGCTGCTGATGATACGCTGCCTCCGCGCCTACTTAGCGAACCGATTAAAGCCGGCCCTGCAAAAGGCCACGTCTGCGAATTGGATAAAATGCTACCTGAATACTATGAGATTCGTGGATGGAACCAAGACGGCACGCTAAAAGATGAAACAAAACAACGATTAGGACTTTAACCAATACTCTCTTGCGTGGCGGTCACATTGGCCGCTACGCAAAGACTTAACCAATATGTCAGAAATCACACTTAAACTTTTTGCTTCTTTAGCAAAAGTCGCGCCCGAAAATATTGGCGGTGAAATAAAGAAACTTCCCTTACAAACAGGCGATACTATTTTGAGCATTGCCGAGCGCGCCAATTTATCTCACAAGAATCTCCATCTAGTCATTTTAAACGGCATCTATGTGGATAAAGACAAACGTGCTGTGACCCAGCTCTGTGACGGCGACACCCTCAGTTTTTGGCCACCCGTTGTAGGCGGTTAACAAATAATCCGCAAACGATAACTTCACGCTTGCTATCCCTCCTCGTTATTGGGAAAATGCACGTCTACTTGCAATAAAACACATACCATAAAATGAATAACAGAACAGCAACTGTTAATCGCGACACCTTAGAAACTCAAATCTCTGTCACTATCAACTTAGATGGCAGCGGTAAAACAGATTTTTCTACCGGTATCCCCTTTCTAGAACACATGCTCGACCAAATAGCCCGTCACGGCCTGATTGATTTGAACATTGTCGCGAAAGGCGATTTACACATTGATGCACACCACACCGTTGAAGACCTTGGCATCACCCTAGGCAAGGCTGTGACAGAAGCACTTGGCGACCGTAAGGGTATTTATCGCTATGGTCACGCATACGTTCCATTGGACGAGGCCTTATCACGTGTCGTTATCGACTTTTCTGGTCGCCCAGGGCTGGTTTATGATGTGGATTTCCCACGCGCTAGAATCGGTAGTTTCGACGTCGACCTATTCCGTGAATTTTTCCAAGGATTTGTAAACCACGCCAATATAACGCTACACATTGATAGCCTGAAAGGCGTTAATGCACACCATGTTGCAGAAACCATTTTCAAGGCATTCGGCCGCGCGCTACGATTCTCATTAGAAAGAGATTCTCGTATGGAAGGCATTATTCCTTCCACTAAAGGCTGCTTGTAACACTAAAACGAGACCTAAATTATGGCCACCGTTGCCGTTATCGATTATGGAATGGGGAACCTCCATTCCATTGAAAAAGCACTATCAACCGCTTCGCCAAACACACGCGTCATTGTGAGCTCGGACAAAGAGACCATCTTATCGGCTGATCGCATTGTTTTTCCCGGCGTTGGCGCCATTCGTGACTGCATGGCCGCCATACACGACAGCGGCTTAGATGAAACCATTAAAGAAGCCGCAAAAAGCAAGCCATTGCTCGGTATTTGTATTGGCATGCAAGCGCTACTAGAGCATAGCGAAGAAAATGGTGGCGTAGACTGCTTAGGCATCATTCCTGGAAACGTCATAAAATTCCAGTCTGGCACCAGAGACTCTCAGGGTGAAAAGCTTAAAATCCCACACATGGGTTGGAATAAAGTTAATTACACTAGAAAAACTCCACTTTTTGATAACATAGCTCAAGATGAGCGGTTTTATTTCGTGCATAGCTATCATGCCAGCAAAGTGGCGAATGAAATCACTACCGCGACGACTGATTACCCTGAACCATTCCCTTGTTCAATAAAGTGGAAAAATATAGTCGCTGTTCAGTTTCACCCTGAAAAAAGCCAGCACGCCGGATTACAATTACTACAAAATTTTTTAAACTGGGACGGAAAGTCCTAACACCACCAGGAACAATCGATATGATTCTTATTCCCGCTATTGATCTTAAAGATGGAAAATGCGTCCGTTTACGCCAAGGCCGCATGGACGATGAAACCATCTTCTCTGACAACCCCGTTGAAGTAGCCACTCGCTGGGTAAACGAAGGCGCTAAACGCCTACACCTTGTTGACCTTGACGGCGCATTTGCCGGCAAGCCAGTGAATGCCGGTGTCGTGCATGATATTGCCGAAGCGCACCCTGATTTAATCATTCAAGTCGGCGGCGGCATTCGCGATGAAGACACTATCCAAGCCTACCTTAACGCTGGCGTACAATACGTCATTATCGGAACTAAAGCGGTTAACACACCGCACTTTGTCGGTGATGTTTGTGCGGAATTTCCCGGCCACATCATCGTTGGCTTAGACGCAAAAGAGGGCAAAGTGGCTATTGATGGCTGGTCCAAATTATCGAACCATGACGTGATTGATTTAGCTCAGCAGTTCGAAAATGACGGCGTAGAATCCATTATTTATACCGATATTGGACGCGACGGTATGATGCAGGGAGTTAATGTTGAAGCAACGGCCAAACTCGCTCGTTCTATTCGCATCCCCGTTATCGCCTCTGGCGGCATCACCAATATGGATGATATTCATGCGCTAGGAAAAGTGGCCGATGACGGTATTATGGGCGCCATCACTGGACGCGCCATCTACGAGGGAACCTTAGACTTCGCCGAAGGTGAAAAACTAGCCGGTTCATTCGCTTAATATGGCGCTCGCTAAACGCATTATTCCCTGTCTAGACGTTGATAATGGGCGCGTTGTCAAAGGCGTTAAATTTGTTGATATTCGCGATGCGGGCGACCCGGTCGAAGTCGCTAGGCGCTATGACCGAGAAGGCGCGGACGAAATCACTTTTCTTGATATTACTGCGACCTCCGATAACCGCGAGACCATGGTGCATGTTATCGAACAAGTTGCCGATGAAGTTTTTATACCTCTGACGGTTGGCGGCGGCATTCGGGAATTAGCCGACATTAGCCGCATGTTAAAAGCAGGTGCCGACAAAGTTGGCATAAACAGCGCCGCCATCTCCAACCCTGATTTTGTTAGGGAAGCCGCCGAACGATTTGGCTCACAATGCATTGTTGTGGCGATTGATGCCAAATGTGTCACCGCCGAAGGCGAAGCAAAGCGCTGGGAAATATTCACCCACGGTGGCCGTAAAGAAACTGGTATTGATGCCATTGAGTGGGCTAAAAAAATGGTCAATTTTGGTGCCGGTGAGATCTTACTCACTAGTATGGACCGTGATGGCACTAAGATTGGGTTTGATCTTGAACTGACTCGCGCCATTAGCGAAGCGGTCGAAGTGCCTGTTATTGCATCTGGCGGTGTCGGCACTTTAGATCACTTAGTCGATGGCATTAGCAAAGGTAAAGCCGATGCGGTGCTCGCTGCCAGCATCTTTCACTTTGCAGAATACAGCATTGGTGAAGCTAAACAGCACATGCAAGACAACGGCATTGAGGTTCGCTTGTGAGTGCTTGGCTAGAAGCAGTTAGGTGGGACGAGAAAGGACTAGCGCCAGCCATTGCTCAGGACCACGCAACGGGTAAAATCCTCATGGTCGCTTGGATGAACAAACAAGCACTGCAACTCACGGCAGAACAAGGTCACGCCGTTTATTGGTCACGGTCACGCAATAAACTGTGGCATAAAGGTGAAGAATCCGGCCACCAGCAGAAAATCATCGATATACGTATAGATTGCGACGAAGACGTTATTTTACTATCGGTTGAACAAAAAGGTGGTATTGCTTGTCATACTGGACGCGAACGTTGCTTTTACCGAAAACTTGTCGATGAACAATGGCAAGAAACTGACCCTGTTTTAAAAGACCCAAAAACCATCTATTCAACATGAATGAAACACTGAAAAAACTGGATAATGTTTTGCAGCAGCGCAAGCAAGAGGAACCAGATTCTTCTTATGTTGCAAGCCTGTACCACAAAGGGCTCGATAGCATTCTCAAAAAAATCGGCGAAGAAGCGACCGAAACCGTGATCGCCGCAAAATCAGGCGATAAAGAACAAATTATTTATGAAACCGCCGACTTATGGTTTCACTCGCTCGTTTTATTAGCACAGCAAGACTTGAGCTCTGATGATGTACTCAAAGAACTAGAGCGTCGCTTCGGTCTATCCGGATTAGATGAAAAAGCCAATAGAAACAAGTAGAATGGCTCTACTTAAAACAAAGTAGCTAGGAACTCTTATGGGTGGCATTGGTATTTGGCAATTAATTATTATTCTCGTTATTGTTCTTTTATTGTTTGGCACAAAACGCTTACGTAACCTTGGTGGTGATTTGGGCGGTGCCATTAAAGGCTTTAAAGGTGCTATGAAAGAAGGCGAAGAAAAAAAGAGCGCTGACGATCAAAAGTCCGTTGCTAACGATGACTCCGATAAAGACGACTCCAGCAAATAACTAAAATACTCATCAGTCATTATGATTGATAACGTTTTTGCCTTATGTCTGACAACAATTCTAACGACCAAGAAACCAGCTTCGTTTCTCACCTAATTGAACTACGCACGCGTCTCATCCACGCGCTTATTGGTATGCTCGCCGTCTTTTTACCGCTCGCACCTTTTGCTAACGACATTTATTCATTATTGGCGCAGCCCCTACTCACCCACATGCCTGAAGGCACTAGCATGGTGGCCATTGAGGTCATCTCACCGTTCCTAACACCTTTAAAATTAACCCTCATGCTCTCCCTATTTATCAGCATCCCTTGGATTTTTTACCAAATTTGGCTATTTGTTTCCCCAGGTCTTTATAAACATGAACAACGCATCGCATTACCATTAATAAGTGCCGCCACTTTCCTGTTTTATACCGGCATGTTGTTTGCCTATTTTGTCGTCATGCCACTCATCTTCGAGTTCTTAACCGCAACAGCGCCTGACGGTGTCGCAGTGATGACCGATATCAGCAAATACTTAGATTTTATTTTAACCCTGTTTTTTGCCTTTGGGATGGCGTTTCAAGTACCTATTGCCACCTTCTTATTAGTAAAAACAGGCGTTTCAACACCGCAAAGTTTAGCTGAAAAAAGGCCTTATATTGTCGTCGGTGCCTTTGTAGTCGGCATGCTATTAACGCCACCAGACGTTATATCACAAACCTTATTAGCCTTGCCGATGTGGCTATTATTTGAAATTGGCTTATTGATGTCTAAAAAATTCGTCCCTCAGGCAACCGCAAAAACTGTCTCATGAAATATCTATTTATATTACTCACTATCATCATGTACTCACAAACCTCAGCCGCTCCCAACGCACTAAAACCTTGCCCCAATAAGCCAAACTGTGTCTCTAGTCTGGCCACTGATGAGCACGCAATTACGCCGTTCCAGTTAAAAAAAGGCACTAAAATTAATGTGCAACAACTCAACGCGACGCTAAAAAAACTCGAGGCAAATATCAGTGTTAGCCACGACGCACAGCAGCTAAGCGCAGAAATAAGCAGCCGTGTTTTTGGCTTTGTCGATGACTTAGACTTAATCATCGATACAGAACAAGGCCTTCTTCACGTGCGTTCGGCTTCTCGAACCGGGTATTACGACTTTGGCGTTAATAAACGACGCGTTGAACGACTACGCGCACTACTAAAAGACGAGGGAATCATCCAATGATGCCAACTGCCAAGCCGCTATCTTCACAGCCAAAATATTGGGCTGAATGTTATGGCATTTCGCCATTTTTACCCACCACTCGCGCAGAGATGGACACCCTCGGTTGGGATAGCTGCGATATTATTATCGTTACTGGCGATGCTTATGTAGACCACCCCAGTTTTGGTATGGCCGTTATCGGTCGCTTATTGGAGAAACAAGGGTTTCGAGTTGGCATTATCGACCAACCTAATTGGCAAAGCGCCGATGACTTTTCAAGCTTAGGCAAACCCAACCTGTTTTTCGGGATTGCAGCCGGCAATATGGACTCGATGATTAACCGTTACACGGCGGATAAACGCGCCCGATCTGACGATGCATACACCCCCGATGACAAAGCGGGTCGCCGACCCGATCGCGCCGTCATCGCATACACCCAGCGTTGTAAGGAAGCCTTTCCCGAGGTACCTACCGTTCTGGGGAGTATAGAAGCTAGCCTGCGCAGAATCGCCCACTACGACTACTGGGACGACGAAGTAAGGCGCTCCATTTTAATCGATTCGCAAGCCGATATTTTGTTATACGGCAATGCCGAACGCGCCATTGCTGAGTTAGCGTATCGTCTTTCACAGAATGAGCCCATCGAGAAGATTACCGACATTCGCGGCACCTCTTTTGTTCGCCAAAACTTACCCGACGGTTGGACCCTGATTGATTCCACCCGCGTTGACCGGCCTGGCAAAATTGATCCACACCACAACCCCTATCAGTCAGATGAAGAGCGCGCCGCAGCAACCGGTGGCAAGTGTCAAATCAGCAGCGGCCCCGAAGCAGGTGATGGCAGCCAGCTAGTAACACTAAGCTTTTTACCCAAACACAGCAAAACAGATCGCGCGAAAACCGTTATTCGCTTACCAGCCTATAAAAAAGTAAAAAGCGACCCGGTGTTATACGCACACGCCTCACGCGTTTTACACTTAGAAACCAACCCCGGCAACGCTCGCGCACTAGTGCAAAATAACGACGGCAAAGACGTTTGGCTAAACCCGCCGCCCATTCCATTATCAACCGAAGAAATGGACGAGGTATTCGCCCTGCCGTATCAACGTGTACCGCATCCAAAGTATGAAGGCAAACGAATTCCGGCGTACGAAATGATTCGTTTTTCCATTAATATCATGCGCGGTTGCTTTGGCGGTTGCACCTTTTGTTCCATCACCGAACACGAGGGGCGGATTATTCAAAATCGTTCAGAACAATCTATTTTGAACGAGATCGAAGACATTCGCGACAAAACACCGGGGTTCACCGGCACAATATCCGATCTTGGCGGCCCAACAGCTAATATGTATCGCCTTGCCTGCAAGGATCCAGACATAGAGTCCGCTTGCCGTCGCCCGTCCTGCGTTTACCCCGGTATTTGCGAAAACCTGAACACCAATCACGACCCACTGATTAAACTCTATAAAAAGGCCCGCAACATTAAAGGTGTTAAACGCGTCCTAATTGCATCCGGCCTGCGTTACGATTTAGCGGTTGAGTCGCCTGAATACGTTGAAGAATTAGTGACTCATCACGTCGGCGGCTACCTAAAAATTGCCCCAGAACATACCGAGCAAGCGCCTTTATCCAAAATGATGAAGCCGGGCATTGGCACCTATGATCGGTTCAAAACGATGTTCGAGAAATACACCAAAAAGGCTGGCAAAAAACAGTACCTTATTCCTTACTTTATTGCCGCTCATCCGGGTACAGAAGATGAAGACATGGTGAACCTTGCGCTATGGCTCAAGAAAAATAAATTTCAGGCCGACCAAGTGCAAACCTTTTACCCTTCTCCGATGGCGACTGCTACCACGATGTACCACACCGGCAGAAACCCACTTAAAGGCCTAAGCTACAAAAGCGAAAAAATAAACACGGTTAAAAAGATAGAACAGCGCCGCCTTCATAAGGCACTGTTGCGCTATCACGACGCGAATAACTGGACAGTTATTAAAGACCTATTACTCAAAATGGGTAAAAAGAACCTGATCGGTGATGGACCCAATTGCTTAATTCCTAGCAAGCCAAACGCGGGGAAATACAAAGCGAAAGCCGGTACCAAAAAGTTTCTAACCAAACATACCTCGCAAGGCTACAAACCCTTTAAAAATAAAAAATCGTCGCGCTAACAGAGTGAATAGCCAAGCCGCGTTAAAGCAAGGCAGCCTTTTTTTAGGACCTGTACTTGCTCTGCTCGTTTTTTATTGGTTACACAGCGGTGATAGCACAGACATTGCCATCACCGCTGCCGTTGCCGTCTGGTGTGTCAGCTGGTGGATTTTTGAACCCGTACCCATTCCTGTTACATCCCTACTACCGCTCGCGCTTTTCCCATTAACCGGGGTATTGACCGGAGAGCAAGTAGCCGCCGCTTACGGCAATAAATTGGTGCTATTACTACTCGGCGGTTTCTTATTATCCACCGCTATTTCACACTGCGGCGCACATCGCCGGCTTGCACTCACCATGGTGCACTGGTTTGGCAGCAACAACCCCAGACGCTTAGTCTTAGGCTTTATGGTTGCCGCCGCCACACTCAGTATGTGGATATCAAACACCGCCGCAACACTGATGCTATTACCGGTTGCACTCGCCGTTGTCGATAGCGCTAATAATAAAAAACTTTCGCTGGCCTTATTACTTGGCCTTGCCTACTCTGCCAGTATCGGCGGCCTTGGCACACCCATAGGAACCCCACCCAACCTCATCTTCATGCAGGTGTACGAAGAAAACACCGGACTACAAATCAGTTTTACCCAGTGGATGTCGTGGGCCTTACCCTTAGTTATTCTCTTTATACCCATTATCTGGCTTTGGTTAACGCGCGGGTTAGAGTATACAGGTGGCTTACAGCTGCCAACAGTAGGTGCGTGGACGACCCACGAACGCCGCGTGATGGTTGTTTTTGCGTTAACCGCCTTTTTATGGGTAACACGCCGCGAGCCATTTGGCGGCTGGAGCGGTTGGCTAAATTTACCTCATGCCAACGATGCATCCGTGGCTTTCCTTGCGGTGATTGCACTGTTTGTTATCCCTAACGGCAACAAGCAGAAACTATTGGACTGGAAAACTGCACAACAGGTTCCTTGGGGGATTTTATTACTATTCAGTGGCGGCATTTGTCTCGCCAAAGCCTTTGTTATTTCTGGTTTAAGCGCACAGCTTGGTGAACAACTCTCCACAGTTACTGCCTTTAGTATTATCGGCATGATGGCCGTGATTGCCCTCAGCGTCACCTTTATGACCGAAGCGACTAGCAATACCGCGACCACCGCGATGCTAATGCCCGTATTAGCCGCCACCGCCATCAATGCAGATATTGATCCGCTGCTTATGATGATTCCCGCCACCTTCAGCGCCAGTTGTGCCTTTATGCTGCCCGTTGCTACCGCGCCCAACACCATCGTATTTAGTAGCGGACACGTACACAGTAAGCAAATGGCAAGAGAAGGTTTTGTGTTAAACCTCATCGGCGCAATTATCGTTACGCTTATTTGTTGGTTTACCTTTACTTGATAAACACCTACTCCTCGTATGCTAAAGACCGGTATTTTATGTGTACTATTATTTATTTCCCCTATTATTTGTAAAAAATGGAACTCCGCTTAAAAACCATAACGGACCGCCGCGAACAAATTATTATTGTGGCGTAATTGGCCAAAAAAAGTATGCTTCCGTTCACCGACAAAGAAATTCCCACCTACTTCTGCTGACCAATTATCATCAATTTTATAGTGTAGTTTTGGCCTCAGATAGCCATCAGCATCCGATGGAGAATAGTAAACAAATAATGACCATTGTAGGTTTTGGTTATAGGTTAGCCAGGTTAGTCGTGTTGTGATTAGGTGGCGATACTCATCACGTTGGGGGCTGCCAACTAGCAAGCCATCACGATATCCATCATAGTCCAGCAACCACTCTAGGTAATATTGGACACCCAATGTTAGATCTTTAGCCAGCTCTTGTTCATAGCCCACAAGAAATCGAAATTCACTGTTATTAATTAATGAATCTTTCCCGTTGCTATCGTCTTTGGAATCATAATAACCCACTTCAACGTTACCAATCCCTGATGACAACGGGCCTCGCACGCTTGCGCCATAAACACGAAGTTCAGGAAAGATTGCAACACCAGCTAAGGCATCAAACCCTGCGGGGCTTTTCCAAAAGCCATCGTAGCCATAGAACGCTAACTCATAGGTGCCAACTGTTTGATAAACACGAAGAGATACCTCCGAACCCTGTGGTTGGTCGGTCTTAACGATGGCATTTTGTCCAGTAATCGCACCCAAGGTTGGGTCAAAAAATGAAACCCTACGTCCATCAATATAACGGTCCGCATCAAAATGGGGGTTAACAATTAGGTCAATATTGGCAACTGAGCTAAAAAATGAGGTTTTTATCGCATCAGAGGGCGCTTTTAGATACTCCTCATCACGCCCAATAAAAAAAGAGTTCCAATCTTTGGAGAACATATCATTAATAAACAGCAAGTCACCTGTTCCCCACGTTAGAACCTGTCGCCCCAGCTTCACATCTACAAAGTCGGTTGGGCTAAACTCAATATTTGCTTCGCGAAGGTCAATCCAGCCCTTACCCTGTTCCAGCTCAATATGGCGCTGGCGATCAACTGTGTCGTATAGAAGATCGGTCGTGAGATTAATCGAAAATGACTCAAACTCTTTTTGTAATTCAAGCTGAAGTCTACTTTCTCCAATGGATGTACCCCGCTGGTGGGAGTCCGACTGTGTGCGGAAGCCACCTCGCGCCTCCCAAAAGCCACTGATATTGAATAGTTCTACTTCATCATTAGAATCTAACAATGAAGTGCCAGCAGAGCCTTCCGTGCCTAAACCAATCGGGAGAGCAGGTGTAGGATTAAGCCCACTAGGCATTGCAGGCGCACCTCCAGATAGACCCGAGGGCAACTCAGGGGGAGCGGCCTGAATTAATGGCATAAATAATGCGGCCATCAAAAAAACCATACCTTGTCGTTTACTCACCCTAAACACCGGCTGTAGCTAGCGCAGCAGTTTTCGCGGTGCTTTGCGTAAAAAACGCTCTGTATAAATCTCTTTGGGCAAGTCTAAGTTATAACTCACTTTGCTATACTCCATTAGCGTTTTACTTTTTGTTTTCAAATTTTCCATGCTCGATTTTGTAACCGTTGGAAATCCCTCAATAGTATCGACTTTGAGTGTTTTATTGATTCGGTATAAGACACCTTTTTTGTCATAGTATTCCGTCTGGATAGGCAAAAAAGTCTCTTTATGGATATACATGGTGTAATAAGAGAACTCAACAGAATCAGGGTTTACGGGTGTGTTTTTGATGACATAATAGTTGTCATCTGTACTGACCAGCTCGTGCGTATCGTCCTCAAGATTACGCCCTGAAACATCTTCATAATAGAAATCTGAACCAACAAAACTGGTACGTTTATCCGAGGATGCTATTCGTTTAACAAGGTCTAACGCCGGAAGATAAAGCCAACGATCATCCAGGCCACCTACGTTCTTCCATACTAAAAAAACCATCTTATTTACATCCGCAGGGCGACTGAAATAGACATACATTTTTTGATTACCTCTATATTCACCACCTGCTAATGAATCAGTCTGCGG
>MAAC01017515.1_pt1 | contig 43889 bp, 32 predicted proteins | sample 1115981 | NCBI WGS metagenome assembly MAAC01 (sample SAMN04961126, study PRJNA320927) | seawater metagenome | isolation source: sample BD02T64 sea water enriched with oil for 64 days | place: USA:Gulf of Mexico | collected 2013-07-27 | reverse complement strand
AGTTGCCTGGCAATTTTAAAGGATGTGTCCATCATAACAATTTTCGCATTGGCATTTCTTTCGATATGCCGGGCTGCCAAGGTCAACTCTTGAATTATTGTCATACAGTTGTCCGCATGGATATAGGGACTAAACTTTGCCATATCGAAGCCTGGTGCTTTTAGCTCCAAAGCTGATAAATTTCCACTACCGTAGTTGTTCAAAAGGGCCTTGCGAATTACTTGAGTACAAAAAGTGAAAAAACTTTTAAGTCTTTCTCTTCCCAGTCCTGCCATCTCCTGATTCCAGGTGGCTAATTGATCCAGGTCTTTTACTTTTAGTGCTTTAAAGCATAGGCGCATCCATTCAATAAACAATTCAGAAAAGATATTTTCTCCACCCTGATGGTTGTACCATCGTATGGCTTTGGAAAGGTTTCCTTCCGTTAGATGTGAGATGTTCTGGGCTTCTTCCTTCGGACTATTCAATTTATCTATAAGGTATTGAGCAATATCTTGTTCCTCAATAGGATTTAATTGGATAATTTGAGTCCTGGAAATAATGGTAGCTAATACATCTTCCACACGAGGTCCAACGAATAAAATCAAAGTTTCACCTACTGGTTCCTCAATGAGTTTTAAAAGCTTGTTGGCTGCCTGAATATTTAATTTTTCGGGATGCCAGAGAATAAGGACTTTATGCCCACCTTCGTATGATTTTAAACTTAGTTGTCGAACGATAGATTCGCTTTCATTGACACCTATGTTTAGTTGTTTATTTTGAATATCCAGATGGTTGATCCAATCTTCTAATTCAGAATATGGATTTTCAAGCATCATTTCACGCCACTCATTCAGGAAATTCTTACTGAGTGGTTTAGATTTTCCAGAGCCTGTATTGGCAACAGGAAAAGCGAAATGTACATCTGGGTGGCTTAATTGCTTCATCATCTTACACGATCGGCAATTGCCACAGGCTTCTTTTGTACGGTTTTGGCAAAGAACGAATTGCACATAAGACATTGCTAATGGAAGGTTTCCACTACCATTTGAACCTGCAAAGAACTGGGCGTGCGCAATACGATGATTGCTGACACTTTCCCTCAGTTTTTGAGATACATTTTGTTGCCCTATGACTTCGTTAAACTGCATTCGAACAAAGATACCATTTTTTGTCAGATGGCCCCTGTTTTGGTGGGAAAAGAGGTAGCGTACGGTATACTTCGGATGAAATGGATTTTAATGTTGAATGTTTTTTGGCTTAGTTGTTTCATGATCAACAAAGAGACAAACATAAATTGCTGGTTTAGGTTTTGTTCCTTTTCAAGAATCACTGTACTTTTGCCACAGAATTACAGTGAAAAAAAAATATAAGATGAACACGATAGATCAGTACAACTTTGAAGGAAAGCGTGCTTTAATTCGAGTAGACTTCAATGTCCCTTTGAACGAAAACTTAGAAATTACAGATGCAACAAGAATAATGTCTGCCATTCCTACTATTCAAAAGATTAGAAAAGATGGTGGAGCAGTAGTATTGATGTCTCATCTGGGAAGGCCTAAGAATGGGTCGGAAGATAAATTTTCATTGAAGCACATCATCTCTAAATTGGAAGAGTTGTTAGAATGTGATGTTCAGTTTGCAGCTGACTGTATTGGTGATGAGGCTGAGGCGAAGACGAATGCTTTAGAAAATGGAGAGGTATTATTGCTAGAAAACCTTCGTTTTTATGCAGAGGAAAAAGCTGGTGATTCAGTATTTGCTTCAAAATTGGCAAAACATGGTGATTTCTATGTGAATGATGCATTTGGGACTGCGCATAGGGCGCATGCTTCTACTGCTGTTATTGCCGAGAACTTCAAAAATGAGAAGTGTTTCGGGTATATTATGGCTAGTGAGATTGAAAACTTGGAAAAGGTTTTGAATAGTGGAGAGAAGCCAGTTACAGCCATTATGGGTGGAGCGAAAGTTTCCAGTAAAATTACCATTATTGAAAAATTGCTTCCAAAAGTGGATAAGCTAATCATCGGTGGAGGTATGTCTTATACTTTCGCAAAAGCGATGGGTGGAAGTGTAGGAAACTCTTTGGTAGAAGATGATAAATTGGAATTAGCACTTGAAATTATTAAAAAGGCTAAGGAAAATAATGTAGAATTTTTACTGCCAGTTGATTCTTTAAATGCAGATAGTTTCAGTAACGATGCAAATACTGAAGTAAGCAGTATAGATGCTGTACAAGATGGTTTCATGGGGCTGGATATTGCAGAGGGAACAATGTTGAAATACAAAGAGGCTTTGTTGAGTTCAAAAACGATACTTTGGAATGGTCCAATGGGTGTTTTTGAGATGGACTCTTTTTCAAATGGTACAAAAGCAGTTGGTGAAGCAGTAGCTGAAGCAACGGCGAATGGTGCTTTTAGTCTTGTTGGAGGTGGTGACTCTGTTGCTGCAGCTAAGAAATTTGGTTTGGATAAGCGTGTGAGTTATATCTCAACGGGTGGTGGAGCCATGTTGGAATATTTGGAAGGGAAAACACTTCCTGGGATAGCAGCGATTCTTTCCTAAGCAGTTTGTTTAGTGCGATATAGTGAGCCGGTACGTGTAAAACGTATCGGTTTTTTTATGTAAGTGAATGAAAATCAATTATCCATAAACTTATTTTAAGGATTCTTTTGATTACCTTTGCGCGGCAATGGAGGAAGTAGTTAAGAAACAAGATATCAGAAGTCTCGGACTTGCTGAACTGAAGAGTTATTTTACTGGAATAGGTGAAAAAGGCTTTAGAGCGAAACAAGTATATGAATGGTTGTGGAAAAAATCTGCTACAGATTTTGATGCAATGACCAATCTCTCCGTATCTCTAAGAGAAAAGCTGAAAGTACATTTCGAAATTCTACCGGTGCAAGTTGAAGAGAAGCAACTTAGTAATGATGGTACCGTTAAGAGTGCCTTTAAACTATTTGATGGTAAGATCACTGAGGGAGTATTGATTCCAGCAGGAGAACGAATGACCGCTTGTGTTTCCTCTCAAGTAGGTTGTAGTTTGGCTTGTAAGTTCTGTGCTACCGGAAGGTTGAAAAGACTTAGAAACCTTGAAGCTGCTGAAATCTATGATCAGGTAAAGTTGATTTCAGATCAAGCACTACAACACCATGGTGAAAAATTGAGTAATATCGTTTTTATGGGGATGGGCGAGCCGTTGCTTAACTATAAAAATGTACTCAAAGGAATTGAAATGATTACTTCGGAAGAAGGTCTTGGAATGGCTGCCAGAAGAATCACTGTTTCTACTGCTGGTGTTGCAAAAATGATCAAAAAGTTGGGAGATGACGAGGTTCGATTCTCTCTTGCTTTATCCCTTCACGCAGCTAATGATGTGAAACGAAGTAAAATCATGGAGATTAATGATACCAATGATTTGAAAAGCTTGTCAGAAGCCTTGAGTTATTTCTACCAAAAGACCAAGGGTAAAATTACCCTTGAATACATCATTTTCGACAATTTCAACGATACCCTAGAGGATGCGAAGGAATTGTGGCAATTTTCTAAAGTTTTCCCTTCAAAAGTGAACATCATTGAATATAACCCAATTGATGGCGGCGACTTCAAACAGGCAAATATTGAAAAGGTGGATAAATTTGTTGCCTTCCTAGAAAACAAAGGAGTTACCGTAAATATTCGAAGAAGTAGAGGTAAGGATATCGATGCAGCATGTGGTCAGTTGGCAAATAAAAATGCCCTAACCAAATAATTCCTTTTGCTTATATTTCGGTAAAGATTGTACAACCAAATCGTAGGAGTGGTCGATGAGTTCAAAGATTTGTTCTTGGTCCAATTCCCCATCTACAATTACCGTATTCCAGTGTTTTTTATTCATGTGATAGCCAGGGATGATCGCATAGTATTGCTCTCTTAATTCTATGGCTCTTGTTGGGTCACATTTCAGATTAAATCGCAAATCACCTTCCAGAGAAGTTAAGGCAAACACTTTGTCCATTACTTTAAAAACTAAGGTGGTCTTATCGAAAGGGAAACTTTCCGTTACAGCCCTCTTCGATAAGCAATACGATCTAAAAATTTCAATATTCATATCAGAAGTTTAATTTCCTAAAGATAATGACTAAATTTCCTGTGTAAAATTATTTCATGGAATTTAAGCGAATCACCCGTTCAGATATTAACGAGCAGAAGTGGAATCATAGAATCGAAAATTCGGATTATCCGCATGCTTATGGAACCACCTGGTTTTTGGATGTTGTATGTCCTTCAGGTTGGGAAGCGCTTATTTGGGGTGACTATGATGCCGTGATGCCTTTGCCTATTGGTGAAATCTTATTTTATAAGCAAACCTTTACACCCTTTTGGATTCAGCAATTAGGGATATTTAAGCGTCCAGGATTAGAAGTTGATGCTGAGGCTTTGAATATTTATATAAACAATACCTACCGATTATTTGATATATGTGTATTTGATCCTACGGACTTTAAAAAAGAGTGGGTGATGAATGAACGGGTAAATTATGAGCTAGAATTGGGTGAGTATCCCAAAAGCGCTTATTCTAAAAACCTTAAAAGATTGATTAAAAAAGCCGAAAAAAGAGAGTTAAAGTGGTCAAAAACTACCGATTCGGATCGTTTGATTCAATTTTTCAGAAATAATAAGGGTAAAGAAATAGACGATTACCGGGATCAAGATTATGATAGATTGCATCAATTGATACAGCAAGAGTTAGATGCGGATCGGGGAATTATACTTCAGGTGAAAGATCAAGAAGAGGTTATTGCAATGGCGTTTTTTCATATTTCTTTTGGACGAGCTACTTATTTGTTGGGTACTTCCAATGCTAAGGGGAGGTCTTGCGGAGCGATGCAATTTGCTATGGATGTTTTTATTTCCAATTGGAGTAGTCAATTGGAAAAATTGGACTTTGAAGGATCTGTAATCCCTGGAATTCAACGTTTTTTTAAGTCGTTTGGCGCAAGTCCTATAAAATACTACAGAGTCAAACTGAACCGTTTGCCCTTTCCGCTTAATTTGTTGAAAAAGTAATTTCTGCTAAAAACAGGATAGGATAAAAGATGAATAATATTTTTTATCTTGGCTTCTCATAGAAAATTGTTGAAAATGAAAAAGATAACAGGATTATTCCTAGCTGCCTCAGCTATAGGATTGATGGCTTGTTCTGATGTGGCTACTTCTGACCAAAAAGTAGGTCCAAATGCAGAAATGGTGGAAAATGATCCCACCGCTTTGCACTTGTATACATTGGATAATGGCTTAAAAGTATATTTAAGTAAAAACACAGACGAACCCAAAATTCAAACCTATATAGCTGTTCGTGCAGGTTCTGTTTATGATCCGGCCGACAATACTGGTCTGGCTCACTATTTAGAGCACATGCTTTTTAAGGGGACAGATGAGATCGGAACCCAAAATTGGGAAGAAGAAAAAGTTGTGCTAAAGCAAATTTCCAATTTGTATGAAGCGCATAAGGCCGAAAAGGATCCTGTTAAAAAGGGGGAGATTTATAAGCAAATTGATAGTGTGTCAAACTATGCTTCCACCTTGGCTATAGCCAACGAATACGATAAAATGGTTTCTTCTCTAGGAGCCGAAGGAACGAATGCCCATACCTGGCATGAAGAGACCATCTATAAAAATAAAATCCCTTCCAATGAACTGGAGAAATGGTTGAAGCTAGAATCTGAAAGATTCAGTCAGCTGGTATTAAGATTATTCCATACGGAATTGGAAGCGGTGTATGAAGAATTCAACCGATCTCAAGATAATGATTGGAGAAAGTCGCATTACGCAATGATGAAGGAGCTTTTCCCTAATCATCCTTATGGTCAGCAAAATACTATAGGGGTAGCAGAGCATTTGAAAAATCCATCAATGGAGAATATTCATGCTTATTTTGAGAAATATTATGTGCCTAATAATATGGCTGTAGTATTGGTCGGGGATATTGAATATGATGCTGCTTATGCTTTGGTGGATAAGTATTTCGGATCATACGCCTCTAAAGAGGTCGCAAAGCCTGTTTTGCCCAAGGAAGATCCAATCATAGCTCCGGTAAGGATTGAGGTAGTTGGACCAACAGCGGCAAGAGTAAGTTTTGCCTATAGGTTTGACGGTATCGGTTCTGAAGATGAGGCGTATGTTACCATGATCGACATGATGTTGTCAAATGGTCAAGCGGGATTGATCGACCTGAACTTGAATAAGAATCAAAAGGTTCAACGTGCAGGTTGTAGCCCTTCCTTTATGAATGATTATGGTTATCATTCTTTTAATGGATCTCCTTTAGAGGGACAAAGCTTGGAAGAGGTAGAAGCTTTGATTCATGGTGAGATTGAAAAGATCAAAAAAGGTGAATTTGAGGAGTGGATGCTGGAAGCAGCCATCAATGATATGAAGTTGAATCGAATAAGAAGATACGAGAATAGTACAGCTGTAGCCTCTGCATACTACAATGCCTTTATTCATTTCCAAGATTGGGAAACAGAAGTGAAAAAATTGGAAGAGTTAAGAAAGTTGACAAAGGATCAACTGGTGGCTTTTGCCAATGAGCATTATAAAGACAATTATGTTGTAGTGTATAAACGTACTGGGGAGAACGAAGGAGTTGTGAAGGTTGAAAATCCTGGAATTACGCCTATTGAATTGAATCGTGATAAGTCTTCGGAGTTTTTAACTGCATTCAATCAAATGGAGTCGGGCAAAATAATGCCTGATTATGTGGATTTCGAAAAAGAAATCAAGGAAGTTAGCTTAAACTCAGGAATAGAGGTTGAGTATATAGAAAACAAGACAAACGATCTATTCTACCTGGCATTTTTGTTTGATTTGGGTAAAGATCACGATAAAGAATTGCCGATAGCTGTGGATTATTTAGCCTATCTAGGTACTGATTCTTATTCAGTGGAGGAGTTAACCCAAGAATTTTACAAATTGGGAATCAGTTATGGAGTACGTTCTGGATCAGATGAATCTTATATCTATTTAAGGGGATTGAAAGAGAATCTTCCTGCCGGATTGGAATTGGTGGAGCACCTAATGACTAATGCGAAGGTTGATACGGATGCCTACAAAAAGATGGTTGGCAAAATTGAGAAGGGCAGAAAAGATGCTAAACTAAGTAAAGGGAATATCTTACGTGGTGGACTAAGCAGCTTTGCAAAACATGGTGAGAAATCCAGGTTAAGAGACAATTTAAGTTCGAAAGAGTTGTTGGCTTTAGATCCATCAGAATTAGTAAAAAAGGCTAAAAATTTGAGTGCATATAAGCACAGGGTATTTTACTATGGTAAGGATGTAGATAATGCTGTTGTTGCCCTAAATAAAATGCATAAAGCACCTAAGGAGCGTATGGACATGCCTGTAGCCAAGGATTATCCATTTACAGAAACAGGGAAGAAGGTGTATTTTGTAGATTACGATATGGTCCAGGCAGAGATCATGTTCTTGTCTAAGGGGAATACATTCGATCCAGCTACTCTTGCGAATGGGTATATGTTCAATTCTTTCTATGGTTCTGGCCTATCTTCAATTGTATTCCAAGAGATACGTGAATCAAAGTCTCTAGCTTATTCTGCTTATTCATCTTTTAGGCAACCAAATAAAAAGGAAGACCCAAGTTATTTGGTAGCGTATATGGGGACGCAAGTGAATAAATTACCTGAGGCAATTGATGCTATGATGGACTTGCTAAATAATATGCCGGATGCTCAACAGCAGTTTGATGCGGCAAAGGAGGCAACCTTAAAACAAATCGCAGCACAAAGAATAACTAAGGCAGGTATATTCTGGAAATATGAATCGCTAAAAGACCTTGGAATTACTTCTGATAATAGGGAAGAAGTGTATAAGGCTATTCAAGGTATGACCCTTGAGGACTTTGCAAAATTCTTTGATGGTATGATCAAAGGGAGCGAATATACAGTTGTGGTAATTGGTAATAAAAAGGACCTTGATATGGAGGCGTTAGCTAAATTGGGAGAGGTAAAGGAAATGGATATTGATTATCTGTTTAATTACTAACTTAAAAAAAGCCTCTCTAATTAGAGAGGCTTTTTTTTTGCAATTGCTGCTTTATTCATAATTGCTATTTTGAAATAATCATTTTTTTTATCCTTCGAACATTATCTTCCATTAGTTCCAAATAATAAATGCCAGAGGGTAAGTGCTTTATAGTGAGTCTTGATGTCCTTTCAGTACCAAATTCTTGTAATAGCAGTAGATTTCCAATAGCGTTATAAATTTTGAGTACTCGATTTTCTGTATCATTTGAAAATTCTAATACAATTTCATCGGATGCTGGATTGGGGTAAAACCCAAACTGATTCTCACCTTTTACATCTTCAACACCGATAGGGGGATCACCTATATTGATGTTGTCAATGTATAAATTATTTCCTCCATCCGTAACGTTTACAATTTTGACCTGTACGTATTGTTCAGTCATGTACGAGTCTAAAGCTATGGTTGCTGATTTCCATTGAGTAGAATCCGGTATGAAAGGAGTCGTTTGAGTTGGCCCTGAAGCCAATGAATTTCCTTTTCGGTAATATATCTCTGTAAAGTTAGAGCCACAATCAGTAGAAAGCAACACGATCATTTCATCAGAAAAGGATGCATCAGACCTGGCATAGGCCCAATCAAATGTCATAAAAAGATCTGATGTTGTATTTGAGGTCAAGTCAAGGTAGGGTAAGATTATTTCGTCCGCAGATCCATAGTTGGTATTTATCAGGTTATTAATTTTAATGGAATAGTTTCCGGAAACAGATGCTGTCGAATCTAATTCCCAGGTTATACCTCCATCTAGATTATTGATAACGATTCCTGGTGGAGGGAATGTTCCTGAATCAAATCCTTCATAAAAAGGTAGGGATGTACCAATTCCCGGTGTAGAAACTGTAATGTAATTATTAATAATAAGGCTATCTGTTGTTGTGCTATCTGAAACGATCAATTTAACAGGGTAATTTCCTAATGAGTCGTACGTTATTGTAGGGTTTGGAGAGGTGGATGATGTTGGAGTTCCGCCCGTAAACGTCCATTGCCAGGAGGTTGCATTATTTAGTGAAATATCCATAAAGTGAACACTGTTTCCTATGCATATGTCTTGAGTTAACGTTACAAAATTGGCAGCGACACCACATACCGTTGGTGCAGTATAATTACTATCACAGCCTGTATCAACCAAATTAGCTTGACTCCAAATAACCGTCCGAATACTGTCTAATGTAGCTTGTATTCTCAGTTTTTGACCAGCGGTAAACATGTTTTTACATGCATCAGGGGTGTAGTTCATGTAGTTTTCCTTTTGGTCATTAACATCTGGGATATCATTTGAGCAAGTATTTAATGTACTGCAATTGAAACTTGGTGTTGCCTGAGGGGGAGTATCACAAACGAAGTCTCCATCTAAGCATACATCAGTTCCGCAACCATTGTTAAATGTGTGATATAATCCAAACCAATGTCCTATTTCATGCGATGCTACACGTCCTAAACTTGATGAGGCGGTTCCTGTGTTTCCAAAATAATTACTTCGCACAACCATTCCATCTTCATCTGATGGACCACCTGGGAAAGAAGAATACCCCAAAGTCCCACCAGAAATTGATTTAACCAAATAGATATTCATATACTTAGTGTTGTCCCAAAAGCTTAACTGTTTTAGCAATACCCTTTCATATGTTTGATGATTTGTTAATGATGAAAACACGCGTACTATTCCATTGGTGCAATTTCCATCTGGGTCAATCTTGGCAAGGCTAAATCGCACTTTAGTATCCACGCCATTTCCGTCACCATTCGTTCCGGCTATTTTTCCATAATCTTCATTCATAATGGTAATTTGACTTTCTATTTGTGCATCTGAAATATTTTCAGGACCACCAATATGGAGAACATGAACAACGACTGGAATTGTTTTTATACTGTCTTGAACGGCATTATTTAATAGGTAATCTTGTATTTTTTTAACACCATTTTGAATAATGGCTTCTGCTTGTAGAATACTTTTATTGTTCGTGTATTCATCAAAGTAGCATGGGTTTTCGTAGTTAGTTTGTGCCATTGATGGGCTAACAAATAGTAATACGGAAAGGAAAAGAAATATGGATATATTAATTAATTGTCTCATGTGGAGAATTTTTTGAAGGGAATTTAAAAAAATATATTATTAAAAGGTTCTGCTTTATGTGATTATATTCCATTTTTCTTTAAAAGTTTGACGTTAAATAGATGAGAATTTGTCTCATTTTTTGTCATTAGTATTGTTGAATAGAAGATTCAGTTGATAAATTTAGAATAATTATAATTACCTGAAAAATAGATAGTTAAGTCTTTATGGGGCTGATTTTATTTTGTACCTTTATGGATGGTCTAATTTAAATTTATAGTTATGAGAATGATAGTGAATATATACCTCCCTTTAGAGCCATTTAATAGTTATGTAAGGAATGGTACTGCTGGTGAAATGATAGGTAGAATCCTAGACGATACTAAACCAGAAAGTATTTATTTTTCGGAGCAACATGGTAAGCGTGGTGCTATAATGGTAGTGGATGTACCAGAGCCTTCATCGGTTCCCGGAATAGCAGAACCTTGGTTTTTGAATTTTGAGGCTAGTTGTGAATTCAGAATTGCAATGAGCCCAGATGATTTAATGAACGCCGGTTTAGATAAGATAGCAGAAAAATGGAATAGTGTTCCTGTATAGCTAGAAGGGGTGGAGCGTATAAGAGAGAACCACTTCATTTAGGATGAGGTGGTTTTATCTTTTGTAAATATGCTTGCCAAGAATACGTTTCAAATGATAACGTTGAATGTTTTTGATGAAAAAATCATCGATTTTCCCCAATGAGTCATCCATGGGTAGCCTATGGTAATGATTGTCTACTGGGTCTAATTTTAATCCAGAAGTTCCAAAAGTTAGTAGCTCAGGATAATCTTTTTTCAATTCACTAAAGAAAGTTGGGAAGACTCCAAAATCGGTAAATGGGAATGAGAAGGAATTAATAGGAAATCCCAGTAGAGACTTTAGCTCCTCAATACAATTCCTAGTCTGGCTCAATTGCTCCTGAAGATTCAGCTTTTCATAGAGGGGGTGGTCTTGGCTGTGGGCGCCGAAATCGAATCCTCTATGCTTCCAGTGTTTTATTTGATCGGTACTTAAATAGATCGGCTTTTTATCAAGATAATCCTTAAAATCAATTGCCATATCCTTTGCAAGGCTATCCAATAACTCTTTATTAGCATAATCGATTTTCAATAATTCAGAAATAGAATTTTGAATATCAGACCCCGTATTTCTGGCCTCTAGCTCTGAAGCTAAAATAGAGGCTTTATACCTGAAGAATAAGTCTTTATTATCTACAAAATTGCTATTGAGAAATACCGTTGCAGGTACACCTTTCTTGTATAGGATAGGTGCAATAATTTCATCAAATTCTATCAATCCGTCATCAAAGCTTAAAAACAGATTGGGCTTTTGCCCTCTTTTCTGGCAGATATCCTCTTGAGAAACAATAGTAAAATGTTTGAGATAAAATTCTAATTCTTGCTCAAACAATTCTACTGACTTAAGTGGGTACAGGTGTTTGATATGAGCTAAAGGTTGATCACTTACCGTATGGTAAAACGGCATCCAGCAAGGATATTCCAAACCGTTTATCAGTTTAGAAATGTCCTTTCTTAGGACGGATGCTTGGAGGAAACCTTTTAAGCCTTTCATATCAATTCTGTTGGGTAGATGATTGGTTTGGATGGACTAGCATCATTGTGAAAAGCTGCAAAAGAAAGGTGTAAAAAATATACGCCATCTTGAACAGTTTCCGGAACATAAATCAATTCCGTAATACTAGCTTGTTTTCTTCTTTCACCTGAGAAATTCCAAAATGCACGGTGTGCTAATAATTTACCACCATCTACTTCGGGGTCAACTGAAGGAAGATCAATTAAAAGATGATCGATGCCTTGGTTGCAAATAAATTGAGCACAGCTTTCACTGATAAATGGGGGGTTGGTACTCGAGTAATTTTTAGTCTTCTTGGTTGTTGGATTAGGAAGGGTTCTAAAAATAATTGCTTTACAATCTGGATTGGCTAGAGCCTGTTTTTCTATATGCTTTGTGCGAATAATAGCTTCTCCTTTATCATTTACCTCAGGTTGTACGGTTACCACCAATGCAAGATGCCAAAAATCGGTTATTAGTTCATTTACTGAGTAAAATTCTTCTGTAATATGTCCAAGGCATTCTGTATGCGTACCATGTCCATGAGGATTGAAAAAGATATTATTGAAATTAACAGATCCTCCTTGCTTTACTTCTCCAATGAATCCATCGCCTTTTACAGGGGCAATACTAATCGGGTCAACATACCAGGCTTTGACGGAGTTTTCTTCCGCTCGCATCGGTATCGAAAGGTCGATGCCTTGGTCTAGTTGAACTGTATAGTTTATGTCCTTGTATTGTATGGTGGCGATCATTTGCTATTGTTTTTTTTAAGGCTATCTTTTTTTGATTTGATGCGCATTTTAACTTTTTCCAAAATAGGAAGAAGCTCTCTTTCCTTAGCTAAATGTTCGATAGTATTTTTAGCTTTGAGCCTGTCTATATTATGTTTGGCTAAAATGGCCTCATAAAACTCAACCACCTTTTTCTCACTATGAATAGAGTCAAGAGCATGTGCCTTTAGCGCTCCCTCATACATATAGGTATCATACAGTAGAGGTATAAGTTGCTCTTCTGTGAGTAAGTCTTCCTGTGCATGTTTTTCCTCACTAGGTTCTGCGCAAGATCCTAGTAAGAAAAAACAAAGTATGATTGGTCCAATTATTTTCATGGACGATCGAACGTTAGCCTCATTCCATTGCCTAGCTCATTGATCTTTCCGTTTTCATAAACAGCTTTACCATTTACAAAAGTCTTCCAGATAGCATGACTAAATGAAGTACCTTCAAATGGTGACCAGTTACACTTATACAATATATTTTCTTTGCTTACAGTCCAGCTATCTTGTGGATCTATAAGTACTAAATCGGCATAGTATCCTTCACGGATAAATCCTCTTTTTTCAACTTGGAAACAGATGGCTGGTGCATGACACATTTTCTCCACCATTTTCTCATAACTCAATCTTCCTTGCTTCACGGCTTCTAACATAGATACCATGGCATGTTGAACTAGTGGCCCTCCAGATGGAGCTTGAAAATAACCATTGTCCTTTTCTTCTAGGGTATGAGGTGCGTGGTCGGTTGCAACGATGTCAATTTTATCACTTAAAAGAGCATTCCAAATAGCATCTTTATCTGCAGCAGTTTTTACCGCCGGATTCCACTTAATGAATGCTCCTTTGCTATCGTAATAGCTATCGTCAAACCATAGGTGGTGAACACAAGCTTCTGCTGTAATTCTTTTTTGAGCTAGCGGTAAAGTATTACCAAAAAGTTCACATTCTTCTGCTGTTGAAATGTGAAGGATGTGTAGTCTAGTGTCGTGCTTCTTGGCCAGGTCTACAGCCATAGAAGATGAGATATAACAAGCTTCACGACTTCTAATTAGTGGGTGGGCATTCATTGGAATATCTTCCCCGTATTTTACTCTGTATTCTTCGGTGTTTTTTCTAATAGTTGCTTCGTCTTCACAGTGCGTAGCAATTAGCATGTCGCATTTGGAAAAGATATTATTCAAGGTCTTTTCATTGTCTACAAGCATATTTCCTGTTGAACTACCCATGAATACTTTTACCCCACATACGTCTTGATGGTTTGTTTTTAATACCTCCTCAATGTTTTCATTGGAAGCCCCCATAAAGAAGGAATAATTTGCCAGCGATGTTTGCTTGGCAATATTATATTTATCCTCTAACAGTTCTTGAGTTAGCGCTTGTGGATTGGTATTTGGCATTTCCATAAAGCTTGTGATCCCACCTGCAACGGCGGCTCTACTTTCCGTTGCGATGTTTCCTTTATGTGTTAGTCCAGGCTCTCTAAAGTGTACTTGATCATCTATTGCACCAGGAATGAGTAGTTTGCCTGCTGCATCTATAACCTTTGCCGTAGGGTGAGAGAGATCCGTTCCAATTTTCTGGATGATATCCCCATTTATCAAAACATCACCAACAAAGCGATTGCCTTCGTTGATGATGTTTGCATTTTTTATCAATAATGTGTTAGCCGATGATTCCATAGCACTATTCTTTACGTTCAAATTTTTGGAAGAGGCTTCTAAATTTTAGTCTAAGTACACCAAAAACTGCCTCGTTGAAAATTCCCATATTCATTTTCGATTGCCCGAGGGCTCTATCGGTAAATATTACAGGAACTTCTTTTATTTTGAATCCATATTTCCAGGTTCTGAATTTCATTTCAATTTGGAAGGCATAACCCACAAATTTTACCCTGTTGAAATTAATGGTATTCAGTACTTCTTTTCTATAGCAAATAAACCCTGCAGTCGAATCGAAAATAGGCATCCCGGTAACGAGCTTTACATATTTCGATGCAAAATAAGACATCAAAACCCTTCCCATTGGCCAGTTGACAACATTTACCAGGTTATTGACGTATCTGGAGCCTATCGCAAGATCAGCTCCTTCCTTACAGGCATCATAAAGATTGTCCAGGTCGTCTGGATTATGCGAAAAATCGCAATCCATTTCGAAGACAAAGTCATAATCATGTTCTAGTGCCCATTTGAACCCAGTAATGTAAGCCGTACCCAATCCGGATTTCCCTGACCTCTCAATCAGTTGAATTCTTTCCGGGAATTCGGGTTGAAGTTCTTTTATTTTCGTAGCAGTTCCATCGGGAGAGCCATCATCTACTATCAATAGATCATAACCTCTGGATAAGGACATTACTTTGCGAATCATCCGTTCTATATTCTCAATTTCGTTATAGGTGGGTATGATGACTAATTTTCTTTCCAAGGTTATATTGTTTAGTTTGATGATATCCTCTTTGGAGATATTATTTAAAGAAACAAAAATAAGGAAAATTTATTGCTATGAAAGTGAATATATTGTGATGTGTGTTAATTTAATCAAAACATGAAATCCACTATAATTTACTAACTTGAATACTGGATGATATTAGGGAGGAAACTTGATTGTTTCTCAAAATAATATCGACTGCGAATAATGGTTAAAATTAATAAAGATGAAATTATTTATTGCATTTTTTTCAATGCTTACCGCTTGTTGTATTGGGCAACCCTTGAGCTATTACGAAAGTGTTTTTGCTTTAGATGGTAATGAATTGAAAACTCAAATTCATGAAATCATTAATGATCATAATGAATTAGACTACGAAACAGTGAAGGCGGTAATTCGTCAGGCAGACCAGGATACTTCCAATATCAATAATGTGATATTGTTGTATACAGGGAATTCAATTAGTAAGTGGAATTTTGCGAACAATCCATCGAGTCTATATCAACAGGATTATTGGAATAGGGAGCATGTTTGGCCTAAATCTCATGGGGATTTTGGTCCAAATGGGATATATACGGATAAAGGGGCAAATACCGATGCGCATCATTTAAGACCTGTTGATATGACCATCAATAGTCTACGAGGTTATAGAGATTTTGATATTGGGGGGAATGTTGTGTATAATGGTCAAGTAGCGACGGAATGCAAATATACTTCCACAACCTGGGAGCCAAGAGATGAGGTGAAGGGAGATGTCGCCAGAATGATTTTTTATATGGCGGCCCGTTATGAAGGGGGGCTGAGTGAAGAAGGAAATTTGGAGCCTGATTTGGAATTGGTCAATGCTATTGGGACTTTTCCCAACCCTTCGATGGGGAGATTATCCATCTTATTGAATTGGCATCAAAGTGACCCAGTAGATGCGTGGGAATTAAATAGGAACGATGTTATATATAATTGGCAAGGAAATAGGAATCCATTTATAGATCATCCAGAATATGTTGACCTTATTTGGGCTACAGCGGACCCCAGTCTTGTACAGATATCCTCTACTGCTAAAAGTCCAATTATGCCTGTGGCTGGAGATAGTATTTTGGTGACGGCAAATATTACGAACCCCTTCAACTCTCTTCCGGAGGCCGCGCTGTACTGGGGGAATACTTGGGAGGAGGTCTTATCTCAAGAGAATGCTATTATAATGAGTAACGATTCAGGAGTGGTTTATACAGCGACTATCCCTGCACAAGCTGCGGAGACAAATGTGTATTTTAAAATTGCAGCCTCCAATAGCTTGCTTACGGATACTGCCTATGCTTCCCATAATTTCAAAATAGCTCCCGAGCCCTTTTTGGGTGAATTAACAAGTATATATGCTATTCAAGGGCAAGGAGATCTTTCTCCCTTTGCGGCTCAAATAGTGGATGCGACGGGGACTCTGTATATAGATTCTAATGGGGAGTATTCCGTAACAGGAGTGGTGACAGCCGGAAATGGGAATAGTTTTTTTGTACAGGAGGCTGGCGGAGAGTGGCAAGGAATTTATGTTTATCAATCCGATTGTTTTCCGCAAATTGGGGATAGCGTAATTGTGACGGGTATGGTTAAGGAGTATTTTGGCTTAACGGAAATTTTCGAAATTTCAGCTTGTTATTTGATCTCATCCGGGAACGCATTGCCTTTGCCTAATACTATTACTACTGGGGATATTGCTGCGAATAGTAGTGAAGCTGAAAAATTTGAGTCTACAATAGTAAATATCCCAATAGCTAATTGTGTTGCTGAAGTTCAAAATTTTGGACTTTGGAAAGTAGACGATGGCACAGGGCAGGCCTTAATCCACAATACAAGCTCCTATGCGTATGAATATTCGGAATTGGGAGAAACATATAGGGTGAGTGGGGTGTTGAATTATACCTATGGTGAGTATAAAGTGGATTTGAGGTTTTCGGAGGATGTAGGACCGGGAATGGATTTAATAGCACCTTATATAGTTTCTGCAGATATTTTTGTGAATGGTAAGTTAAGCCTAGTTTTTAGTGAGGCCATATCTACTACTAGCGTGGAGAATATCGATAATTATGAATTAAATAATGGGGTTCAGGTTGTTCATGCTGAGCAGGACCTTGTTGATTCTTCTGTGGTTTATTTATGGTTGGAGAATTTAATACAGGATTCTCTACAGTTAAAAGTATATGGATGTGAAGACTTAGCGGGTAATGTGGTTTTAGATAGTACTTCCCTTTACAGTTCCTTTATCAACTTAACGCAGGAAGAATGGAATTTAGATCCGATAATAGTGCATTCAATTAATGGAATGGTATATTTTAATAGTTTGACAGAAATAAATTTAAGAAGTATTTGGAACCTCGTTGGACAGGTTGTCTATAGTAGTCCTGATTCTGCTAAAAACTGGGTACTGAGCTTAGATCGAGGGGTTTATGTTTGCGAAGTACAACAAGGCGTAAATCGAAAATCTATTAAACTGATAGTAAAGTAGGGGGTAAAGAGGAGTAAAAAGCAAAGCAAAACCAGCCCTAATTTTGTTTTTACAATAAAAAAAACTAATTTAGGGCTGATTTATGTCTAGTGCATAAATCGCCGATGATTATTTTTGAGGGTTATAATCATACGGTTTTTTAATTACTATATTTCAATATAGTTTGAGGGTGGGTTCGTGTAAAAGCGAACCCTTTTCTTTGGTTACAACTTTCGTGCCAAACTAAAAATTCAGATTTAAGGTTTTTGGTTTATTTCTTCTTAACTTTGCCATCTAGTAATCATTTTTGAAAAAGAAGCATATGAACGCTTTAAACATCGCATTAGGTTTTTTTGGGCCGTATCAGGTAGTATTAATTGTTGCTGCGATACTCCTTTTATTTGGAGGAAAGAAAATTCCAGAATTAATGAAAGGTTTAGGTTCCGGAATCAAGGAATTTAAAGATGCCACTAAAGAAAGTGACGATAGTAAAAAAGAACTTGATGATAAGAAAGAGGGAGAGTAATCTGCCAACTTCTTATTCGATTAGATAAAATATCGCTTCTTAAGCTCCCGAATAAAACGGGAGCATGGGGGAAGTACGTACTTTTTTTGAGAAAAAAAGATCCCAAATTTTGGGATTTTGTTTGTTTTAAAACGCTTATAGTTTGGAGCTTACTTATAAATACGAAAGTCTTAGTGCAATCAGTCAAGCGATTTCTGAAGGGAAAGAGACTTGTACATCTTTGGTGGAATATCACCTGGGAAAGATTGAGGAAAATAAGCATTTGAATGCCTTTGTTGAGGTATATGATCAAGAGGCTTTACAAAGAGCTACAACAATAGATCAAAAAATTAAGGCGGGTACTGCTGGCTCATTAGCTGGTTTGGTAATTGGGATAAAAGATAATATCTGTTATGCCAATCATAAAGTGACTGCCTCTTCCAAAATTTTGGAAAATTTTGAAAGTTTATTTGATGCTACCGTTGTAGAGCGTCTGTTGAAAGAAGATGCTATTATCATTGGTAGATTGGGTTGTGATGAATTTGCAATGGGATCTGCTAATGAAACATCGGTATATGGGCCAGTTAGAAATCCACACGATACGGATAAAGTACCTGGTGGTAGTTCTGGTGGTAGTGCTTCTGCAGTTGCAGCTGATTTGTGTCAGGCAACTTTAGGGAGTGATACCGGAGGGTCTATACGTCAGCCAGCCTCATTTTGTGGTATAGTGGGTATGAAGCCTACTTATGGTCGCGTTTCCAGAAATGGTCTTATCGCATTTGCATCTAGTTTTGATCAAATAGGTCCTTTTACAAGGTCTGTTGAAGATATGCAGCAAATCATGGCTGTTATTTCCGGAGAAGATAAAGCGGATACTACATGTGTTGCTAGACCAGCAATTAATGCAGACGCCCCTTTGAAAGAAGGAAAGAAGAAATTGGCTTATTTAAAGGAGTACTTATTCAATGATGCCATTGATCCTGAAATTAAAGCTGAGGTACTGGATAGAATTGAAAAGCTTAGAGCTGCAGGACATCAAGTAGATGAGGTAGAATTTCCATACTTGGAGTTTTTAGTACCTACATATTATGTGTTGACTACGGCTGAAGCTTCTTCCAATTTGGCGAGGTATGATGGTGTTCATTTTGGATACAGAAGCCCAAGAGCTACTGATTTAGAAACAACCTATAAATATTCAAGAACGGAAGGATTTGGTACAGAAGTAAAACGTAGAATACTACTTGGAACGTTTGTACTTAGTTCTGGATATTATGACGCTTATTATACAAAGGCTCAGAAGGTGCGTGGTTTGATTAGTCAGAAAACCAAAGAGATTTTTGAGGATTATGACTTCTTAATATTGCCAACTACACCGAAAACAGCCTTCAATATCGGTCAGGAGTATTCAGATCCTACTACCATGTATTTGGAGGATATCTATACTGTACAAGCGAATATAGCAGGAAACCCAGCTATTTCATTGCCTTTAGGGAAGCACAGTAATGGATTGCCTTTTGGAGTACAATTGGTAGCCGATAATTTTGAAGATGAACAGCTTTTAGCCTTTTCAGAATACCTTACTACATTATAATGTATGATCTGTTCTATTGGTTTTTTGACCATTAGGGCATTTACTATATCTTTGAAGAGTGCATTTTATGCACTCTTTTTCATTCCTAACGATTTGGATTATGAGTTGGATTAATAGAGCATTTTTACTGATATTAGGTTTTACCTTCTTTATAGGTAATTCGGCTACTGCAAATGAGGACAGTCTACTTCATGTAGAAAAAAAGTTGGAAGATATCTTCCTGGCTACTCAGTTGGATAGTTTGGTCTTGGAGCTTTTATTTGAAGCGGATGAAGAACCTATGGATAGCATTTTGGGAAAAAGTGCGGTCATTAGAAGTCTAAACGATTCAGTCGTATTGTCAAGGATGAAAGTACTGGATGGGGAAACTCCTTTGCATCTACACTATAACCCTATTGTCAAACTTCATATACAATCATACCTTAAGCAGTCACCTCGTTATTTGTTTAAGATGCTGGGGATGACCGATTATTATTTCCCAATTTTTGAGGAGATTCTTGCTAAAAATGGATTGCCATTGGAGTTGAAATATCTTCCTATAGTAGAATCCAGCTTGAATGCAAGAGCGGAATCCTGGATGGGGGCAAAGGGCTTATGGCAATTTATGTATCATACGGCTAAAGGAACCGACTTAATGGTTAGCTCGTATGTGGATGAAAGATCCGATCCGCACTTATCTACAGAGGCTGCATGTCGATATTTGAAAAAGTTACACGGGATTTACGATGACTGGTTTTTAGCGCTAGCGGCCTATAATGGTGGCCCTGGTAACGTAAATAAGGCTATTCGAATTGCAGGTGGAAAGAGAGACTATTGGTCTATTCGAAAATATTTGCCAACCGAAACGCAGCGGTATGTTCCGAGATTTATTGCGGTAAATTATCTATTGTCACATCAGCAGGAGCACGGCTTAGGAAAGGTTCAGCCTAAATTTGACTTTTTTAAGACAGATACGGTATCCATAGATCGGAATTTACCTTTGCGCTTTGTAGCCGAGGTAATGGAGATGTCTTTGGATGATATCCAATTCTTGAATCCTTCCTACAAGATTGATATTATTCCAGCTACGGAGAATCGAAAATATTATTTGAGATTACCCGTTGATAAGATAGGGGTATGGGTGACGAATCAGGAGCGATTAGATGGAATGCTAATTGCTTATGAAAAAGATCAGTCTGTGCATTACCCAACCTATACAGAAAAGAATACCCGAATAGTACATCGAGTGAAATCAGGGGATATGTTAGGGAAGATTGCAAATAAGTATAAGGTATCCGTTAAGAATTTATTGAAATGGAACCGATTGAAATCGGATAGATTAAAAATAGGACAGCGTATAGTGGTTTACGTGAGTCCGGATAGAGTTTAGTTTTTATGAGAAAGTTTTGTTTGTTTTTAATAAGTCTCGTTGTTTTATCCTGTTCAGAAGGAGAAGAAGGGAGCGTTTTATTGCCAGGGAACTCTGGGAAATACGGCGAAATATTAGTCGTTGCCGATAGTGCACTTTGGGATTCACCTTTATTCGATAAATTAAAGGAAATATACCAAGCGCCAGTTAAGGTATTGCCTCAAATGGAGCCTACCTATAAATTTATTACCTTTAGATATCAGGATTTTAGTCCGATTTTAAGGTTACACAAAAATATAATCTTTGTAGAAGACGAGGCTGAAAAAACAGTCATTACGGAGCGAAAAGATACTTGGGCAAAAGATCAATATATATTGAGTTTCAAATTCAATAATCAAAAGGATATGCTTGCCAAAATCAAGGAGAATAAGGAGTATATTTTGGATTATTTTATTGATGCGGATATAAGTAGAATTCAGGCCAGTCAAAAAAAGGCTAGCCAAGGAGCTCTAAATGATGAATTTAAGAAGAAACGAGGTTATGAATTGATCATTCCGAGGGATTTTACTACTGTGGAAAAGGGAGATCAGTATACCTTTATGCGTCGTGAAAAGCCAAATTTAACACAGTGTTTATTCATTTATGAAGAAGACTATGTGTCTAAAGCGCAATTAACAAAAGAATACCTTTTAAATTTAAGAGACTCTTTAGGGAAAATGTATTTAGAAGGAGAGGCGGTCAATTCTTATATGCAGACTGAGCGTAGAGCACCGGTATATATGGATGTTCAGAATGTAGAGGATCAATATGCTATGAGGTTGAGAGGTCTTTGGAAAATGGTGGGAGAGTTCAAAGGAGGAAGCTTTGTTTCTTATGCGTATGTGGATACCAAAAGGAATAAACTTATTAATTTGGAAGGTTTTTTATATTGTCCTAAATACAAAAAACGCTTTTATATGCAAGAGTTGGAAGCGATCTTGAGAAGTTTGAAATTTCAAAGAAATACAGTGGTTAAAAAATAAGTAATATGATTCGAAGATATATTTCTGTAGTGATGTTATCGGGGCTATTCGTTTCCTGTGTATCTACCAAAAAATACGATGAATTGATGTCCAATTTTTCTGATCTTAGGCAGAATATGAAGAATCAAGGACTTGAAAATGATTCATTGAGTACCTCCTTAAATGCACGATTAAGAAATTTGAGGGATCAAAATATTGCCTTGGAATCGGACACGTTGCAAATGGGGCAATTCAATCGCATGTTGGATACAAAATATAGAGATCTGAATGAGACATTTGATGCCTTGGTAAATCAGAATGATAATCTATTGAGTCAACAAGCTGAGGAGAATAGGCGTTTGGCAGATTCCTTACATTTCAGAGGTTTGAAGTTACAAGGTTTGGAAATGATGATCGCTGAAAAGGAGGCAGGCATGATTGCTTTGAAATCTAAACTGAGTAGCGCATTGAGTCAATTTGAAGGAAAAGGCTTGACTGTAGAGCATAAGGATGGTAAAGTGTATGTATCCCTTGAAAATTCATTGTTATTTCCTTCAGGAAGCTGGCAAGTGGATAAAAAGGGAAAGCAGGCTATCCTGCAATTGTCTGAAGTGTTGAAGTCACGTCCGGAATTGCAGATTATCATTGAAGGGCATACGGATGATATTCCTTATAATAGTGGAGGAGCTATTAAGGATAATTGGGATTTGAGCGTTAAAAGAGCAACTAGCATTGTAAAGCTATTGACTAAAAATGCGGAGATAAATCCTAAGCAAATATCTGCAGCCGGAAGAAGTGAATACAATCCTATTGCAGCGAATGACAACAAAAATAATAGAGCTAAAAATAGAAGAATCGAGGTGATTATAATCCCTAATTTGGATGAGATTAACGCCTTATTAAAGCAATAATACCCTGAACTAGTTGGTATGAAAAAAGGGCTTCACAGAATATTCTGTGAAGCCCTTTTTAATTGTATTATGGTGTTGCGTTTAGCAAAGCATCATTTTTGCCTTTTTAACTGCAGCAATCAATTGATCGATTTCCTCTTTTGTATTGTACATCGCGAAAGAAGCACGAATAGTTCCTGGAATATTGAATCTAGCCATGATAGGTTGAGCGCAATGGTGCCCTGTTCTTAAGGCAATTCCCATCTTGTCTACAATGGTTCCAAGATCATATGGGTGAACGCCTTCAATATTGAAGGATAAAGCGCCTGCCTTATGTTCCAGTTCTCCATAGATGGTTAAGCCTTCTATTTTGGATAATTCTTCTGTAGCATATCGTAGTAGCTCTCCTTCCCATGCTGCAATGTTGTCCAAGCCAATATTCATCACATACTTCAAGGAAGCATTGAAGGCGATCATATCGGCTATATTTGGTGTCCCAGCCTCCAATTTGTGTGGAAGACCTGCATAGGTTGTCTTTTCGAAGGTTACCTCAAGAATCATCTCTCCACCTCCTCGGTATGGAGGCAATTCATTTAAGATATTTTCTTTTCCGTATAAGATTCCAACTCCGGTGGGTCCGTATATTTTGTGGGCAGAGAAGGTATAGAAGTCACAGTCGAGTTCTTGAACATCTATAGTAAGGTGAGGAACAGCTTGAGCCCCATCTATCAATACCCATGCGCCTACTTTATGGGCTGCATCAATGATCTTTTTAATAGGGTTAATTACACCCAGTGCATTGGAGATATGATTTACAGCAACCAGTTTAGTCTTCGGAGAAAGCAGTTGGTAAAAAGTTTCCATGTCCAGATTTCCATTGTCTAGTACCGGAATAACTTTTAGTGTAGCATTGTTTTCATCACAAATAAATTGCCAAGGAACAATGTTGGAATGGTGTTCCAGACCGGAAACAATGATTTCATCACCAGCATTTAGGGCACCTTTACCAATGATGGTAGAAATCATGTTTACACTATCCGTAGTTCCGGAAGTATAAATTACCTCATGTGCATGTTTGGCGTTTATTAGTTTTTGAACAGTAAAACGAGTTTGTTCGTACTCATCCGTAGCCTTTTGACTAAGGTGGTGAACTCCTCGGTGTACATTACTATTATATTCACTGTAGTATTTTACAATGGAATCGATCATTACCTGCGGCTTTTGTGTAGTAGCAGCATTGTCCAGGTAAACTAAAGGTTTGTTGTATATCTTTTGAGAAAGAATGGGGAAATCCTTTCTTATTTCGTCTATGTTGTACATTAGATCAGGGAATTTTTAATCCAATTCATCGGTAAGTAATCGCATTTCCACTCTAGGTGAAATTTTACGGTAGACTACATTATAAACAGCTTCCGTAATCGGCATCTTAACACCGTATTTTTCATTGATGGCGTGTACACATTTTACGGAATAATAACCTTCCGCAACCATGTTCATGTCCATTTGGGCAGCTTTCACAGAATAGCCTTTACCTAGCATATTTCCGAAAATTCTATTTCTACTGAAGTTGGAATAAGCTGTAACCAAAAGGTCTCCTAAATAGGCCGAATCTTTAATGTCTCTTTCTATAGGGTGTACGGCGTCTACAAATCGTTTTGTCTCACGAATTGCATTGGAAATCAATACCGCCATAAAGTTATCTCCATAGCCTAGTCCATGGCAAATTCCAGAGGCAATTGCGAATACGTTTTTAAGTACTGCACTTATTTCTGTTCCATAGATATCGTCGGAGATATTAACTTTAATATAGGAAGAGGCCAATTTTTCACCAAGGCATTCTGCTTTAGTAATATCTGTACAGGCCAAAGTTAGGTAGGATAATCTTTCAAGGGCAACTTCTTCAGCATGACAAGGACCTGTAATTACACCAATATTGTCAAGCGGTACTTGGTGATATTCATTCAAGTAGTCTCCAATGATCTGGTTGTATTCGGGAATAATACCTTTTACAGCTGAAAAGACAATCTTATCTTTTAACAAGTCCGTAAGTCCTTCCACTGCATTATGTAGGAATGCCGAAGGAATAACAATGATTACAATATCTGCCATCTCAACTAGCGTACGAATATCTGTACTTACGTTTAATTGAGAACGGTCGAAGGCAACATCAGTCAAGTATTTTGGATTATGACCATTTTCTTGAATAAAGTCTACGTCATCTTGAGATCGGATCCACCAGTTTATTTTATCGCAGTTATTGCAAAGCATTTTTACGATGGCTGTAGCCCAGCTTCCTCCTCCAAGAATAGTAATTTGTTTGTTTTCCATTGCCCTCTTTTTAACAGATATAAAGACAAAGATACAATACTTAATAGACAATGACCTTTTGTAGGGCGGGTATTCTATGCTTTGGTTTGAAAATGAACAAAACTGCCGTGATTTAGTGTAAGAATGAAGATTTTTAAGGCAAATTTGGTTGGAATTGCCCCTGATTTTCAATTTCCAATAGCCTGAGATAATTATTATTAGATTAGTCATTAATTACATCTTTTGATGTAAAATTTTTGACTTATGGATGTTGTAGATTACATATTGTAATTAACCTTTGTTTTTGTATTTTTTATTAAAAAAACGATATTCCCCAATGGTTCTACTTCATATTGTTGCACTTAGAATTAGATTTTCTCAGATATTTTAATATATTTGATAAGAAGCAATACAAAAACTATAAGAATAAGTGTATGAAATTAATGATATGGATGTTTGATGTAATTTTCGGAACTCGGTCCAAAATAATGGTTCCAGTTAGAGTTCGAGTTAGGAAGGATTAATATACTTAATTCATTTTCCCCTCATTTTTTTAACCCCTACAACTATTTTGTCCGCTTAAAAAAAGCAGACAATTATGCTATCGGGACTTTTGTTCAACCTTCACAAGGTTGGACAGTCTATTTATATTTTAAACACATTAAACCTAAACAAATTTAAGATGAAAAAACTATTCTTTATTGCCGGTGTGGTAGCGATGACTTGTACAGGGTTTGCGCAAGACATGACTTTTGGAGCGAAAGCAGGTTTGAACTTGGCTAGTATGACAGGGGACAATGTAAGTGATGATGCAGAAATGCTAATTGGTGCATTCGTTGGGGGATACGCAAATTTTGCGATGACCGAAAAATTTTCCATTCAACCTGAAATTGTCTTCTCTATGCAAGGAAACAAGGAGACGTTTACGGATGACATAGAAGGAGAGGTAGAAACCGAAACAAAACTGAATTATATCAATATTCCTGTAATGGCAGGATACCAAGTGATGGAAGGTTTAAGTCTTCATACAGGGCCTCAATTGGGGATTCTGCTATCTGCTGAAGATGAAGATGGGAATGATATGAAAGATGGTGCCAAGACTACAGATGTTGCTTGGGCTGTTGGAGGTTCATATAGATTGAATAACCTTAGTTTTGATATTCGTTACAATATGGGATTGACAACTACTCAGGAAGATGACGAATATGAAGAAGATGGTGAAATGGTTACTGAGGAATATGATGTTAAGAATTCAGTAATCCAATTTTCTGTAGGATATAACTTCTAATCAAATTTTTGATTATATATACAAAAGGCTCTTTCGTTAGAAAGAGCCTTTTTTGTTTTTAACAATTGTTTGTGAGATATTTACTCAAATCAAAAAATGATTGAAATGAAGCAAAAGTTGTTGATCCTTGCATGTATCTTGCTTTCCATGACCGCATTATCTCAAATAAGATCATTCGGACCTAAGTTAGGAGTGGGGATTTCAAAGTTTTATGGTGCAGATGAATACAAGAAATTGGATCCAAAAGGAGGATTTGTAGCGGGTGGGTTTTTAGAGTATGGCTTAACCCAGCGAATTTCCCTTCAGTCTGAAATATTGTACTCTATGCAAGGCGCTATGGTAAACAACAACTATGCTATTGGGGATATTGAATTTGAAGGGGATAATACCTACTACAATTTGAATTATCTAAATATTCCGGTACTAGCGGGTTATAGATTGAATTACGAGTTCACGGTATATGCTGGTCCTCAATTTGGGTATTTGCTTTCTGCTGAAAAAGAAGTCAATGGTTATACGCAAGATATAATGAATGATTACCATCAATTTGAGTTATCAGGTGTCCTTGGGGTAAATTATGATATCAATAATGGATTTATTGGAGATATCAGATTCAATTATGGATTCACAAATGTTTTAGAAAAACATATAGATGATGAAGAAATGAATGTGGTAAATGGTGTGTTCCAACTAATGATAGGCTATAAGATTGGTGACAATCGTTATTGAGTGATATTCATTATTAAAACTTAAAATCCTTCGGAGCGATCAGTAAAACGATTTCACCTTTGGCTTTTTTTTCTGCTAATTTCTGCAATAATTCTTTTGCAGTTCCTCTCAAGCATTCTTCAAATAGTTTACTAATTTCTCTGCAGATCGCTATCTGTCTATCATCTTCTAGAAATTCATCCAGTTGTTGAAGGGTCTTTTCAATTTTATGAGGTGAAACGTACAGAATCACTGTTCTCGTTTCTTCAGCGATGGCTTTTATTTTAGTTTGTCGCCCTTTTTTAGGAGGTAAAAACCCTTCAAATACAAAGCGGTCAGACGGGAAGCCACTTTTTACCAATGCAGGAACAAAGGCAGTCGCTCCGGGTAGGCATTCCAGGTCTATTTCCTCCTGTACGCAGGCTCTGGATAATAGAAATCCAGGGTCAGAAATGCAGGGGGTCCCGGCATCTGAAATCAAGGCAATGGTTTGCCCATCCTTCAGTAAATTCATATAACGATCTAGTACCTTATGCTCATTGTGCATATGGAAAGATTGCATAGGTGTAGAAATCTCAAAATGCTTCATCAATTTGACGCTCGTCCTGGTGTCCTCTGCCAAAATTAAGTCTGCCTCTTTCAAAGTTCTGATAGCTCTAAAAGTCATGTCTTCCAGATTTCCAATTGGTGTAGGGACGATGTATAATTTGCCGCTCATTGCATTTTGATTTTATGGGGTAAATATACAACAGTCATAGATATTGAGGAATTTTGAAAACAATTTATATGATTTGTCTTTAATTGTAGTTTCAAGGTCTCAATTATGGCTATTATTGGGCTTGAAGGCATTAAATTAGTGCAAAAATCGTTATCATTATGGTTTTGGAGTTCAATTGCACGTTAAAGGGATAGAATTGTTATTAAAAAGGATCCATAGAATTCTGCTATTATGTCTTATTTGCTTTCAGGCAATGGGTCAAATGCCCTTATCCAATTTACGTATGGAAAAGGTGCCAGTACAGGATACCATCTATCTAAGCCATCCAAATTATATAGCAGGAAGCTTTAAGGTTTTATCTCCCAGTAGGACTCATTTTGACAACTATTTTTCACTTAATGAAGAAGGTTCGTTTATTGAAAAGATAAAGGATCAAGATCTATTTGATTCAATAGCTTTTAGCTATCGCATATTCCCGGATTTCATTCTTCGGCCCATGCAAGAGCGAGACAGTTCTGACATTGTCCCTTTTCTGGATGAATCTAAATGGCTAAAGTCCACTTCTGCAAGAAACAAGCAACAGGTATCCAAAAATAGATTAAACAAAGCCGGAAGTATTTCCAGAACCGTACTTGGTGGATCGGTTCAGGATGTAAGTATCAAATCGGAAATGAATCTTCAATTGTCAGGAGAGATAGGCAAGGATACCTATATCAAGGCGAGCATCAACGATAATAATCTTCCCGCCCAACAGGAAGGATATAGCCAAAAGTTAAAAGAGTTTGATCAAATCTTTGTGGAGGTTAAGCATAAAAACCACACCATTCGAGCTGGAGATGTTCGATACGATTCCAATATATTTTCCTTGTTTCGAGTCAATAAAAAAGCCGCAGGATTGATTTATTCCTATGGAGCAGATAGCACTTCTCTTAGATTAGGGGGAGGGATTTCCAGAGGTAAATTTAGAAATCAATCCTTGGAGTTACGAGAGGGAAATAATGGTCCATATCGACTAAAGGGAACCAATGGAGAGGCATGGATTAGCGTAATCTCAGGTTCTGAAAGAGTGTTTTTAAATGGTAAATTGTTGAAACGAGGTTTACAACAAGATTATACCATCAACTATAATACAGCGGAAATCACCTTCACCAATAAGCATTTGATCAGTCCACAGATCAGGATATTTGTGGAATTTGAATATACTGAACTGAGTTATAATAGGAGTCTATATTTTGCGGACGCCCATTTTGAAGGGAAGGATTGGGATCTGGACCTGTCTTATTTTTCAGAGCAAGATTTAAAATTACAGCCTGTTCAGCAACAACTTTCTGCCGAGGAAAAACAGCTTTTACATGAGGCAGGTGACACCATAAAGTTGGGAGAAACAGCTACCGAACAGAATTTCAAAGAGAATAGTTTGTTGTATGAAAAGGTTGATAGCCTTGGCTTCTCCAATGTTTATGTATTTAGTGTTGATACTACTCAAACTTTGTATTCGGTTAGTTTTACCGACGTAGGACAGGGGAATGGGAATTATATTCAAGATTCAGAAATTTCTGCACTTGGTAATGTTTACCGATGGGTAATCCCGGTGGATGGGATCAAGCAAGGGAATTATGATGCTGTCAAAGTACTGATAGCGCCCAAACAGTTGAAAAATCTGCAAGTTAAATTGAATAAAACTTGGGCAAATGGTTTTCAAACGAAGCTGGAATTGGGCTATTCGCAGGAGGATAAGAATTTATTTTCGCCAAAGGATGACAGTGACAACGCGGGGCTTGCGGTTATTTTGGAGCAAATCTGGATAAAGCAATTTGGAAAAAAGAAATTGTCGGCAAGTTGGAAAAACTCTTATATACCTGGAAAGTATAAAAGTCCTTATGTGTTGAGAAATTCAGAATTTCAAAGAAGCTGGAATTTGGCGAATGATGAATTGGATGGAGTAGATGAACTATGGAGTGGAATAGGCCTGAAGTTGTCACAAGATAGTTTGTGGTCTATGCAACTAAATTCGGATTATATCCAAAAGGGATCCAATTATTCGGGCTGGAGAAATCAGTGGGAATCTCAGCTCAAGGGAAAGTATTTGGATTGGTCCTTACTTTCATTCTGGTTGAATAGTTCCACTTTGAATGAGGAAGGGGATGGTTATCGGTTTAAGCAAAATTTGGCTTATGATAAGGAGAATTGGAAGCATGGATTTGAAATGAATATAGAACATAATTCCTTGAAGAATAAACAAAACAAGGAATTGTCCGTTCAAGCCTATTCATTTGATGAATGGAAGGCTTTTACCAATTTTAGCAATGATTCTTCTAAGTGGTTGGGCCTAGATCTGAAATACCGGAATGATAGAAGGATCGATAGCTTGGTATTTGTAGATTATAGTAGCAGTATTCAATCGGATTTATCCGCTAAGTTCAAGGAAAAATGGGGCTTGTTAAGTACAGGGGTAAAGTTTAAAAATATCCACTATTTCTCGGATACGCTTATGCAGGATGAGCAGATTTTAACTTCCAGTATAGGCTATCAAAAGAGTTGGTATAAGAATAGTATTCGCCTGAATAGTTTATATGAAAATGGAAAGGGGCAGGAGGCGCGTTTGCGTATCAGTTATATTCAAGTTCCCGATGGGCAAGGGAATTATATTTGGGTAGATTATAACGATAATGGGATGAAGGAGCCTGATGAATTTGAACGTTCTGTTTTCTCAGATCAGGCGAACTATGTACGGCTTTTGAGTCCTGAAAATGACTATATCTCTGTTTTTAAACATGGCTTGAAGTTGGATTTAGATTTTGATCTAGGGAAATTGTGGAAGCTTGGGAAATCCTGGGAGTCTTTAAATTTAGCCTTCAATATGGATGTTGGAAATACCTTAAAATCGCTGGATTGGGAAGAGAGTTGGAACCCTTTCAAGGCTTATGATCCTGAATCTATTAGTCAGCAAAGATCTTTAAGGAGCCTATCTTTGAAAAATATCTTTTCAGCATCCGGTATTAGGCTGAGTACTGGAATTAAGGAGAGGATAGATACGAGGTTGATAAGTTTTGGCTTGGAGGAAAATAAAAAGGAAACCTGGTCTACTTTGCTACATATACCATTAGAGGGAGCTAATAGTTTGGAGACCAAAAGTGTTTTGGGACAAAAATCCCGGACTTCTGAAAACTATGGGGAAAGGAATTTAGACATTGCTACTTTAGAAATTGAGCAAAGCTGGAAGCAGCGTTTAGGGGCTTCATGGAAAATTAAATCCGGAGTTCATTATACCTTGAAGGAGAATGATTCGGACCTGAATGAGACTTTAAATAGTTTTTCCTTATTTATGGAGAACGAAGTCAAATCTGGTCGTGATCAGTATTTGTTTGGTTCTATTACCTATCTAAATCACAGCTACAATGCTGAAGAGGGTACGGCAGTTGCTTATGAGATGCTCGAAGGATTGAAAAAGGGGAACAATATGATTTGGGAAGTCAACTGGAGAAAGAAATTGAGTAATAGTCTTGAATTGAACTTGGTGTATCAAGGTAGGAAGTCAGAGCAGGTTAGGGCGATTCATACAGGTCAGGTACAGTTAAGGGCCTTATTTTAAAAGAGCTATATGTTTGGAACATATGTAGAGATAGGTTGGGAGCATATTTGCGATATTCATGCCTACGATCATCTATTATTTGTGGTGGTTATCAGTCTGGGCATTGAGTGGTCTGATTGGAAAAAGCTGATCAAATTATTGTCAGCCTTTACGGTTGGTCACAGTATGAGCTTGATTTATGCTGTATGGTATCCTGTGGGAATATCGGTGGTGTGGATAGAGTATCTTATCTTGGCTAGTATAGGGTTGAGTATTCTCTTGAAGTGGTTTAGGCGAAATGAGTGGATAGAGCATTGGTTACTTGTTCTATTTTTTGGATGGATTCATGGCATGGGCTTTTCAAATTATCTCAAGGCATTATTTGGGAAAAGTGGTGCTGTTTGGGAGGCTTTATTGGCGTTTAATATTGGAATTGAATTGGGGCAGATAACGATTGTGTTGCTGTTTTTACTTTTTCAATGGATCTTTTTGAAGTTGATTAAGATCCCGGTAGAGACGGTTCATCGGATTCAGTTGATATTAGTGAGTTTTGCATTTCTATGTATTCTTTTGCTCAGCTAGTCAAAAGTTTACTAGATTAATTGTTAGTTTTGCAAAGTAATTTTAACAATCCCCACTGAAATTGTTTCATGACTAAAGCGGAACAAATACTCAAGAAATTTCTAATTTGGCGTATCAAACACGTCAAGCATCAGCATTTCATCTTGGTTTTGAGTATGGTAGTTGGTATGCTTTCCGGGCTGTTAGCAGTGACCTTAAAGAATGCCGCTCATTATATCCAACAAGTATTATTAGGCTTGGATGACTTTTCATTTCATGATTATGGATATTTGATATATCCTTTAATCGGGATTGCCATATCCGGTCTTATCATCAAACATTTTTTTAATAAAGATCCGGGACAGGGAATTACCACCATTTTGTATTCTATTTCCAAGAACAATGGTATCATGAAGAAGAGCAGTGCCTTTTCTTCCTTTTTCACTTCCATTTTGACAGTAGGTTTTGGTGGTTCTGTAGGACTCGAGGCGCCTGCTGCAGTAAGTGCGTCTTCCCTGAGCAGCTCCTTGTCTAAGGTATTACATCTAAATTATAAGAACAGGTTGTTGATGATTGGTTGTGCCGCGTCAGGAACTTTGGCAGCCATTTTCGATGCGCCTGTTGCTGCAGTGGTATTTGCCTTTGAGGTCTTTATGTTAGATCTCACCACAGCCTCTTTGATTCCGTTATTATTTGCATCGGCAATAGCCACAATCGCTTCTAATTTCTTTGCAGGAGATGAATTAATAGTAAGGGTTGATTTGGCGAAATCTTTTGAGATGGGACAGCTTCCTTATGTCATTGCATTGGGAGTGTTTGCTGGTTTATTATCCTCGTTTTTTAGCTACGTCTATTTCAAAGTGGGAGGCTTATTCGAAAAAATTAAACTAAAGCGCTACCGAATAATTATTGGTGGTTTGTTACTGGGTTGTCTGCTGTTTTTCTTTCCTATACTATATGGTGAGGGTTATGGAAGTATCAACCTGATGTTAGAGGATAAAATTTCAGAATTGGATATCAGTTTTTTTGATACAGGATCTTCTTTCTGGTTGTTGATATTGATTTTAGTATTGACTATTCTATTAAAAGTGTTAGCCACCTCCATCACTGTTGGTGCCGGAGGGGTAGGAGGTATCTTTGCACCAACCATGTTTTTGGGAAGTACCTTGGGCTATATGTTCTCGCGAATAGCCAATCATTTTGAAGGAGGGATCCAGGGAAATCAGTTTGCCCTTTTGGGAATGGCAGCCTTGGTATCCGGAATCTTACATGCTCCTTTAACGGCTATCTTCCTGGTAGCTGAAATTACGGGGGGCTATGAATTGTTTGTTCCACTGATGGTTGCGGTATCCATATCTTACCTTACCAGTAAGTATTTTGTAAAACATTCTATCTACAATAATCTATTGGCAAGTAGAGGTGAGTTGATGACACATCATAAGGATAAATTGGTGTTGAACAGGATCCATTTGAGTAAGATGTTGGAGACGAATTTCTGCAAAATCAAGCCGGAAATGACCCTGGGAGAATTGGTAAATTGGGTGGCCAATTCCAGTCGGAATATATTCCCAGTAGTGGATGATGAGGATAATTTTATGGGTATTGTGGTGTTGGATGATATTCGACAGATCATGTTCGATAAATCACTTTATGAAACTAGAAAAGTATCGGATTTGATGCATGCACCTTCTGGTGAGATCCAATTGGAAGACAATATGGAGACTGTTATGACTACATTTAAAGTTACAGGAGCCTGGAATTTAGTCGTGCTGTGCAAAGGTCGTTATTGTGGCTTTGTATCGAAGGCGAAAATATTTACGGTCTATAGAAGAATCCTGGTAGAGTTTTCGGAAGAATAAAAGATAAAAAAAAAGCCAGTCTTAAGACTGGCTTTTTTTTTAGATGTATTATTATGATTCGGTACGTGATAAGCTATTACCTGGCTCATCATAATAGTGAATTTCTATACTGGCTATATCCCGTAAGAAGTCTATATCGAGGACATTGAATTTATGAATGTTGAGTCCTGTTCTTTCCCTTAGATCTTTCATCAGCTCATCGTGTTTATCCGGTTTTATCAGTTCTATTTTTTCATAGATTATATGTCGAACAGCATCCTCTCTAAGGACCCATACTTTATCAACGATATAGGTGACACCTACGATCCCGGCATTGGCAAAAAGGATCTCAGCCCAAGAGATAGACTTATTGGCAAGTGCATTGACCATGGCCATTCCAATGACAATGAAAAGGTAGGTCATGTCCTTAATCTTGATGGCTTCTGTTCGGTATCTTAATACGCCAAAAACGGCAAAAAGGCCCAATGCAAATCCCATTTCCATTTTAACTTTCCTCAATAGGAAACAGATCAAAAAGGTAATGACGTTGAATAGGATATATACAAATACGTATTCTCGATTTTGGTATTTATTGTAAAAGATACTTCGAATTACAATAATCGCGAAAAACAGATTGACAGAGAAACGGACAAGTAGTTTAATAAAATCGGCTTGTTCAAATAGGACTGCGCCAAAGAATTCGTTCATGTTCGTGTAATTTATTTAATGCAATTAATCTACTTTTGAAATTGTTGTACTTCACTCCCTTGTATAAAAGGGTAATTCCGGTACAATACTTACTGAAACTGGACTGTCCTACCTTATGATCTCTCATAAACTTCAAGGCATCCGATTTTTTATTTCCCTTTTGCGTTTTTACCTCTACAACAATAAGATTACTCAAGGTCTTCTCCTTATTTTCTTTAGAAAAGCTAATATCAAAATCGATGGTTACCCTTTCAATATTCTTATTGCTCACCAGAGTAATCCGCTTAAAGGTATTGGTGAGGAAATATTTTAAAAGGTCAATATCCAATGGGCTGTTTTGCTCAATGAATTGCTGTTCCGTGGTATTGAATTCCCCGTTGACCGGCGTATCCATTCTTGATTTTAACGTTTTCCCCTTATTTGTTTTGTACTTTATTTCAAGGAAGCTAAGGTTGGAATCGGTATAGGTACGTCGTCTAATTTTATAGCGGTTTTTTTTCCCATTATGATGATTCTTGTACAAGCTCAGGTCATCATAATCGTAATAAAGTGTTTCGTAATGGGCAAAACGTTTATTCTCGATTTCTAAAATGGAATAATGATCCTTCAAACTAATCAATAGAGTTGGGAGTAAATCCAAATTTAGGATAAACTTGGTGTCTACCCTATCTAAAAGACTTACGCCGTCCATTTCTGCCAAAGAAATAGATGGTAATTCATTCAGTATGTCTTTTAATCCGTTCATAGGTTAGTTTGAGGGGGATAGGGGCTAAGATATTCAAAAAAATCAATAATTGATTATTCTTTAAAAGATATCAAATGATCGATTTCGTTATAGGTTGGATATATTCATGGCTGTGAAAACAGATTGGGAAGGTGAACTTTTCAAACAAATCGACTAATAGTTTGAGCTACAATTTGATATGGCTAAAGCGCTAAATATAATTATCTATTGATGCTTTGAATGTCTAGAGGGTATCTTTATCTTTGCGCCATGGCACAGCAAGATGATATTTTTAAGAAAGTAATATCGCATTCTAAGGAGTACGGGTTTGTATTCCAGTCGAGCGAAATATATGATGGTTTAGCAGCGGTTTATGATTATGGACCGATGGGTATCGAGCTAAAGAAGAACATCCGTGATTACTGGTGGAATTCTATGGTGAAAATGCATGAAAACATAGTAGGTTTAGATGCTGCTATTTTTATGCACCCAACTACTTGGAAGGCTTCGGGTCACGTAGATGCTTTTAACGATCCTTTGGTAGATAATAAGGATTCTAAGAAAAGATACCGTGCTGATGTACTGATTGAAGACTATGCTGAAAAGCAAAGAGAGAAAGGAAATAAAGAAGTCAAAAAGGCTAAAAAAAGATTCGGGGAAACTTTTGACGAAGCGATGTTTCGTCAAACCAATCCAAGAGTGCTAGGATATGCGGCAAAGGCTGAAGATGCTGTAAAGCGTATGGCTGCCTATTTGGATGCTGAAGATCTTGATGCACTGAAGGCTCTTATCGAGGAATTGGAAATCAAATGTCCTGTATCCGGAACAGGTAACTGGACGGAGGTAAGACAATTCAACTTGATGTTCGGTACAAAGATGGGTGCTTCTTCGGATAGTTCCAGCGACCTATGGTTGAGACCGGAAACGGCTCAAGGTATCTTTGCCAACTTCTTGAATGTTCAAAAAACTGCTCGTATGAAGATTCCTTTCGGAATTGCTCAGACAGGTAAGGCATTCAGAAATGAGATTGTTGCTAGACAATTTATCTTCCGCCAACGTGAGTTTGAACAAATGGAAATGCAATTCTTTGTACGTCCAGGAGAGGAAATGAAATGGTATGAGTATTGGAAAGAAACCAGATATAAATGGCACCTTTCTCTAGGGTTGAATCCTGAGAATTATAGATTCCATGATCATGAGAAATTAGCACACTATGCAAATGCTGCTGCTGATATCGAATATAAATTCCCATTCGGATTTAAAGAGGTAGAAGGAATTCACTCTAGAACGGATTTCGACTTGAAAGCACATGAGGAGCATTCAGGGAAGAAATTACAGTATTTTGATCCGGAGATCAATGAACGTTATACGCCTTATGTAGTCGAAACCTCTATAGGTTTGGATAGAATGTTCCTATTGCTCATGTGTCATGCCTATAGGGAAGAAGAGGTAAACGGTAGTAAACGTGTTGTATTGGGGCTTCCTCCAATGTTGGCTCCTGTGCAGGTAGCTATCATGCCATTGACTAAGAAAGATGGTTTGCCAGCTAAGGCCAGAGAAATCATGGAAGACATGAAGTTCGACTTCAACTGCCAGTACGACGAGAAAGATGCTATTGGTAAGCGTTACCGTCGTCAGGATGCTATTGGTACGCCATATTGTATCACAGTAGATCCTGAAGGATTGGAAGACGATACGGTAACGATCCGTTATAGAGATACGATGAAACAGGCTCGTGTGAAGATTAGTGAGCTTAGAGGATTGATCCAAGATGAGCTTTCTATGAGAACTCACCTGAAGAAGATCCTTCAAAAAGATGCTATCGCTCAGTAATGAGATTCAGATAATAAAAAAATCCCCTGTTGAATGTTCAACAGGGGATTTTTTTTGTGGCTATATTTTGATTGTTATTGGATAACAAATTTAGCTTGTGCCGCTTGTTTACCTTGCTTTGTAATTGTAGCGATGTAAATTCCAGGGCTTAGTTGATTCATCGAAATTTCAGTATCCACTACCTTTTCTTGGTAGACCATTCTACCTTGAGTGTCTGAAATCGTCAGTTTACTTTGGTTAAAGTCATAATCTTCCGAAGAACTGATAATTAGATTTCCTTGTTCATTTGAGAACCAAAGATCTAAAGATTCAAGAACGATTTCATCTATATCTAGGTTAATCAATTCAAAAGATGGAGATCTCTTTTTACAGAATCCGTCTTTTTCTACATCGACTCTGTAAAAGCCATTTTCCGTAGGGAAATATTCTTGATCTGTTGCACCTTGTATCTCTTGACTAGATTTTAACCATTGGTATGAATCACCCTCCACGGAGGAAATCAGTTTATCATGTACGCCATCATAAATAACTTCACTCACCATGTCGCGAACTTGAATATAATCTACTAAGGTGATAGAGTCTCCTCCATTAGCGTTATTTACAACCAATTTAACGGTATAGTCTGCTTCATCATTGAATTTAATCACAGGATATTTATAAGAAGAATCTGTACCATTTACGTATTCAAATCCTGTATTTGGCGTAATGATCCATTCTCTTGAATCCACTAGATAACTAGAAAGATCTTTAAGTTGTGTTTGTTTTCCAACACAAAGTGTAGTGTCTTCAGCAACGGCAATGGCAACTGGCTCGTAAGCCTCCGCAAAACCATCACTGGTGAATAATCCTCTACCGAAGGTTGCAGCAGCCACCTGGAAGTCAGAATCACGCATACGTAACATATTCACACGTACGTTTTCCATTCCGTTGATAGTTTGTGTCCATTCAACATCTGGGAATTGAACATTTGGAGTAGTCCAAATTCCTAGTTCCGTTGCAAGAATAATTTCACCCCAGTTTGCTGGATTGAATAGAGCCCATCTTACTGGCATGTCTGGAAGATCTCCTTCCACATTGTCCCAAGTGTCTCCACCATCATTTGTGTACCAAACAGAGTTTACACCGTAATTACTGAAAGTAACCAATAGTTCATCTTCACTGCTACCGATAGCAATACAAGATACACTACCATTTGGCATTGCACTTCCTGTGATTTCTGTGAACGAATAATCGTCCTCACTGGCGTTTTCTACTTTAAATACTTCACCGGTAACGGTTCCAATAAATAAGGTAGAACTATCTGTAGAGCTATAATTGGAAACAGAGAAGTGAGTAGCTTTAGACATACCCGATATACTGATCCAATCAGAATAACCAATCTGTGCTCTGTAAATATTTCCAGAATTACGTGTAGCATATAGGGTCCCTACATTACTATCGTAACCTGCAGGGTTGATGAAATATCCACCTGTTTCTTCATTTAACAGGGCGTCATAAGATCCACCATCCGTATAATAATAGTTGTTGTATACATACGAAACAATTCTATAGTCTGGGTCTAGTTTATCAATAAAACAGTATCCACCATCACCACCATATGCTTCCGTAGTAGAATTCATTCCTGAAGATAGGAATAGCTGCGTACCATTATCTTGCGCACCTGCTAAATATAAGTTACCACCTGAAGTAGGTGTGATATCGCAGGCATAAAATTGAGTTACATTGTACTCATTATTTCTTGGATAGAAAGTAGGATTCGTATAGGTAAGTGCACCTGTATAGAATACCCCTCCATCATTTGTAAACAAGCAGGTATCTGATGAACCTGGTTTGAATATGATATTGTGCTGATCGGCATGCACGAAATTACTCGGTGAGAAGTCTGGTCCAAACCATTGAGATAGTTTCGTCCAGGTTGTACCTCCGTTGGCACTTCTAAATACATTTATAGCACCTGTTAAGACAACTTCCTTATCGTTAGGATCAACTTGGATAATCAAATCATACCACGCTTGTCCTCTACTGAAGTCATCAGCTGGAATTCCTCCTTCAGGGTCTGAAGGTTCATTCAGAGTGTCCCAGGTCACACCGTGATCTGTAGTTCTATACATCCCGCTTACTTTTGTGTTGGATTCCACTACGGCGTATACATAGTTACTATCACTAGGTGCTACTGCTATTTCAACACGATCTCCACTAAAGAATCCACTATTTACGTGGTCCAAAGTAGCATCTGCTGTATCTGATAAAGAGAATATTCTTCCAAATTCCTGTACCGTAGCGACCCAAAGTGTATTATCTGCTCCAAGCTCAAGATCTGAAGGGCTTTTTACGCCTGTGTTGTTGTATTCAATTTCAGTAAAGCTGGTTCCTCCATCTGTAGATTTAAATAATCCACGTACTCCAAAGTTATCATTGTTATAACCGTTCATTTTGTCTGAGGCAACATACAAGACACTTGTATCACCTTCCTGACGCATGATAAGGTCATTGATAACTTTATAGTCCGAAGAATTTGGTAGTAAGTCCCAAGTAGTACCAGCATCTATCGTTTTCCAGATTCCTGCTCCTACACCAGATCTACCGCCAAAACCTTCTCCAGTACCTACATAAAATACTTGTGTATCTTGCGGGTCTGAAACGATGGATGAAATAGGGATATTTTCCCATAACTGACTTACACTGTACCATTGAGAAGTACTGCTATAAATATCATCATTGTACCAAAGTCCACCGGTAACACCACCAGCCCATACTTTTGAGTAGGTACTGTCATTCGGATCGAACATAAGGGTACGGGTTCTTCCTCCAACATTGTTTGGTCCACGTTCTACCCATGGGAAAGTTTCAGATCCCGGAGGTTGTTGCATCGCTTTACCTTGATTATTTTCCTTGTCCTGTGCTTTCTTTTTAAGAAAGTTGGCAATACGTTCCGGAGCAGGTCTTTTCAACTCAGGATCCATAGTAAGTAGGAAGTCTAGTTCTGCAGCTAAGTCGGGTCTGTCTTTCTTTGGGATTTTCTTAAGTTCCACCTTAGTCATATGTTCTCTTTGACTAAACTCGTGGTTGCTGATGAAATCCTCATAGGCAGCTCTACTTTCTTCACGTAGTGCTTCTTCACTTGGGTTAAAGTAAAGATAGCTCGCAGAGACTAAAAGCATTAGGCTACCAAAAATGGAGATTTTTTTCATAAGTCAGGGGGGATTATTTAAAGGGTATTGTCTTTAGGGGATTAAATTTTTTGGTTCAAGTCGTGTAAATGAGCCAAGTGGTATTTCTACCTGTTTGTCACTTATATATAGGCGAAGCTTGCTGTCTGAAAATGGTGCCAAATTAAATACTTCATTTTCAGCAAAATCAACTTCGTGTCCTTCTGGTCTTAATTGGTTATAGTCGCCTATCAACCATTTTTTTTGGTCCCTTTCTACGATTTTCAAGGGAAGATCATGGCTTCCTATCAATAAAAAAGCTTCGTTCAGCGGGTACTGTTTGTCCAGTTCATATTGAATCTCAAAATCAATACCTCTGGTTCTGCCCATTCCTGAATGCCAAATGGTATATTTTTTTTCAAGTACTTGCACTTTGCTCTGTAGCGATTTTCCCGATAAACAGGAAAAGCTGATTACAGCAAAAAGTAGGGCTAAACTATATTGAAAAAATTGCTTCATCTAAAAGGCTTAATAGCTTAAAATATCAGAAATAGAGACTTGTTTGAGCTTTCCAAGGCGGTCCATTTGTTGGATGTCCAGTTGCTCTTTGTTCCCTATCACGATGATTTTGAAGGCGGAAGGTACTACGATTTCATCAAACTGCCTCGTGAAATCGTCTTCATCTACCTCCTTCGCATATTGATAGACCAGATGCTTTATATCAATATCCATGCCTTTTTGCTTGTTTTTCAGATAGTTCCAGAAAATATCTTCTCCAGTAGTACGATTACTCGCTATATTTTTAGTTACGTTGGTTCTGGATTCCAGGAACATAGCCTTATTGTTTGGTTTGCTTTTTAGCAGTTCAAACATAGCGTCTACGGCCTGATCAAATTTATCGGATTGGGTTCCTATATAGGCTAAAACATAATCGGAATAGTCTTTTCTAGGAGAGGATGCATAACTGGTATAACAGCTATAGGCTAAGGCTTTGGATTCTCTCACTTCTCTGAAGGTTAGATTGCCTAAATATTCATTGAATAAGGCTGCAAAGCCCAATTTTTCCGGGTCAAAGTCTCCTTTGTCGGCTAAAAATATGATTTCGGACTGTACCATATCATGATTCAGGAAGTAGATATCGTAGTCTTCTTCATTTTTGCTGAAGGTCTTTTCCTCGGGCACCGTTTTCCAAGTCGCAGGAATTGGATGGTTTTGTTGGATGATTGGTGTTATTTCTGCTGCGGTTAAAGGGCCATAATAAAATACCTCATGTGGATAATCGAATATGCTGTGTAATTTATTGGTCAGCTTCGGTGGTTTCATGGCTTTCAATTGCGCTTTGTTGAGTACATAATTTTCCGGATTGTCGAATCCATATTTTACATAGTTCATCATTCCCCTCCATAGTAGGTGGCTTTTGTCCAGTTTGGCATCCTTTAGCTTCTTCAATTTATGGCTTACCAGTTCTGTATATTTCCTACTGTTGGGTTGCACATCTCGTACAATATGCTCCATCATTTCAAGCCCATCATTAAGGGAAGAGGATAGACCGCGCAGACTGAAGATAATCTGATTGGTTTTTGCCTGTGCTTCAAATTTGATTCCCTTTTGGAAGAAATATTCTTTTAGACTTTCTGCACTGTATTTGGAAGTACCTAAATAGGGAAGGTAGTCTATAGCCAAGGCAAGCTCTCTATCGGACCATTTGCCAAAGTCGAATACATAGTGTAGGGCGAAGAGTTCATTTTCTGCATTCGGAACACTACGTAAGGTTAGGTTCTTATCCAGTTCTACCGTTTTGATTTCCTTTTTGAAATCCAGAAATTGAGGATTCACATCTTTGGAAGGCATGGCTGCTATATCATAATAGAAATCGGAATGGTCCTCTTTGTTGAGTTGAACAGGGTTTATTTCCGGTGCAGAAACTTTGAAGGGGCTTCTTTCGCCCTTGCGTTTGTATACCAGTACATGATTGTTTTGTAAACGTTCATTGGCGAACTGTACGATGTCTTCCTTGGTGATCTTTGCCATTTCATCGTAGAGGGTTGTTTCATTTTTCCAACCTGTTTCATGGATATAGGCGTATAGCATCTGACTCGCTCTCGCTCTATTTTCCTTGATACCTTCTATGGCTTCCAACTTTAAGTTTTTTACCACAGCTTGTGGCAGCCAATCGGGGAAGTCTCCTTGTTTGATTTTCTCTATTTGCTGATGCAGTAAATCGGCAACTTGTTCCAGAGATTGTCTACGTTTTGGGTATCCCGCCATCAGCAACATGCTATAGTCATTGTTTACCATGGCGTAAGACCAGGCGTCTAATACCTTTTGTTTGGTAAGCAAGTTGAGGTCCATCAATCCGGCACTACCGTTATTCAGTATGCCATCTATCATCTCCAGATACAGACGGTCTTTTTCTTTTGCTCCTTTTAGGCGATAAGCCAAGTAGGTATATTCGGCTTCTTTACCCAATATTTCTACCGTATCCGACTTTCTGTTTTGGTCTTCTGCCTGATAACTATAGGTAGGTACAGGGCTTGCCTGGAAGGAACCGAAATATTGATCCACCAGGGCAATGGTGCTATCTAGATTGATGTCTCCGGAGATGGAAACGATCATATTGTTGGGTACATAGTATTTTTTGAAATAGGCCTGAATCTCTTTCAATGAAGGATTTTTCAGGTGCTCCCCTTTACCGATAGTTGTTTGGGTTCCGTAGCTATGATTTCTGAATAAGGATTGCATCACGGCATCGTAGGCACTTTCATCATCACTATCTTGTCCGATATTGAACTCTTCGTATACGGCTTCTATTTCCGTATGGAACAGGCGTAAGACCAATTCACTGAAGCGCTCGGACTCTATCTTCATCCATTTTTCCAGTTCAGAAACAGGGATATCTGTAGTGTAGACCGTTTCATCCATGGAGGTATAAGCATTGGTTCCCTGTGCGCCCAGTTCTGCATTCAGTTTATCGTATTCATTGGCGATGGCAAAGCCGGAAGCCGTATAGGATAGTTCGTCTATCTGCTGATAGATGTGTGCACGTTCTCGGGGATCTGGACTTTGTCTGTGTAGTTCGTATAAATCTGAAATACTGTCCAGGTATACTTTCTCCTTTTCCCAATCTGAAGTACCAAATTGAGAGGTGCCTTTGAAGAGCATATGCTCCAGATAATGAGCTAGACCAGTTGCATGAGCAGGATCATTTTTGGAACCTGTTTTTACACCGATCAGGGTATGGGCTCTCGGCTCTTTCTTATTGATCGAAAGGCAGACCGTCAGGCCATTGTCCAATTCGTAGATCTTGGCATTGAATGGTTGCTGTCCTTCAACGATGGGTTGATAGCTTTTTGAGACTTCCTTTTTCTCTTCACAAGAGATCAAGAATAGTGCGCAAAACAACAGGCTATAAAGAGAGATTATCTTTTTCATTATCAAATAATTGAAATTGAATAACTACGAATTATTGGAGTGTATCAAATTTAACTTAATATTTTGATATAGGTAGGGTATAATCGTTTGAAGCAGGTATTCTAAACCTCAGATGGGGGCTGATTTTATACGAAATGCAATCGATTTGATACATTTCGTCTACTATTGGGTGAATTACTTTCTTAATTCTTGGGATAAACTTATTTTTGCTGCTCATTATCATACAAGATGGAAAAACGAGTAAGAGTAAGATTTGCACCAAGTCCAACAGGACCGTTGCATATGGGGGGTATTAGAACCGCTTTATATAA
>MAAC01014705.1_pt1 | contig 44004 bp, 47 predicted proteins | sample 1115981 | NCBI WGS metagenome assembly MAAC01 (sample SAMN04961126, study PRJNA320927) | seawater metagenome | isolation source: sample BD02T64 sea water enriched with oil for 64 days | place: USA:Gulf of Mexico | collected 2013-07-27 | reverse complement strand
TCATTCTCGTCAACACGTGCAGGTCCTTGGAAATGACGCTCACCACTAAGGTCTGCTTCAATATCAAGTCCTACATTGGCACAACCCGTGTTATTACTTAACGTTGCCCGCTCAATATTCATCATGCCAGCACCTTGCATAAACGGACTGTAAGTTAATTTTCCATTTTCATCGTTAGCAAGCTGCGCGGTACTCATTAAGCGACATTTAACATCATCGGGAGAGAGAGTTGGGTCTATTTGCAACATCAGAGCGACGGAAGCGGAAACAACTGCAGCAGCCTGAGAAGTCCCCGACATTGCAAATAAAGAACGACCAACGGCAAACTCGGGGTAGTTGTCAGCTATTTTACTTTTTCCGTTTATTTTCCCAAGTAAATGTCCGCCATAAGTGACAAAGTCGGGTTTGATAAATCCTTCATGAGTTGGCCCTGACGATGAAAAAGTAGTGATTCTGTCGTCATTAGTATCGTCTGGGGTATAATTGTCAGTAACTGCGCCCACGGTAATAACATAAGGCACATTACCAGGGATAGAGATGTTCATCGGGTTGTTGCCTTCATTACCCGCTGAGGTTACGACGACTATGCCATTTTTCCACGCTTGCATGACCGCTTGATTAAGTGGATCGTTCCAATAATGCGTTCTTGGAGCTGCGCCAAACGATAAATTCATCACCCTAATATTATAGGTAGCACGATTAGTCACTGCCCAGTCGATAGCACGAATGGTATCAAGATAGCTGCCCATACCCATATCGTCAAAGGCCTTGATAATGACTAAATCTGCATTCGGTGCGATACCAGCATAATCACCACGACTCTCTCTACTGCTTACGGCAACAGAAACTAAATGGGTGCCATGACCGTGCTCATCACTACCTTGACTATCATAATCGACATATTCATCAGTAATCGCATTGTAGTGACTAAGAAGACGGTAGTTGCCATTAGTATTTTCGACTAATCCTTTTGCTCTATTAGGATTCGACCATAAACCACTGTCAATAAAAGCAATGGTAACACCGCTGCCGTCGACTCCTTGGTCGTGTAAATCGGTTGCGCCAATTAAGCTTGAGACTTTAGTGGTGTAAGAGTCGTCTGTTCCTGCATCTGAGCCACTTTGATAATAAGATTCTCCAGGATAATTACTTGAACTTGAACTACCACCACGGTCATTATCATAAGAGCTTTTTACCACTTGGTCTAAATAAATGCCGACGACACCAGGACTGGCTAAAAGCTGTTTTTTCTGGGATTTTGTTAAAGAAGTACCAACCGAATTAATAATGGCTAATCGGTGGGTGATTTTTCCGCCTGCGTTAGTCACTAGGGTTTCCACATTAGCTAAATTGTGACCTTTGACGATATATCGAGCGCTTTCCTCCGTCTTATCCTGTCCGACTTGTTGAATAACAAACATCAAGACTAAGGCCAATATACTCACACTACCTAAATAGATACTTCCTAAAAATACATCAGTGAGAAATTTCTTTTTCATCATTATACCCCTGTTGAAAAACTACATGATTGCTTGGCGAATCAAATCAATCTGAACTGTTCTAGCAGTGTATAAAGCAACACTTGTGCCAGACCGATAAATGTCTGTAACCTTTTGGTTTTAAAGGGATAAATCGATGTTAATGAGTTGTTATCAGTCTATTTGACATCAAAGTCATCTTAACGCTAATTCATAAGGTAAAAGTGACGCAAATTGTGTCACTTATTTGGAGCGGTTGATTTGTTGGTGTATTTTGCGCCAAAATATTTGGTGTGAAATCGAGTTTACTGCTGGATTTAAAGCTGCGGACACAGTCTACGTTTAAAGGTTACTTCACCTATACCCAGCAATTCTGCAGCCTTATCAGGCGAATCGACTAGCAGCGTTGAAAGTTGTTTAAAGAGGATGTTTTCTGCTTGCTTTAATAATTCCACACCATCGTCAGCGGATGTCGAAGCTACCAGTTCAACTGCTAATTGTTTGATAGGCTCCCAGAGTGTGATGCGTTCTTCCGGCAATCGTTGCGCACGTTTAATTTTTCGTCTTATTGTACTTGCTGTAGCGCCCAATATCCGTGCCGCTCGGCGTTCAACTCTGTCGACTCTTTCATACGCAGCTAAGACCAACTCAGCTTCAAGCCACTCACCAAGCGAATTACTAAGAGAAATATCACTATCAACAATATGAATGATGAGCAATTTTAAAGATTCACTAAGTGCCTGGAAATGATCTTTAACCCCATGATTTAAATTTTGAATGTTGGAAGTATGCAAACCTGCCTTTAAGTTGTTGGCTTTTTGGTCTAACCCTGCATTTAATTGGCACTGGTTCGGTAATTCAAAGTCTTGAAAGCTCAGTTGCTCTTGTTCACATAGTATCACTGCTTGCATCATTCTATTTTGCAGTTCGCGGATATTACCAGGCCAGTGAAAGTCTTGTAATTTTCGGCACAACTCCATATCGATTACTTTTTCAGTCGTTTTAAATTGACGTGCGAATCGTTTATTAAAATGTTGCAGAAGCATTGGAATATCGTCGAGTCTGTCACGTAATGGTGGAATAATGAGTACCATTACATTTAAGCGATAAAATAAATCTTCACGGAATCGCCCAGCGGCAACTTCCTTTCCTAAGTCACGATTTGTTACTGCCACTAAGGTAACATCTACTTGCACTGTTGTGGTTGAACCAACTGCGCTAACTTGTTTTTCTTGAACAAAGCGGAGAAACTTTGCTTGCACATGTAGTGGTAATTCACCAATCTCATCCAATATTAAGGTGCCACCATCGGCTTCTAAAATTCGCCCACTACTTGCTTGCGTTGCCCCGGTGAAGGCGCCTTTACAGTGACCAAACAATTCAGATTCAATTAATGATTCGGGAATTGAACTGCAATCGACAATAACCAAAGGTTTTTCACGGCGCGGCCCCATTTGATGAACTGTTTCAGCTAATAACTCTTTGCCGGTGCCACTCTCACCACTGACCAGTACAGTAGCTGAACTAGTTGCTATACGGCTGGTACGTTTTAATAGTTTCTCCATAACTTCTGAGCAATAGATTATTCTGCTTTCTTCGAAAGATGCACGTAATCCTTCTACTTCTTGTTCGAGCTTTAGTCGTTCTTGTTGTTGTTCTTCTAAAAACTGTTGCTGTAATTTTAAGCGGATAATACCAGCACCAAGTTGATGAGCGAATGCCTGGATAAACCTTTCATCGTTGGCATCAATGGTCCATTGTTGCTTAGGGCTCTCAAAATACAAAATACCTTGCAGCTGACCTGAAGATATCATTGGCATAATAAGGCATCTATATGCATTATCTCCTGCCCGCCAATCAAAGCTGGCGGGTAGGGCAAGCTCTTGTAATTTGATCAAAGCATTAACCTTAGCAATTTGTTTTGTACCCAGTTCAATTTCGGTTTGGTTAGGTTCTGTGTTATTAGTATCTACAGACGTCGATAACCCATCGATTATCTCCCATTCTTGATTGGGTAAACAATTGATAATGGCCATTCTTTGAGGCTTGAAGGTGTCGTACAATCTTTTTAAAAAACGCGATAGCAGAGGTTCTAACTGGTTTTCTGTACCAATAATTTCAACAATATTCCAAAGTAATAACATATTGCGGTAATCAGTTTCTGGTTTAGCGGTGAAGATTCCACCTAGACGATCTATACCTTGCCAAAAGTTTAATTCAGCATCTTCATGCCAAGTTGCAATATCGGTATCAGGATAACTGTTGGCACTATTTAAAGCTTGTTCCGCTCGTTGTATTAACAACTGTGTTGCATCTTGAGGACTGTCTGAAGGCTTAGTTTCAAGACAAGCTATTCCAATGTTTACTTTCAGTGAAACTGCGCCGTCAAGATAGGCTTTATCGGTCAAATAAACATGCAAACTTTTCGCTAACGAATGTGCATCTTCTAAACTAATATCCGCTATTAAAATGGCAAAGGTAGCACCACCATATCTTGCTACTATGTCATTTTGTCTAAATTTGTTGGCTAGACGTGTTGCGAATTCACGTAAAACTGTATCCCCTGATGCTTGATCAAACAGCTGATTGATTCGGTTGAATTGGTCTGGATTAATAAGAAATAATGTCTGCCTTGTTTCTTGTTCTAATCTCTGCTCCATGTGTTGGTGTAGTTGGTATCGTCCTATCAGCAACGTTTGAGGGTCTTGCAATAACTGTTGGTTACATAAGGAGTCATGTAGTGTTTTTACAAATAGTCTACAGAGTAATGCAAACGGTTCATTAGAATCAGACAAAGACCTTTGATGCGTTAAAAAATCACTCATAACACGGCTTAATGTTTCATGGTCTCGAAACTTAAAGCCCAACCAAATAAAGTCGTTTTCGATGGCAGATGGTATTTTTCTAATGTTAACTTTTTGAGTGCTAGCTAATGCAATGTGTTGTAACTTGTTTTGATTCAGTGACATTGCCACCAGAACACAGGTATCACTTTCACTAGAAAATACCTCACATGATTTATTGATATCTAATAAGGCCTGCACTTGACTGTTTTTGGTAGCTAAGAACTTTCCTGCACTCGTTATCGTTTTTAGTTCAGGCACAGGTTGACCATCAAAAAGGTGGGTCAGTGAAGCCTGACCTTTACTTGAAATTTTTTCTGGTAGGTAAAGCGACAATTGGCTGCAATGGCTAGTAACTTGTAACGAATGAAGAAAAGATATAATTAGTTGGTTATCTTTCATGTGCGGTGTTTGCTCGTTACAGCTTTAGTGTTTTCTGTTAATAACGAGCTAGCCATTAGCTGTTTATAATCATGTTTCTCAATGTGTAAATTTAATGCCATTTAGAATGCCTGATTGAAATACTACTTTAATAAAATCAAGAATAGCTCAAATTTTGAAAAATGCTTAATTTCCTTAAAATCAGGGGATTAATACGGTTAAACGCTCGATTATATCTCGATTAGGCATAGTTGTTTTGACATAACTGACAGCCAACTTAATGTTGGAAATAAAAGTAGGCGATAAAAGATTAACCTAGAAAGGTACTGTCAGTATTGAAATGATAATGACATCATTCATTATGTATTGTTTGCCCACTCAAACGCAATTGCAACATGCATATCAAAGTGTCGTGGCTCAAACTTCTACAACTCACAATCTCTTTCAGAGGTCTTCCATATAACAGGTTCCCAATATTCACCACTACTGGTTTTAAACTTTTTCCTAGGGTTAAATTTCGCAGCTAGATGGTAAGTGATGTTTGCCTTAATATCTATTTCAATGCCCTTAGCTTTGGACATAGATCGCCCTCGAGTGCTTCTATAACGAGAGTCAATTCTATCATTAAGGTAAATAATATGTTTGCCGACGGGAAGGGCAAAATACTCATTCCCTATGATTTTTGCTTCACTATCTATCGAATGGATCGATACACGGAATAAATAGCGGGTTTCGGGGGGATTTGAAAATAAAGATACTCGCCCACAAGCCGACTTACCGTTCTCTTTAATTGGGCTACTCTTAGACAACTCAGGTAGCTCAGAACCAATAACTAATGAATATGGTGGTACGTAATTTCCTTTCACTATAATGCTAATATCTCGAAGCTTATTTTCATAAGATAAAGAGAGTGTTAATTGTTCACTATCTTTCACATTGGTTAACTGTGATAAAGCTTGCGATATAGTCTCTGCTGAAACAAGCACCTCATTCACTTTAACGATATAAGAATTAACATCAATGCCTTGCTCACTGGCAATACTATTAGGAGAAACGGAAATCACTTTTAAACCTTTGCTTGGTTCATCAGTATCAATAACTAAGCCTAGGTCAAAGATTTTTTTCATCGGCTTGTTTAAAGTAAGATGTATATTCTTGGCATTTTCACCATTAGCTTCAATTTTTGAAATAGTTAATAAGGTGTTATCAATTTCCTGCTCTAACTGTTGTAATAGTTGCTTAGATTCAGGCATTAACTCGGTTTTATTTTCAGCAAAACAACTAAAGCTGAGTAAAATACTTATTATAATTAACCGCTTCATGTTATCTCCTTAAGATTAAATACTTATTTGTGTTTGTTTACGCGATGACGTTGCACGTTTCAAAATGTCTTTGCGCTGTTGCCATAATTTTATCTTTTCATCATCGGCTTTATTAACTAAATAAGCCTGTTGAAGAGATAAATCATGCTGTTGAATAGTGGCTGAAACTAAGGCTAATTGAGCTTTAGTCTGGTTATTGGCCGAGTTTAAATTCAGAACCTGTTTTTGTAGTTGGTTATTTTCGTTTATTAATTGCGTTAAAAGTTCGTGTTGAGAGTCAAGCCCATGTTGTGAAGAGCTCAGATTATCGAAGCCAATAAATACCATTAATAGTAGCGAAGCCGCGAGTGCAACAGTACAATTGCGCCAAAAATTCGTTCTCTCAACGTTTATTACTTTTATAAACGGACTTGTTTTAGTTAATCCTTTAGCGTCCTCAAGGGACGATTTTAATTGCAGCCAAGAAATATCTTGATTGAAATTTGGCATATCATCCGAACTACTCACCACTTGCTTGATTTGTCCCCGAATACTGGTTAAGTGTTGATAACGGACATTACATTGTTGGCATTGCTTTAAGTGAAAATGGTTACACTTGTCTGGTGCTAATAATTGCTCATCACTTAGATGCATAATTTACTCCTTGTGCTAAAGCCAATTGCTTAAGTTTGGTATAAGCTCGACTTAAGGCCGCTTTGGAAAAACTTTCAGTTTTATCAAATATTTCAGCAATTTCTTGGTGGGTATAACCTTCAATCTCATGAAGTATTAATACCGCTCTTGTGGTCACCGACAAATTTGTCATCAGTTTTTCCAAGTCATCACAAATATCAAGCCATTGATGTTCAAATAAATTATTACTGATTAACATTTCCTCATCCTTTGAGGGCAACGATTCAATACGGCTATATTTTCTCAGCTTATTAATCGCTACATTAGTGACAATTCGTTTGATCCAACCACCAATAACGGCTCTGTCTTTCAGCCCTGAAATCTGTTGAATAATGTTCATAAAAGCATCATGAACAATATCTTCACTTAACGCTTTATCGCGGCAGATACGAAAAGCTAAAAAATGACATGGCTCACAATATGTTCGATAGATGCACTCAATAGCATTCATATCACCGGCTTGAGCCTGTTTAATAATGCTAAGAGAGATATCTTGATTAAACCCTGAACCAGTGATCATAAATCCATTTATCGATTAAGAATGTGCTATCTAATATTAAAGACAATTAAGAAAAGAAAAACGTTACAATTCTTTATAACATTTTTTTTATACGAAACATAAGGCCGAAGATCTTATACTATATACAGTTATAATGAGTTAGGAAAATGAATAACTTAAAATTGTTGAAGAGATTACTCATCAAAAACATTTCTAAATAAAGCACAGTAGTTTATTAGTCCTCTAAACTTAGCTATGATAAACCCTTGATAAAATGAACTTTAATATGTGATGATTATACTCTTCAATCGTTTAGCTAATTGGCTTTTTCCTTTTCGAAACTACTTGTTGGTTTTGTCTATATTGGCTGCATCATTTATCGGTTATTTATTAGTGTTTACGGCAATACCTATACAAGAAAAGTATTTGCTGCCTTGCTTGATTTTGTTACTTTGGGGGCTGTTGTTTTTTGTTTTAACTCACAGTTTTCATGGCGATCATCAAGTTAAATCATCGTTATCGTGGTTCGGACGAATTAAACAAAAGCTGAGCATTTTCTTGATGGGCATTTATAGTGTTTTTTTTATTGTTGTCGTTATAGCAACCCTATATTTCTGCTTGAAAGTTATCTCTTTGTAATTCATTGAATCAAAAGTATAATTCAAGCTTAATTTATACTTTATAGGAAGATTTTTATGCGGTTTTTATCCCGACGCTTGGTGATGCCAAGTGACTTAAATTATGCCCATTCATTATTTGGTGGACGAGCGCTAGAGTGGATTGATGAAGAGGCAGCCATTTATGCCATTTGTCAGTTAGAAACAAATTGCTTAGTCACTAAACATATTGGCGCGATTAGCTTTGAATCACCCGCTTTACAAGGCGACATTGTAGAGTTTGGCCTAGAAACTAAACGGGTTGGTAAGTCATCAATTACCGTCACTTGTTTAGTAAGAAATAAAGTCACTAAAAAGTCTATTTGTTTGGCAGATGATATTGTTTTTGTGCAAGTAGACCCTGAAACGAGGCAAGCGATCCCTCATGGTAAAACATTGGAAATGTTGCAAAAACAAACCATGGACGAATTACAATCAATAAATAATTAATATCCTAGGCCAGGACTAAACGTACTCTCTGGTCATCCTTAGTATTCAAGGCGGTTATCTTCTGCTGTCTTCAAACGTTGTCATATCTTTTTACATTTATCATCCTGTAAAATTTTGCGCAAGGTGTGTTGGTGATGTATAACACTAGTTATAGTTTATTTTTTAATCATGGAAAAACTGTTATGACAACTCAGTGGGATGCAGATAAGCCAATTTATCTTCAACTGTACCAACAAGTATTCACTAGAATTCTCGATGGCTATATAAAGGAGGGGGAAGCATTACCTTCTGTTAGGCAAGTGGCCGCGCAATATCAAGTGAATCCAATGACAATATCAAAGGCGTATCAGATGCTACAGGATGAACAAATTGTGGAAAAACAAAGAGGAAAGGGGCTTTTTGTTAATCAAGGTGCTCAAGAGTTGATGTTGGATAGGGAAAGAGAATCATTTTTGACACAACAATGGCCGCTAATATTAAAACAAATTACGCGATTAAAATTATCTGCTGAGCAATTGTTAACGACTGATCAGGAGGAGAAGTAATGACTGCATTAATTTCTATGACCAATGTAAATAAATCTTATGGTGATCAACATGTGGTCTCAAACGTTAATTTAACGATTAATGCCGGGCAAATATTAGGGCTAGTAGGGCCAAATGGCGCCGGAAAAACAACCTGTTTGCAGGCGCTCTTAGGGTTAATTGGCTTTGATGGTGAAATTGATATCTTAGGTTTTAACCCTAAAATTGAACGAGAAAAAATGTTGAATGAAGTTGCCTATATATCTGATGTTGCCGTATTGCCTAAGTGGCTTAAAGTAGAGCAGGCACTAACTTACATGGCGGGTGTACACCCTAATTTTAATCTCGATAAAGCAGAATCCTTTTTAGCAAAAACAAACATTCAGCTTAAAAGCAAAATTAAAACCCTTTCAAAAGGCATGGTGACACAATTACATCTTGCTTTAATTTTAGCTGTTGACGCTAAAGTATTAGTACTAGATGAGCCTACTTTAGGCTTAGACATTTTAACGCGCAGGCAGTTTTATAATCATTTACTTGAAGATTTTTATAGTGAAGAAAAGTGCATCGTTGTCACTACCCATCAAATTGAAGAAATTGAACATATTCTAACGGACGTTGCTTTTATTCAAGAGGGTAAAGTTGTCTTGTCCGAAAGTACAGACAATATTCGAGACCGCTTTAAGATGGTAGCTGTTTCGGAAGACCAACTTGAAAGTGCACAGCAACTTGAGCCATTAGTAACAAATAAGTTTATGGGGTTAACCACTATGTTATTTGATAATGCCGAAGAAAATGAATTGCAACTTTTGGGTAATATAAGTTCGCCAAGTTTAGCCGATATTTTTGTTGGTGTGATGTCGAAGGAGGCGTGCTAATGAGTATGTTACAGTTTACTACCAGTATTAAGAAAGAGATTTGGGAATATAAAAAAATATTTCTTTGGATCCCTATTATTCTGGCTGCTCTGATAATTTCGGCTCCAATAATCAGTTATTTGTTAAATGGTGGTGCAAGCCAAGAGTGGTTGTATCGTTTTGAACGTCTGGCAGAGGCATCCAATAGAGAAGGCTTTACTGGGCTTGCTTATGGTATGGTTTCATTTTTGTTTTTACCTTTTTTTGTCATTTCAACGATAGTACAACTCTACTACTTTATTGCCTGTTTGTTTGATGAACGGCGGGATATGTCAATCCTATTTTGGCGGTCGTTACCGGTATCTGATGTGATGAGTATCGGGGTTAAGTTATTGGTTGGCGCGTTAATTTTACCTGCCTTTTTCTTACTCGCTGCGACACTGACGTTAGTGTTGTTTCTTATTTTTGTTTTGATCGGTTGTGTTATTTTATCGGTAAGTTATGACATTGCTTTATGGGGGATATGGGTAAACAGCGACGTAATTAGTCATATATTTTCAATCTGGTTTAATTTATTACCTTATACCTTATGGCTATTTCCTGTCTATGCTTGGTTAATGTTGGTTTCAATGTTTTCTAGTAAAGCGCCATTTTTGTGGGCTACATTGCCAGTGGTTATTTTGTTACTTGTGGAAGGTTTTGTCGTCAACTATTTTGATTTTAATGGCTATTTTTTCGCAAATATCCTTATTGACTACTTTTCTTTAACGGATAGTGTGAATGGCGTTATTAGCAATAAACCCCACAGTTTTGCTTCAATAGCACTCTCTGTCATTGTTGAAAAGGTTAATGTGGTTGCTTTGTTAATAGGTGCGGGTTTCATCTATGCTACCTATTGGCTGCGCACTAACAGTAGTCACAGTTAATTAGGGGAAATACAATGGACAAAAAAGGCATTCAATAAGAATGCCTTTATGTACAGGATGTACGGGATGTCGCGATCACATGGATGTGAAAGAGTGACGATGTACACGACTGCATGGATGCAGGAGGTAGAGCGAAGCAGGATGCCAGAGCCGAGGATGTACGGGTTTCGCGATCACATGGATGTGAAAGAGTGACGATGTACACGACTGCATGGATGCGGGAGGTAGAGCGAAGCAGGATGCCAGAGCCGAGGATGTACGGTATGACGAAATTGCAGGAGCATAATTTCGTGTATGGTTAATGCAACTAGTTTAAACACTTTTAAATGTGAAACAGCTGTTTAGCTCATTTTGTAACTATGAGCCAGTACAGTTTATGCCATTTCCTTGCCTTTTTGCCCCTGAAATACGGTTTTGACGATCAACCATAAAAGTGAGAGAACAAAAACTGCCAGCGAGGGTGTCTGAACTATATTGGTCATATTCAACAATTTTATTACCGTCATTTAATTTTATAAATGAATCAGGCGTTCCATACTCTGCAATTAAATTAACTAATGAATCACCCTGCCAATGTGTAACAGTTCCATTTGAAGCACATGAAGAAAGAAACATCATGAAAAAAATACTAATGACACTATTTTTCATACTACAACTCTTGGGATTGGCTACTAATATAATTAATTATATAGTGCGCGGTTAAGAATTGTAAAACATGTGTCGAGTAAGAAATAAATTGAAACATGTAGAACAGGTGATATTGTTCAGTATTCTTTACAAAAAGATATTCGACTAATCGACCAGTAAGTAATCTTGATACTCCTTAATACCAAAATAGCGGATAGATTTTTTTAGTTTGATTTTTTTAGCGATAAGCAGACTATTACTATAAATTTTAACCACTTGTTTGTCGGAATTAGTATCAGTCTCATATAAGTGATTTGGGTTGAGTCTTAAGTTGTCAAACTCTGTTTTCATGATAAGTTTCATGGTGAGCTCATCGCTATTGTTTTTTATTACTTTTCATTGATTAAATTGTTTAATTCTTTCTGAGCAAGATGTCTGTCCATTGTTGAACGTAATAATTTGTACAACAATATTGAACCATCAATCTCTTCTTTTCTATTGGTTAAGCTTTCAATGTTAAGCCCTAAAGGCAATTCATAAGGAGTCACAGCATCAAGAATCTGACGCAAGCTGTTTACACAAATTCTAATAGATTCAAGTAATGGTTTATCAGCATTTAATATACGTAAACTGGTGGCTTCTGGAACACTAACTCCTAACCAATCAATAAACTCTAAGGTTTTTTCGCTGCCGCAAGGCGAAAAGGTTAAAATGAATCGTTGCGGTTTTATATTGAGACGTTTACATTCAAGTGCATAACGTGTCAGCTTATCGATAGTCGCTTGTGGGTTATAAATCGCTTGAGTAATAAAAAAGTTACATCCTTGGTGATACTTTTCAATGAGCCGACTATGCTCATCCCCTTTTTTAGCATGACGTTCCGCAATGGTGATGCCTCCGATAAAAAAATCATTTTCATTATCGACAAGGGTTTTATATGCTTCAGCTAAAGGTAAAGAGATGGTGTTTTTTGCTGATGGACTGCCAACTAAAACAATGTCACGTACGCCAAAATCATGCCATGCTTCATTTGCCCATTGATTAAATTCTTCACTGTTAGACTGGACAACACTTTTATAGGTAATGACAGGGCGTGATGACTTTTGATTGAGAAGCGCGGAATAATATCTAGGATCATGAGTCATTTTAAAGGGGAAAGGACGCTGCTTGTTAGTTCGAGAGTCTTCATCTTGCAGGTCATAAACAATTAAACCATCAAAATCAATATCGCTTACCCTTTCTAATAATTTAGTCGCAATACTTTCGACTTGGTCAAGGGGAGTATCATTTTTAGGAGGTGTAGTACCTATAAAATATACCCCTCTGTTAACATCGTTATATCTTGTTCTTAATTCTGACTTGTTATCCACAATACTGAGTTCTTTACCATTAATCACAGACAGCTATGATAACTGTTTTGTAAAGAAAAAGCTTTGATAACGCTATGACAAAAAGGAATAATTTATCTCATATCTCTTGAAATAATAATTATTGCCATCATTATTATAGTTATCGGTTCACGGTATTTATCAAAATAATAGGGGCTTAAAATGTTAAATTTGTTTTTTAGGTGTCTTCTATTATGCAGTGGATTTTTATCGTTAAATGCTGCACTAGCATTACCTTTGTCAAGTGTGATCAATGCTTCATCTGAGCTTGTCAGCTCTGAAACAAACAACTATCAGCAAGATACTTTAATCGCGCATCATCAACTTGGCGATAATCAATATGCTGTTAATCTCTATCAAAGTAAAACTGAATTAACCATCGCAGAATACCGAGACATAACCAATAATATATATGTAATTCAATTCGCATCTCAGCATTTTTTAGCAAATAAAATTGAATGTGTTTTACGCCAAAAATACCTGCCATTTATTCCTTTATTATCCGAACCTCTCAGCACACATAAAATTTAATATCTAAACGTTAAATATTGGCTGAACCTCAAGCCCTATGTGTGTGATACCTATTGTGGGAAATTGCTGTTTAAGTGATTTTTACTGATAGTAAAAAAGGAATTCTAATGGAATATTACCGAGAACTACTCATTGTATTGTTACCCTGGTTGATTTTTATCTTATTTGCTTTTTTGGCAAGCATATTAATAAAGTTAGCTAAAAAAAGAAGGGGAGTAGCTGTTGCTTTTGGTGTTATGGCTCAAATGTTATTACCAGATCCGCAAGTTGAAAAGACCATTGAAACCATGATAGTGACAGAACGACGGGACATTAGGAAAGAAGAAGAAAGCGATAAAAAGAATTGAGTATTTAGTGCAAGGTATCCCTCTGAGCACGGTGTTTTAATGGGGTTATTTTGCTTGACAGGTTATGCGTCATGCTTGGTTTTTCGTGCATCTTCAATTTTATCAACTATCTCTTCAGTTGTTTTAAACCTACGAATAGCAGTGAAAAGCTCATCGGCTTCTAAATATTGAATTTTAAGGTAACGCAACCACTGTTTTATCCGGTTAGGGTAGTATTTACTTTTGTCACCATAAGTTTCTTGCTTGGTATATTTAAGCAATAATTCGTTAACATTTTTCCATGCTAGTGGTTGGTTGTTAAATTTTAGTACTTGGGATAAATTTGGCACCGCTAGAGCACCTCTGCCGACCATAAAGTCTGAGCAGTTTGATCGTGATTTACATTTGTTGTAATCATCGAACGACCAAATTTCACCATTGGCGATAACAGGTATACTAACTTTCTCTTTAACTTTACCGATCCAGTCCCAGTGTGCAGGAGGTTTATATCCTTCCAGTTTAGTCCGAGCATGGATGGTTAATTCGTTGGCACCAGCGGACTCAACAGCATCAGCCACCTCATAAACAAGCTTTTTATCTTCGTAACCTAAGCGTATTTTTGCTGAGACAATATTATCATTTGGTACCGCGTCTCTAACGGCTTTTATTATTTTATAAATAGTTTCAGGTTCTTTTAGTAAGACTGCACCCCCTTTATTCTTATTGACTGTTGGAGAAGGACAACCAAAATTCAAATCGATCCCTTGTGAGCCTAACTCAATAGCTCTTAGTGCATTTTCAGCCATATAATCCGAATGCTGACCAAGTAACTGAACCCTCACAGGCGTTCCTGAGTCAGTTTTACCTGCATATTTTAGTTCTGGGCAGGTACGGTAAAAAACTCTCTCTGGAAGAAGTTGATCGACAACACGGATAAACTCAGTGACACAAAGGTCATAATCTCCAATTTCAGTAAGAATGTTTCTCATTATATGATCTAAAACACCTTCCATTGGGGCCAATATAATACGCATTTAATACATCTCTTTTAAATATAGGTTTATTCTAATATGCATTTGGTCATCAGTGACAGCTTCCATAGACGCTAGCGTAAGTTTTTTTATATTAATTATCATTAGGCTACATAATCTTAAAATTAGACATTTACCAATAGTTCACTTAAAGTTTCGTAATAAATATATTTCTTTGTCTTGAAATTTATTTAAGAACGTCAGGTCTTGTTTAAGAGTAGTCGTATCTTATTGGATAGGATGTATTCAATAAGATACGGCTATATATAGTGTCTAAGTCAAAAAATAAAAGGAAAAATCATGAATATTATAAAAAAATCGACTTTAGCAATGCTTTTTGGTGCATTTGCTGTGGCGACTTTAGTCAGTTTACCGGCTAAAGCTGAATCAAACCCATTTGAAGCCCAAGGTATTGTCACTATTGCAGAGCAAGATGATAAAGCCGGTAAGTGCGGCGAAGGAAAAATGAAAGACGGCAAATGTGGTGAAGGGAAAGCAGCCAAAAAAGGCAAGTGTGGCGAAGGCAAATGCGGTGAAGGGAAAGCAGCCAAAAAAGGGAAATGTGGCGAAGGTAAATGCGGTGAAGGTAAAGCAGCCAAAAAAGGTAAATGTGGCGAAGGTAAATGCGGTGAAGGTAAAGCAGCCAAAAAAGGTAAATGTGGCGAAGGTAAAGATAAAGCGAAAAAATGTGGCGGCTAATTAATCGTTGATTTTTTTGTTTCAATAAGCCACGTTATCGTGGCTTTTTTATGTACAGGATGTACGGTATGTCGAAATTGCAGGAGCATAATTTCGTGTATGTACAGGATGTACGGTATGTCGCGATCACATGGACGTGAAAGAGTGACGATGTACACGACTGCATGGATGCAGGAGGTAGAGCGAAGCAGGATGCCAGAGCCGAGGATGTACGGGTTTCGCGATCACATGGACGTGAAAGAGTGACGATGTACAGGTTTCGTGGTGAATAATCATATTTAACAAATATTGGATAAAAGATGAATAAAAATATTGTGATCACAGGCGCAAACCGAGGTATTGGTTTAGCGATGACAAAAATATTTTCTGAGCAAAAGTACAATGTTTTTGCTTTATGCCGTCAAAGTTCTGAGGCTTTAGAGCAACTTGATGTAAAGGTAATAACGGGCGTTGATGTTTCAACTGAGCAGGGTATTTCTGTCATGGTTGAGGCACTGAAAGAAATTACTATTGATACACTGGTTTGCAATGCGGGTATTTTAAGGGATGAGCAGCTTGACTGTTTAAATCTTGAGACAATCCGAGAACAATTTGAAGTTAATGCAATTGCTCCTTTACGAATTGTTGAAGCTTTATTATCACAATTTTCTGCTGGCAGTAAAGTGGCTATGATCACTTCTCGTATGGGCTCTATCGCTGATAATGGCTCAGGGGGGCGTTATGGTTACCGGATGTCAAAGGCGGCACTAAATGCTGCAGCTATGTCATTATCAAAGGATTTAGCCAGTAGGGATGTTGCTGTCGGTATTTATCACCCCGGTTACGTGCAAACTGATATGGTTAATTTTGGTGGCGATATTAGCGCCGATGAATCAGCACAAAGATTAGTTGGCTTGATCAATAAATTAACCATGGCTGAGTCAGGGGTTTTTAAGCATTCCAATGGCCAGATATTGCCTTGGTAACAGTATTGAATAATAACGATGAGAATAAACATAATCCGAGCCATGTTCGTATTTGGCAGACGGTACAATTGATCCCATATGGCTATGTAGCAACGTATGGGCAAGTTGCCGACTTAGCTGGATTGCCTGGGCGAGCAAGGTTGGTAGGGAAAGCGTTGGGTAAAGTGCCTGAAATGGGCTGGAAAAACAGTCCGGTGCCTTGGTTTCGTGTCATTAACTCACAAGGGAAAATATCTTTCCCAGTTGAAAATCAATCTTTTTTAAAACAGAAGCAGTTATTGCAAGATGAGCAAGTTGTCGTGAATGGCGCAAGGATCAAGTTGCCTGAGTTTCAATGGCAACCTGATCTTGCAGAACTCTTATTTAAATTAGAGTTTTAGAGTCTTTCAATTAAAGACTAGAAGTTCTGCCACCGTCTACAGGAAGATTAATTCCAGTAATGTACCCTGCAGAAGGCGATGCGAGAAAAGCCGCCGCTGCTGCAAATTCTTCGGGTTTAGCAAAACGTCGCATCGGAATTTGTGCTTTTTCATTGATTGCCGCTTGTTCAAATGAAATGTTTTGTTTTTTGGCTTTACCTTCAATGATTGCATCTAATCTCGCGGTAGCTGTAGCCCCAGGTAGCACATTATTCACTGTGATACCAAACTCGCCCAACTCATTAGCTAAGGTTTTTGCCCAACTTGCCACCGCACCTCGAATGGTATTTGATACACCTAAATTAGGCAAAGGTTGCTTTACTGATGTGGAAATAACATTGATCACTCGACCATAGCTTTGCTGTTTCATAAACGGTATTAACGCTTGAACTAAATGGTGATTAGAGATCAAATGTAAATTGAAGGCATCAATAAAATTATTCGCATCAGAAGTATTTGCTGGACCAGGAGCTGGACCACCGGTGTTATTTATGAGTATTTCAAAACCAGCACCTTGCTCGATAGCCGAATTAATCACGTTTTTAACTTGTTCAGGATCACTAAAATCAGCTACCAGAACTTGATGAGTCTGTCCTTTGCTAGTATCTAGTTCCTCTAATACGATATTTAGTGCCTCTTTGTTACGAGAAAAAAGCGTTACATTTGCTCCTAATGTGGCAAGTTCAAGGGCGCAAGCTTTACCAATACCTTGGCTACTACCACACACTAACGCGTTTTTTGTTGATAAATCTAAGTTCATTTTTATTTTCTTTAGTCAGTTTATATTTAGCTGATTGAATTTAAGCACATTGGTAAAATAAATGTCAGCGTTAAAAAAAAATTTATTTAATTAATTTTGACAGTTGTCAGATCTGATTGTTAAGCTGGTACAAATTTTTTCATTAAGCGTATTTATGTTGTCTTCAGGCGTAACAGTATCAGGGCAAGGTCCATTAATTGTTTTTCTTCACAGTTCTTTAAGTAGCTCAAAACAATGGAAAAAATTAGCAGGAAGTTTAAGTAGTCACTTTACTTGCATCAATATTGATTTAATTGGCTATGGTTTGGCAGAAAAAGTAGTCGATAAAAGCAACTTTAGTTTTGATACTGAAATTTCGCGCATCATGGAAATTGTTCATGCGGTACAACCCAATGAAAAATTCCATTTAATTGGTCATTCTTGTGGCGGAGCTATCGCGTTGAAAATGGCGGTGTCTATACCTGAACAGTTATTAAGCTTAACGATGTATGAACCGGTTGCATTTCATTTGCTGGATATTAGCAGTGATATGAGACTGCAATTAGATCATTTCACTGAACAAGTCGCTTCATTGGATAAAGATAATGCGACTAAAGCCTTTGTCGATTTCTGGAATGGCGATGGTTTTTTCAAGTCATTACCAGAGAAAGTTCAAGGAGCGATGAGTAATGATATTGATAAGGTAAATTTAGATTTTATCGGTATATTTCATGAAAACTATGGTTTAGAAGCATTACGCCAACTCACCTTTCCCTGTTTAGTTATGTATGGTCAATTTACCCCGGATGTCAGCAAGAATTTAAGTGAAAGTATTATTAATAACTTGGTAAATGTTCAATCAGTTGGTGTTTTAGCGGGGCATATGGGGCCGATAAGCCATTCGCATTTAGTAGAGCCTGTTATTGCTGAGTTTTTGAAAAAATTGCTTTAGCCCGTACATCCTCGGCTCTGGCATCCTGCTTCGCTCTACCTCCTGCATCCATGCAGTCGTGAACATACACGAAATTATGCTCCTGCAATTTCGATATTGCCTGCATGGACGCAGGTACTTATGATTTGTCTGGAATAAAAATCATGACCGTTCATCCTCGGCTCTGGCATCCTGCTTCGCTCTACCTTCTGCATCCATGCAGTCGTGAACATACACCCTCCTGTTCATCCATGAACTCGCGATATACCGTTCATCCTGAACATAAAAAAGCCCGGTGACAAACCGGGCAAAAATAAGGGAGAAACTTGTCTTAATTAACGATTAACTCGTCTTAGCGTCTATTAGACTTTTACCATTGATAGCAATTTTTCTTGGTTTTAATGCTTCAGGTATTTCTCTTTGTAAATCAATGTGTAATAAACCATTTTCCATAAAGGCACCTATGACCTTCACATGTTCACCGAGTTGAAACTTTCGTTCAAAGTTTCGTTCGGCAATGCCTTGATGAACAAATTTTCTATCGGTTTTATCCTTAACGATCGGTTTGGTGCCTGTGATCACTAAGTTATTTTCTTTCGATTCTATCTCTAATTCATTTTCACCAAAACCAGCTAATGCCATGGTGATGCGATATTTATCGTCGGCAAGCAATTCAATATTGTATGGTGGGTAAGAAGGTTGTTTTTCGGCACGTGAAGCTTTGTCAATTAAGCTAGCTAAGTGATCGAAACCAATAAATGAACGGTAAAGTGGGCTGAAATCTGTATTTGTACGCATAATTCATATCCTATTATATTTAGCAATATGCAAATTTTAATGTTCCACAACTTTTATGTATTTCCGGCTTTGAGAAGTTATCTCTACCGCGAAGTAAAAGTAATGTAACACTAAATAATTAAGCCTTTCATAATGAACAGGCAGTTAATGTAATCCCTTACGGCGACTACAATTAAATAGATAAGGACAGGATTTTTTTTTTCAAGGAAAAAAATAAAAAAATATTAATTATTTTTTAAGATGCGTTGGCTTGCCCTTTGTTTTCAAGGGCTGGCTCTATTATCTTTTTTGATATTAATTTATTGAGTTCAACTAAAGCTTGATCATAGTTAGGATGATCTGAAATGTTTGCCACCAATTCTTTATAGGTAATCTTACCAGCACTGTTGATGACAAAAATAGCTCTGGTTAAGAGACCCATATCTTTAATCAACAAACCATACTTGCTACCAAAATCTCGCCAGACAGCATCTGAGAGTACCTTAACTTTTTCGATATTTTCATTTTTACAAAATCTTTTTTGTGCGAAAGGTAAATCATTACTGATAGTCAAAATAACTACCTGTTCAGTTAGGTTGGCTATTTCATCATTAAAGCGTTTAGTTTGCAGTGAACAAACGCCAGTATCGAGGCTTGGTACAACAGATATCAGCAGAGTTTTATCTTGAAAGTCACTTAATGAAACGGGGGCGAAACTATCATTGACTACTTTAAAATCTGGAGCTTTTTCTCCAACAGCAATTTGAGTACCTAACAGGGTGACAAACTTTTTACCTGCTTTGACTAAGTTTGTGTTTTCAGGCAAGGCATTATCAAGTAATGTATTTGCTAAAGTATTGAAGGAAAAAAGACAGTAAAGTATTGTTAGACGACAAAAAGATTTGAAATTCATGGGAATTATTTTTTCTTTGTTAAAGATTAAGTAAAGCTTAACCTTGACAAAAAAAAATAGCCATAAAATAGTGTTTTTTTTGAATTTTACCTATTGTTATAACGTACAAAGCATTATTATATACACGAATTAACGTTTAATAACCTTAAAAAATAAAGACGAGTATTGATATGGCAACAGCCCTTTTAATTTGTGATGATTCCAATATGGCGCGCAAACAAGTCGCTAAGTCGTTGCCTGATGGATGGGATGTTAATGTTAGTTTTGCTAACAATGGTTTTGAAGCCATAGAATCAATAAAAGCCGGGAAGGGTGATGTGCTTTTATTGGATTTAAACATGCCTGAAATGGATGGTTATCAAGTTTTAGATGCCATAGTTAAGCAAGATTTGCCTACTATGGTTATAGTTATTTCCGGTGATATCCAGCCAGAGGCTCACCAGCGTGTTACCCGTATGGGGGCACTCGATTTCATCAAAAAACCCGTCAGTAAAGAAAAATTAACCGAAATATTAAAAGCATACGGAATATTTTCGACAGAAGATGAAATTCCTGTCGCCCCTGTTATTAATGGCGTCATTGAAGAAAAGGTTAAGTTATCGCCGATAACCAAACCCGTTCAACCTGCTGAGGAAGTTAATCAATCCTCTGCTGCTCCTTTAGTACTTGAGGCGGAACTTCGTGATTGTTATCAAGAGATTGCCAACGTAGCAATGGGGCAAGCGGGTGATTTATTAGCCAGACTATTAGACGTTTTTGTTGTTCTCCCTATCCCTAATGTCAATTTAATTGAAGTGAGCGAATTAAGTATGGCGCTCTCAGCTGTCGAAGCTCATGAAAGTACTTCAGGTATCTGCCAAGGGTTTATTGGTGCAGGAATTTCAGGGGAAGCATTGCTGATATTGAATGATTCAAGCTTTAAAGATGTCGCTTCGTTAATGAACTATCAATATGAACTGGATGAAAGTACTGAACTAGAATTACTGATGGACATGGCCAATGTATTGATTGGCGCTTGTTTAAATGGTGTCTCCCAACAATTGGACATGAATTTTAGTCAAGGTCACCCCGTCGTTTTAGGGCAACATCGTAAAATATCTGAATTAATCGCAACTAATTCAATAAAGTGGAAACGTACACTGGCGATTGAAATTAGCTATAGTATTGAAAAATACCCGATAAAATGTGATTTATTATTACTCTTTACCGAAGATTCAATAAACACTTTAAATAATAAAATTGCTTACTTGCTGGATTAATTATGTCACTAGAAACAAACCAAATTAATGAGTTACATTGGTTGATGGAGATGCTTCACACCATTGATGTGGGGCTCGTTGTATTAGATCGCCAATATAACATTCAAATTTGGAATGGTTTTATGGAAAACCATAGTGGGTTATTACCTCGAGAAGTTAAAGATAAGCAACTATTTGAATTATTTGAAGAAATCCCTAGGGAATGGTTTGTCAGAAAGTCAGAGTCTGTTTTTATGCTTAAAAATAAGGCTTTCACCATTTGGGAACAACGTCCTTATCTATTCAAATTTAAAAATTATCGTCCCATTACTGGTGCAGCAGATTATATGTACCAAAATACTACGTTTATTCCATTGATGTCAGCAACTGGTGATGTAACACACCTTTGTTTGATTATTTATGATGTCACGGATAATGCGGTGCATAAAAAAGATTTGCAACAAGCGAACAGTGAATTAGCTATCCTAAGCCAAACAGACGGTTTAACGCAGTTATTTAATCGTACTCATTGGGAAAATTGTTTACAAGCTGAATATAAACGATGGGCACGTAGCCAGCATGCTAGTTGCTTAGTGATGTTAGACATAGATCACTTTAAAAATATTAATGATAGTTATGGTCACATGGCTGGGGATGACGTTATTCGTCATTTGTCGGCTTTAATTCGTCATCATGTACGTGAAACCGATATTTCTGGTCGTTATGGTGGTGAGGAATTTGCTATTTTACTCTCTGATACTACGGTTGAGAATGCTCAAGTATTCGCTGAACGTGTGCGCCATGAAGTAGAGAATGCAGTGGTTAAATATAATGATCTTGAACTGAAATACACCATAAGTATTGGCTTAGCAGAAGTTGATGATAGTATAAAAAATTATGAGGCTTGGATAGAGTGTGCCGATGCTGCGCTTTATCAATCAAAAGAGACCGGACGAAATAAGATAACCTTGCACCCAAAACAAGGGTAATAAACGTCAAACATACCACAATATCGTTTTCTAAAATGCCTTCTAAATAGACAGCCATAAAAGGGTTTTGTGGCTTGAAATAATCTGTTCTTAAGTTTTATATTTCATCGTTAATACAATGATTAATCAATGAATTTCAAGATAAAAAAATGCCCAGTAATAACTGGGCAATAATATCATGAAACTTAAAAAACTCTACTAAATCAACGATAATAGACCGTTGGTTTGTCTTCCATCAAGAGTTGCTTTAATTATAACCTATTTGATAGGAATATTCCTTAGAATTATGACTTTTTAGCTAATTATTTATGACCTTAAACTTAGCTTGGTTTTCATAGGGGCCGTCGTTCAGTATTTATAGGAAACAGACAGATTTTAACCTACAAATGTAATATTATACCAATCGGACTAATTTATTGATCACTTAGCGAGAATTAAAAGGCTTAGAGACAAGGCATTGATTGAAGAGAATGGTTATTCCCTTGTCAAAATCAATAACGCCGTATGTAAGCCTTTTAAACTCGCCCTTCGGGAGCTCAATAGCAACCTGATAACATCAAAAAATGAATGAAATATAGAGTAACTATGTTTAACACATTTCGTTTGTTCTAAGCTTGCTATTGAAGCTCTAAGTTGGTCAATTAATTAATCCGTTTGGTATTAATTAGTAATATAATGCTTTGGGTCTTTTGTATTTTTCAAGGTTTACCCACCTCATCATTCCATTTTGTTCTCGCTATCAATACATGCTAGTTGCGTTATTTAAAACGCTTGTTTAAACTGCTTGTATTAAACGAGTGATAGAAAGTGGTTTTAGGAAAATGAGCACTAAAAATAAAATACTTGATGCAGCTGAAAGTCTTTTTGCAGATAAAGGTTTTAATGGCACGTCTTTAAGGGAGATAACCAGCTTAGCTGACGTTAACTTAGCGGCGGTTAATTACCATTTTGGCTCTAAAAAAGAACTGATTAAAGCGGTGATGTCTCGTTATATGAATGAATTAGCACCGAGACTTGAATCGTCTTTATCTGCTATTTGTAATCAAACTGAGCCGGCCAATTTACTCGAAGTATTTTCTGCTTTCAGTGACCCCTTGTTATCGTTAAATGTCTTTAAAGAAAATGGCACCAGTAACTTTTTGCAATTGCTTGGACGAGGTTATACCGATAGTCAGGGTTTTCTTCGTTGGTTCTTAACAACGCAATACCCAGGTGTTATCTCAAACTTTGTTAGTGCCGTACAACGTGCTTATCCTGAATTAACTGCTGAAGATATATTTTGGCGTTTGCATTTCACTATGGGCACTGTGGTATTTACTATGTCATCAACCGAGGCGTTAATGGATATAGCTCAAAGTGACTTCAATCAGCAACTTGATATATCAGAAGTGATAAAGAAAGTTATCCCGTTTGTTGCAGCAGGGGTCGGTGCTCCACTGACTACATAAATCATTAGAACCAGAACCCTTCAACTCTTAAACAAACACATTTAAGTTCAAAGCCAAGCATAAATTAGTTTATTCTTGGCTTTGTTATTTTAGTTGAATTCGTTAAAGTAGCTTCATTAATAATAATAAAGTAGTGGTTATGGCTCCCATCATGATGGATGTGCTTGGCACATCATTAACAGGAGAAGACAAAGAGCTTCTTCAACACCCTCTCGTGGGTGGTTTGATCTTATTTTCTCGAAATTTTGAATCCCAGCAACAACTCACTCAACTTGTTAGTGATATTCGCTTAGCCGCAAGTAAACCACTATTAATTGCGGTTGATCATGAAGGCGGTAGAGTGCAACGTTTTCGTGAAGGTTTTTCCAACATTCCTGCAATGGGCAGCTTATTTGAACGTGGCCAGCAAAACTTAGTAAAAGCACAACAATTAGCACAGCAATCGGGTGCACTGATGGCACTTGAAGTACAAGCCGTTGGCATTGATATTAGTTTTGCTCCGGTACTTGATATAAATGGTATTAGTGAAGTTATAGGACAAAGGAGCTTTCATCAGCAGCCTGATATTATTGTGCCTATGGCAAGTGCTTTTATTGCAGGCATGCGTTCGGTTGGTATGAAAGCAACCGGTAAACACTTTCCAGGTCATGGTAGTGTGCAAGCAGATTCTCATATTGACCTGCCAATTGATTCGCGTAGTTATCACGAAATTGAAGCGTTAGACTTGCTACCTTTCAAACAATTAATTTCTTCAGGTGCTGTTGATGCTCTCATGCCGGCCCATGTTATTTACCCCGACATTGATGATAAGTCAGTGGGTTTTTCTCGCCATTGGTTACAAGATATTCTTAGAACAAAATTAAAATTTAACGGTGTTATCTTTAGTGATGACCTATCGATGGAAGCAGCTTCTTCAATCGGTGGTTATATAGAGCGTGCAGAAGCTGCGCAGGATGCCGGTTGTGATATGTTGCTGGTTTGTAATCAGCGAGAGGCATGTATTGATGTGCTTGATAACGCCAATTTAGTTATTGATAAAATGAGCAACGAACGTATTTCAAAAATGCTAAAAACCAACAATATGTCATGGCAACAAATGCAAGAGAGTGCGCTATGGCAACAGTTATCATCATTAGATCTTTTTAACCCTGAGTAAATTATTGAGAAATTGAAGTTATGAATATTAATAAATCTCTTTTCATTGTTGTTGCTCCTGTCGCAGCATTATTTTGCTATTTTTTATTATCGCAATTGGGCTTGGCGGATAAACCGGCGATGGCGGCAGCAATCACCTTGTTAACCGTTATCTGGTGGGTTACTGAAGCTATACCTATCCCCGCGACATCCTTAGTGCCTTTTGCGCTATTGCCAATGTTCGGCATTGTTGACCATAAAACGGTTGCTTCATCGTTAGGCAGCCATGTCATACTGTTATTGATGGGGGCATTTATGCTCTCAAAAGCATTAGAGAAAAGTGGTGCACATGAGAGATTAGCCGTTTATATGGTCAAGATGGTTGGTGTTTCGAGTGGTCGAAGACTGGTCTTAGGCTTTATGTTGGCCGCTGGCTTTTTGAGTATGTGGATCTCAAATACCGCCACGACTTTGATCATGTTACCCATGGCATTAGCGATATTAAGTCATGTTGATAATAGAAAACTTAAAGTAGCATTGATTTTAGGCATTGCTTATGCGGCGAGTGTTGGTGGACTTGGAACATTAATTGGCACACCGCCTAACATTATATTTGCTGCTATTTATGAAGAAAATACCGGCACTGAATTCAGTTTTTTTGCTTGGATGAAAATTGGTATTCCTGTAGTGCTTATATCATTGCCAATCATGGCGCTGTGGTTAACGCGTCACGTGAAACTTGAGCACGACATTCAATTACCTGAATTGGAAAAATGGCGACCTGAAGAGAAACGTACCTTAATAGTCTTTGGTTTAACGGCACTTGCATGGATCACTCGTGGTGAACCGTTTGGCGGTTGGAGCTCATTACTGGATATAAAAATGGCCGGTGATAGCACGGTCGCGTTATTAGCGGTTGTTATCATGTTTGTTGTGCCAAATGGTAAAGGCAGTCGGTTGTTAGATTGGGATACGGCTAAATCCATTCCTTGGGGGATGTTATTATTATTTGCTGGCGGTATTGCTATTGCTAAGGGCTTTACCGCTTCAGGTTTAAGTACCATGTTAGGCGAATGGTTAACATCATTATCAGGTTTACCACCGATACTGATGATATTGACAATTTGCCTAGTGGTGACCTATTTAACTGAGATAACCAGTAATACCGCGACCGCGACATTATTAATGCCAATATTAGCCGTTGCCGCTTTGTCGACAGGTCTAGATCCTAAAGTACTAATGATCCCAGCGGCCATGGCAGCAAGTTGTGCTTTTATGCTTCCTGTTGCAACAGCGCCAAATGCTATTGCGTATGGCACGGGTGAGATTGAGATCCAAGATATGGTTAAAGAAGGCTTTATCTTGAGTTTTATCGTTTCAAGTATTGTCGCTATGGTTTGTTATTTCTTTTTATTGATGTAGTCATTAATTAGCGCATTCTTAAGGGGCAAACGTGGCAAAAAAGAAGCTACAACATTTTTATATCGCTGAAGAACAATCGATTTATTTACTTAGTACCAAAGATGCTACTAAGTTAAAACAATGGGTCGATTTATGTATGCAGCAGTTGAGTCTACTGGGCTATAAAAATATTTCTTTAATTGGCAAAGGCGCGTTTGGCTTTGTTTTTGGTGGCGACGATGAAAATAATGTGTCACAAGTTTTTAAGTTTTCACGGATAAACTTACCACAACATGTGCAAGATAGATTAGCCGAAGAAGCTGAAATTCAGGCCGAACTGTCTCATAGCCGTATTCCAAAAGTTATTGAGTATTATAAAATTAAGCGTCAATGCATTGTTCATATGGAACGGGCACCAGGTATTGACCTTGAACAATACTCTCATTTGCATGGGCCCTTAGCGCCTGAGCAGGTGATGAATATCACCTTACAACTTGCCGATATTCTATTGTATTTAAGAAATGCTCGGCAGCATAGTAAAGGCAAACCTTATGTGCACGGTGACATTAAACCCTCTAATGTTGTTTATAATGAGAAAACCAATAAAATTTACCTCGTCGATTGGGGTTCTTCGGTAACCGCGCAACTTGATATCAAAGGCCAAACAACATCAAATAATGTCATGGACTTAATGAGCAGTGATTTACAAAACTCTAATGCCCGTTTAGGTGATGTTTATTTTATTGGTCCAGAACAAATCAATGGGGAAATGTCTTCGCCCCGTTTTGATGAACAAGGTTTTGCCGCCACTGTTTATGCCATCGCGTCAGGACAGTCTTGTCGTTATGGTCACAATGTTATTTCTCCAAGTTCGTTAGGTTTACCCAAGACGCTGGCAAAAATATTAGAAGCGATGTTAAGTGCTGATAAAGCAACTCGAGATAAAGCGGGGGACTATTTTTTTGCTAATTTATCATTATTGAAAAATACCGTACTTGCGGCTAAACCTAGCTTACCTAAAATTGAAGCGCTTATTCCGGTGTGGTGTAAAACCAGTGCCCAAGAAATAGAATCTGTGGTTTATGGTTCTCGTAAGTCCTTTTTACGCGCCGAGAGTGATGTTGATGCTTTATCTGGTATTGATGATGCGCAATTAGAAAAATACTATAAAAACTACTTAATGGGTATGGGGGACACTGAAAAAGCCTTTGTTGCTGCCGTTAGTCGATTGGCAAACTTCCCTGTGGTGGGAGGGTTAGCGGTGCGCTGGGAGAAAGACGGGGTATATATTGATTCTAACTTAACAATGTTTGACCAGAAGTTGAAAATTTCTTTTCAAAGTGCGGTAAATAATATGATCAGGTTGGCTCAAGGCATCTTTCGGGTGGGGGTATTTAAAAGTTGCATCTTTAATGCTCGTAATACTCTCCATGTTGAGCGTGAAGATGCTAACTTACCGTTTGAATGTGCAGATGGACAAAAAATTTCTTTCGATATTAGTGACGTCCCTGAGATGGATGACAATAGCCGTTTACATTCTTATTTTGAAGATGGGAAAGATCCTGATGAGTACTTGTATTTACCCGAAGACATTATGACCGTGCTATATCGATTAAATCGCATCCATCACACCGGCTGTATTATTTTTGAAGTACTACCCACACATTTGAAAATTCATAGTTATCTGAGGTTATTAAACCACGATAAGGAACAAGCGTTTGCGCAGTGTTTAGCTGAAATATTGCAGTTATTGCCTACCATTACCGGATTAGGTATTTCTGGTTTTATGAAACTACCCTATAAAGATACCCGATTTTTTGAACACATTAGTCGTTTGCCAGAAAAATATTACCCGGTTAATCCAAAGTTAGTAAGTTAAAAAGGAAAACAAATAATGAATAAAATAGGTGAAATGGCGTGGTTAGATTTAACCGTAAATAATGCCGAAGAAGTTAAAGATTTTTACCAAGAGGTGATAGGTTGGAAATCTGAAGCCGTTTCTATGGGAGATTATGATGATCATACTATGATGTCACCAGAGTCAGAAACTGCAGTTGCGGGTGTTTGTCATGCTCAGGGGTGTAATAAAGATTTGCCTCCGGCTTGGTTACCATACTTTTTAGTAGCAGACGTTGAAAAATCTGTTGAGCAAGTGCTAGTAAAAGGTGGCCAAATGGTCACTGAAATTAAGCAGATGGGTGATGATAAGTATGCCGTGATCAAAGACCCAGCTGGCGCGGTATGCGCCATTTATCAAAAAGCATAAAAAAACACTTTAACCTATTTGTTATTTTATCGTTAATTAACGATCAGCGTTTCGATAATGGCTTTGGCTACTGGCGACAAACAGCGTTTGATATAAGTTTGTCGCGTAATCATCGGTCATTCCTGCGACATAATCAGCAATTACCCGGTGGCTATTTAAGCCATCAACTTTTGCTTGTTGCCAACGTAATTTGGCATTTCCGGGCAGTAACCGTTCAGGATCTGAGGCTAGTGCTTCAAATAACTCCATGACAACTTGTTGGCCACGGTATTCTAATTGTTGTATTGAAGTTTGTTTGATAACAAATTTAAAGACAAAGTCTTTGAATATTTGCAATGCCCGACTTGCCAATTCAGGGTGTTTGGCATTATAACGTAATAATGGCTCTGTAAAATTTACCCCTTCAGTCTCATTTAAATCCACCAAAGTGATTGCTGTGATCAAGTAATTCACCAGTCCACCAATGGCTTCTTTTTGTAAGTGATGTTGTTGGCTAAAGAGCTGTGCTGTTAAGGTTTTGCTGATATCGAATAGCCATTCATCATCGAGGGCTTTTAGTTTTTCTATGACTTGTTGGTCAAAGTCATCACGATTAACCACGCCGGTAACAATGGCGTCTTCCAAATCATGAATTCCGTAGGCGATATCATCAGCAAGCTCCATGATTGAACAATCAAGCGACTTAAAAATAGTTTTATGATGTCTATTAGTTTGCTGTTTAATTTGTTGGAAAAGTTGTTTGTCATCGCTATTTAGTGGCGATAATACCCAGTCAAGGCTAGATTGATCATCAAAAAATAAGCCTTTAGGAGGATGCCAGTCTGCTGCTTTGAGTTGCCGATGAGAAGACAAGGACATTGTTGGTTTATCTAGCGACAACCTCTGTAGTGTTTGTGGGTATTTTATTAAACCGAGTAAGGTACGTCGAGTTAAATTCATCCCGTAATGTTCACTGTAGGGCTCTAATTTAGCCACGATACGAAATGTTTGTCCGTTACCTTCAAAACCGCCATGGTCGCGCATCATATAATGTAGAGCAACTTCACCACCGTGACCAAAGGGCGGATGGCCTATATCATGGGCTAAACAAATTGCTTCAATTAAGGTATCGTTTTCGGGGAAGTACTGCTGGGTGAGAGTAGGATATTTCACTCTAAGTTGAGCATTAATGCCTGAGCCTATTTGAGCAGCTTCTAATGAATGAGTCAACCGAGTGCGATAAAAGTCACTTTGTCCGCTGCCCATTACTTGAGTCTTGGATTGTAAACGGCGAAACGCAGCTGAATGTAAAATTCTGGCTCTATCGCGTTGAAAAGGGCTGCGGTGATCTTGTTTTCGTTTTGCTACTTTTGTTAACTGACGTTCAAGCCAAATATCATTCATAAGACACCTAAAATTAGTATAAATTTCATTGGAGCAGTATCAATATATACCCATGCACCTCGAAGTGGAATGGGTATTTAGAAAAATTTGGCTATGTTTTTCAATCTTTTAAAGATCATATTAATATGAGGAAACAGAAAATCGTTTAAAGGGATTATTTGTTGGCAATAAATATCGCCCGTTTCGGTGCCGGGTATCCCTCAATGGTTTTACTTTGATCTTCAGGGTCGAGAAAATCTTGTAGAGATTCAGTATCTATCCAGTCAGTTTTTCTTTGTTCATCAAGCGCGGTGATATCAGTATTTACCACGCGGATATTACTAAAACCGCAACGTTCTAACCAAGCGCACATCGCATCACAACTTGGTAAAAACCAGACGTTACGCATTTTTGCATAACGCTCTCCTGGTACTAATACCGTGTTTTCATCACCTTCAACCACTAAGGTTTCGAGAACAAGTTCGCCACCTTTAGCTAATTGGGCTTTTAATTGATAGAGAAAGTCGATAGGTGAGCGACGATGGTATAATACTCCCATGGCAAACACGGTATCAAAAGCATTAAGTTCAGGTAACTGTTCTACGCCTAAAGGCAATAAATGCACATTCTCATCATTAACAAAATGTTGGATCGCATTAAATTGCGTGAAAAATAATTGTGTCGGGTCGATACCAACAACAAACTTTGCCTGTTCACCACGCATACGCCACAAGTGGTAACCACTACCACAGCCAATGTCGAGTACATATCTGTCTTTTAGCGAGCTAATATGTGGGAGTAATCGGTCCCATTTGAAATCTGAACGCCACTCAGTATCAATATGCAGACCATGAATATGGTAGGGGCCTTTGCGCCAAGGTTTGAATTTTTTTAATAAGTTTTCTAAGCGTTTATATTCACCGTCGTTAATATCACTTTTTTCACCGACTTTAACGCCTGTGCTGAGATCTATTGTTGATGGTAATGTTTTTGGTAAAGCGTTAAGTGTTTTTTGCCATTGGGCAAACTCACCGTGCAAGTGTTCTTTTTGCCATGTGGTTAACTGAGCAGGCAGGGTATTAAGCCAATGACTTAAACGGTTTTGAGCAATGGCTTGATAAAATTTATTAAAATTCATGATTACTTAATGGCAACTAAAGAGAAAAAATTAAAACACTGAAACCAAGGGGTTGCGTGAGAAAAGCCGGCGTCTTTTAATCGAGATAAATGAGTATCTAAATTGTCGGTTCTCATCACGTTTTCCAGTGCTGTTCGTTTTTGGGCTATTTCTAATTCGCTATAGCCATTGGCTCGTTTGAAGTCATGGTGCAAATCAATAAGCACATTATTACAGGTATCATCATTGGCGGATATTTTTTCAGATAACACCAATATGCCGCCCGGTTTCAAGCCTTGAGCAATTTGATTGATCATCATTTGGCGCTGTTGTGGCTCAATAAACTGTAAAGTGAAATTAAGCACTACCATCGAGGCATTGTTTATCTTAGTGGTTAAAATATCATCTTCAATAATTTCAACAGGGGTATTGCCTTTAAAAGCATTGACATGCATTTTGCAGCGCTCAACCATCGCAGACGAATTATCTATACCAATAATGTTACAGTTTTTAGCGGTAATGGATTGCCGCATAGCTAATGTGGCCGCGCCTAGTGAACAACCTAAATCATAAACAGTAGAATCATCACTGACATATTGTTGGCTTAAACGTCCAATGGTTTCGATGATGGTATTATAGCCGGGCACTGAACGAGAAATCATGTCAGGAAATACTTCAACCACTTGTGCGTCAAAAGCAAAGTCTTTAATTTGGCCTTTTTTGTTTGAAAAAATTAAATCAGTTTCTGAACGCGACATAAATAAATTGTTTGAAGTAAGAATAAGTGCGGGTATTTTAACTGAAAATCATGGATGAATAAAATTAAAAACACTTTAATAAGCTCAATTTCCTTCTTTATCTGGGAGTGAAGACAAATAAACTGATAGAGAAGCAGAACCGCAAGTGAATACAGGTGACTTTCTTTAGGTTTGCTTTATAATGGCGGCAATTTTTTATCTTAAAAGAAACTAGCGAAGATTAAGCGCTTAGTTTCTTTAGTTATCAAGGCAAATAAGTATGCGCAGTCTTTATTGTGGTGAGGTTAACGAATCTCACATTGGTCAAGAAGTTACATTATGTGGTTGGGTTAATAAACGTCGTGATTTAGGCGCCGTTATCTTCTTAGATTTACGTGATCGTGAAGGTTTAGTGCAAGTTGTTTATGATCCAGACTTGCCAGAAGTAATTAAAAAAGCAAATACCTTGCGTAATGAATTCTGTGTGCAAATAACAGGTAAAGTACGTGCTCGTCCTGAAGGTCAAGTTAATAAAGACATGAAAACAGGCGCTATTGAAGTATTAGGTTTAGACCTAACTATTTTAAATAAATCTGCACCTTTACCGCTTGATCCCAATCAAAATAACTCTGAAGAGCAACGTTTAAAATATCGTTATTTAGATTTACGTCGCCCTGAAATGACCGAACGTATGCGCTTTCGCGCCAAGGTAACTTCTGCAGTGCGTAGTTCCTTAGAGTCCCAAGGCTTTTTAGATATTGAAACGCCGATCTTAACAGCGGCAACACCAGAAGGTGCTCGTGACTATTTAGTGCCAAGCCGTACTCATAAAGGTCAATTTTTTGCTTTACCACAATCGCCACAATTATTTAAACAATTGTTGATGATGTCGGGTATGGAACGTTATTACCAAATCGTAAAATGTTTCCGTGATGAAGATTTACGTGCCGATAGACAACCTGAGTTTACTCAAATTGATATCGAAACGTCATTTATGAGTTCTGATCAAGTCATGGAAGTTACAGAAACCATGATCCGTGAATTATTTCAAACCATGCTTAACGTTGATTTGGGTGATTTCCCACGTATGCCTTATTCAGAGGCAATGACACGTTTTGGCTCAGATAAACCAGATTTACGTAACCCACTTGAAATTGTTGATGTTGCAGATATTTTAAAAGATGTTGAGTTTAAAGTATTTTCTGGCCCTGCTAACGATGAAAAAGGTCGAGTAGCGGTTATTTGTGTACCACAAGGCGCAGCTAAGTTTTCACGTAAAGGCATTGATGAATTAACGAAGTTTGTTGGTATCTATGGTGCTAAAGGCATGCCTTGGTTAAAAGTTAATGACCGAGATGCCGGCCTTGAAGGGTTACAATCACCTATCTTAAAGTTCTTAACTGAAGATGCGGTTAATGCCTTGCTAGATCGCGCTAATGCCCAAACCGGTGATATTATTTTCTTCGGCTCAGATACGTATAATGTAGTCACTGAAGCACTTGGCGCATTACGTTTAAAAGTTGGTGAAGATTTAGACTTATTACAAGGTGATTGGAAACCATTGTGGGTTGTTGACTTCCCAATGTTTGAAGAAGTTGATGGTCACATGCATGCTATTCATCACCCGTTTACCGCACCAACCAATTTAACAGCTGAAGAACTTGAAGCTAACCCTGTAGGTGCATTATCTGATGCTTACGATATGGTATTAAACGGCTGTGAATTAGGCGGTGGCTCAGTTCGTATTCATAATCAAGACATGCAAGCAGCGGTGTTTAGAATATTAGGTATTAGTGACGAAGAAGCAGAAGAAAAGTTTGGTTTCTTACTTGAAGCGCTACAATACGGTGCTCCACCACATGCTGGTTTAGCGTTTGGTTTAGACCGTTTAGTGATGTTAATGACAGGTGCTAGCTCAATTCGTGACGTAATGGCTTTCCCTAAAACTACCACAGCGGCATGTCCATTAACCAACGCGCCGGGTAAAGCAAATCCTGAGCAACTTAAAGAATTGGGTGTTGCTTGTTTACCAAAAGAAGTTAAATCAGAGTCTAGCGAAGATTGATTTAATTAAGCTAAATACTGATAGTATCTAGCATCAGTTCACAAACTAATAAACGTATTGATTGAATTGTCAGTACGTTTTTTTTTATCAAAATAAAGAGTGTTATGACAATTATTTTAGGCATCGATCCCGGCTCCCGTATTACAGGCTATGGGGTGATAAAAAAAGAAGGACGTAAACTTACTTACCTTGGTAGTGGTTGCATTAAAGCCTTTTCGTCTAAAAAAGAAGATGAAGAGCAACCATTCAGTGATCGTTTGCAAACCATTTTTGCCGGTGTTTCTGAACTTATTATTCAATTTAATCCTGAGTTATTTGCCATCGAACAAGTTTTTATGGGGGTAAACCCCGGTGGTGCATTAAAGTTGGGTCAAGCACGAGGCGCAGCTATTGTTGCTGCAACTAATAATGGTTTGCCTGTTGCAGAGTATTCTGCAAGGCAAATTAAACAAGCCGTTGTTGGCACTGGCGGAGCAGATAAAAGCCAAGTTCAACATATGGTTAAGTCTATTTTGAAGTTACCGGGTATGCCTCAGGAAGATGCCGCTGATGCACTTGCCGTTGCGCTTTGTCATGCGCATAGCTATGACACAATTGACAAAATGGCGGGTCAGGTAAGTAAAGTTGTTAGAGGCAGACTACGATAAGCTTTACTGTATAAATATATAGTGGTATTGTTGCGTAAAATAATAATGTCGGTATAAATTGTGATTGGTCGTCTTCGTGGTACATTAATTGAAAAAATAGCTCCTGAAATATTAATTGAATGTGGTGGCATTGGTTACGAAGTAACTATGCCGATGACCAGTATTTATGCACTACCAGAGTTGGAACAAGAAGCAACAATATATACACACTTTGTAGTTCGAGAAGACGCACAACTACTATATGGCTTTGCTAATAAAACTGAGCGGAAACTATTCCGTTTATTAATTAAGGTCAACGGTGTTGGACCAAAACTGGGTCTGGCAATATTATCCGGTATGTCAGCAGAGCAGTTTGTTAGTTGTGTTTCTCATGATGATGTTACTACAATCGTTAAAATTCCTGGGGTGGGTAAAAAGACCGCCGAGCGTTTATTGATCGAAATGCGTGATCGCTTAAAAGATTGGCATACTGATTTATCAACGCCATTTACCGATAAAATGCCTATTGATGGTGGTATCATGCATCCAATAAATAATGACAAAGGTGATGCGATAAACGCCTTAGTTTCTTTAGGATATTCTCAATCACAAGCAGATAAAGCGGTTAAAGCTATCTATCAAAGTGGCATGAGCAGTGAAGATATGATCCGTGATGCATTAAAATCGATGATATAACTAGGGATTATGTAAATAATGATAGAAGCAGATCGTTTAATTCAACCGGTAGCTACTCAAGAAGAAGAAGGAGTAGACCGAGCAATACGCCCTAAAATGCTGGTTGACTATACTGGGCAGGCGCCTGTTAAGTCACAAATGGAAATATTTATTCAAGCCGCACGCAAACGTGGTGAGCCATTAGATCATTTACTTATTTTTGGGCCGCCAGGCTTAGGAAAAACCACACTGGCGAATATTGTTGCTAATGAGATGGGGGTTAATATCCGTACTACTTCAGGCCCCGTTTTAGAAAAAGCGGGCGATGTTGCGGCATTATTAACAAACTTAGAAGAGAATGATGTCTTATTTATCGATGAAATTCATCGTCTAAGCCCTGTGGTTGAAGAAGTGCTTTACCCGGCAATGGAAGATTATCAGCTAGACATTATGATCGGCGAAGGTCCAGCAGCACGTTCAATTAAACTTGATTTACCCGCCTTTACTTTAATAGGCGCTACTACTCGTGCAGGTGCATTAACTTCGCCATTACGGGATAGATTTGGCATAGTGCAAAGGTTAGAATTTTATAATACTAAAGATCTAACTGATATCGTCAAACGTTCTGCGCACTTTTTAAATTTATCAATTGATGACGAGGCAGCTTTTGAAGTCGCTAAACGTTCAAGGGGCACCCCAAGAATAGCTAATCGATTGTTACGGCGAGTACGAGATTATGCTGATGTAAAAACAGATGGACATGTATGTCAAGACACCGCAAGTAAAGCGTTAAATATGCTTGAGGTCGATAATGAAGGTTTCGATATTATGGACAGGAAACTATTATTAGCGATCATCGAAAAGTTTAATGGTGGTCCGGTTGGGCTTGATAATGTTGCAGCGGCTATTGGTGAAGAGCGTGAAACAATTGAAGATGTCCTCGAACCTTTCTTGATCCAACAAGGCTATTTACAACGGACACCAAGAGGGCGAATAGTCTCAGATAAAGCCTATCAACATTTCTCTCTAATTAAACCAGAATAAATTTATTCGTTAAACAAACTTTGCAGCTCGTCACTCGAAAAGCGAGGCATGACAACTTTTCTCCTTAAGGTAATCAGCAAATTTTAGACAAAAAAAAGCCCGCTTAATAAAGCGGGCCAACTTAAATATCAAGTTGTAGAAGGAATTTTAGTTCCAAGAAACATGTCGGAGAGAAAAGATAGTAAAATATCATTTTCAAAAATCTGTCAGGCTATTGATAAACTTATGGGGAGAAGCTTTATCAATGCGCTAGCTCAGAGAACAAAGGTATTTTATTAAATAGCCAGCAAATTAACAAACGAATTAATCTCACTCTTCGCATTAGAAAAACTAATGAATGGAGGTGGTTTTGAAATTTTATCACTTCCTCTACACACCTTTTTGTCTTCTGTTTACTTATATAATTCGTATTTTCTTACATTCTCGAGTGTTAAGTACTTGTTAGACAAGGTTGTATTCTATTATCATAGGTTTTGAAATTTCTACTAGCAGCCAATCATAAATCCATGCAAATAATGACTGATGACTATCAAATACGGGTGTATTATGAAGATACTGATGCCGGTGGTATTGTTTATTATGCTAACTATCTAAAGTTCTGTGAGCGTGCAAGAACCGAGTGGTTAAGAAAGCTTGGTATTGAACAATCATATTTTTTAGAACAAAAGTGTGGTTTTGTGGTCAGAAAGGTAGAAATGGATAACATGGCTTCGGCAAAGCTGGATGATTTACTCTCAGTAACATCAACAATTAGTGAAATAAAACGCGCTAGTCTACGGTTTACTCAATTAATCACCAATGAACAACAAGTATGTTTATGTAAAATAAATGTACATGTTGCTTATGTCAATTTACAGCAAGCTAAACCTTGTGCTATCCCCAACGAAATATTAGGAGCTTTAAAAAGTGCCAGCTGAATTTTCTTTTTTTGATTTATTTTTACAAGCAAGTTTATTAGTTAAATCCGTGATGATAATACTGCTCGGTTTTTCAATCGCTTGTTGGACAATGATTTTCCAACGCAGCAAAGTATTAGGTGCAGCGCGAACACAATTGCAACAGTTTGAAGATAAATTTTGGAGTGGAGCTGATTTAAGTAAGCTATACAACGAAGTTTCAGCTAGAGGACAAATCCAGGGCATAGAAAGCCTTTTTGTTGCTGGTTTTAAAGAATTTGCCCGCTTACGTAAAAGTAATATTAACTCTCCTGAAGCGGTTGTTGATGGTACTCACCGAGCAATGCGAGTGGCATTATCTCGTGAAGTTGACGAATTAGAAATGCATTTACCGTTTATGGCTACCGTAGGCTCTATTAGTCCATATATTGGTTTGTTTGGCACCGTGTGGGGGATCATGAATTCTTTTATTGCTATTGGCGCTCAAGAACAGGCAACTTTAGCACAAGTAGCACCAGGTATTGCCGAAGCACTTATCGCAACTGCGATGGGCTTATTTGCAGCAATCCCCGCGGTAATGGCCTATAACCGCTTCACACACCATGTTGAAAAATTAGAAAATAGCTATGGTAACTTTATGGAAGAATTTTCAAGTATCTTGCAGCGTCAAACCGCTAGTGAGCAACAACGGTAGGTAAGGGCTAATTATGTACAATCGAGTTAGACGTCGTAAAGTTGCTGAAATTAATGTTGTGCCTTATATCGATGTAATGCTGGTGTTGTTGATTATATTCATGGTTACCGCACCTTTAGTTACTCAAGGTGTTAAAGTTGAATTACCAAAAGCCGATGCCGAGCCGTTAAGTAAAGACAGTAAAACCCCATTAGTTGCTTCTATAGATGCCGAAGGAAATTATTATTTGGCAGTTGGGATAAGTAAAAATGAACCGATGTCAGGGGAAGAGTTAGCAACCTTGGTCGCAGCCCATTTACATTTAAAAGTAGAGCCAGATACTCCGGTAGTCGTTAATGGTGACGGCGCTGTTTCTTATGATGCTGTTATTCAACTCATGGTATTGTTGCAACGTGACGCAGGTGTACCTTCTGTTGGACTAATGACGGATTCACCTGGGAAATAATATAGTGAATCAAAAGTTATTAATTGCGCTGTCATTAAGTTTTACTTTACATATTGTTTTAGCTGCAGTATTGATTTTAGGCGACTTTTTTTCTCACCCACCTAAACCGACGCCTACTGCTACTCAAATGAAACCTATTCAAGCGGTAGTGATTGATAGAAGTATAATTGAAGCGCAAAATAATAAACTCAAGAAACAAAAATCAGATAAAGCCAAACGGTTAAAAGAACTTGAAGAACAAGCTCGAGCGGCAAAACGCCGAAGAGCAAAAGAAGAAAAGAAAATTAAAGATCTAGAAAAGCAGCGTAAGAAGATATTACGCGATAAAAAAGCTGCTGAAAATGCCGCTAAAAAAGCAACGGCAAAAGCGAATGCCGCAGAAAAATTACGTAAACAAAAAGAGCAGGAAAAGAAGATTGCTGATAAAGCAGTTGCCGATGCAAAAGCAAAGCGACTAAAAGAAGAAGAAGCCGCTAAAAAGGCTGAAACACTTCGGAAAAAGAAAGCCGCAGAGAAAAAACGTAAAGCAAAAGACGCTAAAAGAAGAGCAGAACAAGATGATTTGCTGGCCAAACAAATGGAAGAAGAAATGGCATCGCGACAACAAGCTCGTAGTCAACAAGTTATGACTGAGATTGGTCGTTACACTGCCTTGATCACTCGAGTGATCCAAAGTAATTTATTAACAGATAAAGCCACCATGGAGAATAAGTCATGCAAATTGACTATAACTTTATTACCCTCTGGTTCGGTTATTAATGTAGTATCTGGCAACGGAGACAGAATAGTATGTGATGCCGCTAGAAATGCGGTGAACAAAGCGGGTAAACTGCCTGTTTCTAAAGACCCTGCAGTATTTGAAGAAATGCGCACCATTAGCTTAACGGTTGTGCCTGAGTTTTAACGATAAATAATAAAAAGTATTAGCCAATTATATGATGAAATTTAAAATATTCCTGATAGCCGTATGCGCAATTGTTTCTAGTAGAACGTTTGCAACATTAGAAATAGTTATTACTGAAGGGGTTGATGGCGCTCGTCCAATAGCCGTATTACCATTTAAATGGACTGGAACAGGGGATTTACCTGACAGTATCTCTAAAGTCATTAGCGATGATCTTCTGAGAAGTGGAAAATTTAGCCCTATTAATGAATTACGCTTTCCACAACACCCCTCTCAAGATAGTGATGTAGATTATGCTGCTTGGGCTGCCGAAGGAGTTGAAAATGTTGTTGTGGGGCAAATAAGTGAAACTTCAATTGGTCGATACAAGATAAATTATCAGCTTATTGACGTGATCCGAGGCCAGATTACTGGCGGGCAAACACAAATGCTGAGTAACGGACAGTTAGTTAAAACCTCTGATCACATTCTTAGTGAGAGTACAGTTGAGATTTCTAGTGAACAATTTAGACGTTACTCACACCGCATCAGTGATGAGGTATACGAAAAATTAACCGGCAGCAGGGGGGCATTTTTAACAAAAATTGCCTACGTTATTGTTCGCGACCAAGGTAACTATCCTTATCAATTAGTTATTGCTGATTATGACGGCTTTAACGAGCATGTTTTATTAAGCTCTAAAGAACCTTTAATGTCACCTTCTTGGGATCCTACCGGCAATAAATTAGCTTATGTAACTTTTGAAAATCATCAAGCGCAAATTTATGTTATTGATATATATTCTGGTAAAAGAACAATGATCAGTTCTTTTACGGGAATTAACAGTGCGCCACGTTGGTCTCCTGATGGTAAGAGTTTAGCTATGGTGTTATCAAAAGACGGTAACCCTGAGCTTTACGTGATGAATGTTGCAACAAAAAAATTACGCAGAATTACCCGTCACCGCGCTATCGACACTGAGCCAAGTTGGTCTCCTGATGGTAATTCATTGATATTTAGTTCAGAACGGGGTGGTAAAGCGCAGCTTTATCGCGTAAATTTAGTCGATGGTAAAGTAAGGCGCCTTACTTTTGATGGTGAAATGAACCTTGGTGGCTCATTAACACCGGATGGCCGCCAACTGATAATGGTAAATAGAACACGAGGTCAATATCATTTAGCGAAGCAAGAGTTAAGTTCAGGGATTTTCCAAGTACTCACTAAGACTCGTTTAGATGAATCGCCTAGTATTGCTCCTAATGGTGGCATGATTATTTACAGTACTTTACATAACAATCGCCAAGTATTGAGTTTAGTGTCAGTTGATGGACGATTTAAAGCAAGATTACCTGCTCTTGATGGGCAAGTTAAAGCTCCTGCTTGGTCACCATTTTTATAATAATTTAAGATTTTAAATATTGAAATAATAAGGAAAAGAAAAATGCGCTTGAAGAAAACTGTTAAAGCTCTTGTGATTGCATTGCCAATGATGGCATTAGCAGCATGTAGTTCAAATACTGAAACGGATCAACAAAGCCAAGTTGATACTAATGCACAAGCACAAGCAGCAGCACAAGCAGCAGAACAAGAAAACGTTCGTGTTGCAGCAGCTAAACGTGAAGCTGAAATTGTAGAACAACAACGCCAAGAACAAGAGCGTTTACGTTCAGAGCACATTGTTTATTTTGACTTTGATAAATCAACAGTAAGCAGTGACTTTTCAGCTGTTTTAGATGCGCATGCTAAATTCTTAAATGAAAACTCAGGTGTGAGTGTTTTAGTTGAAGGTCATGCTGACGAACGTGGTACTCCAGAGTACAACATTGCCTTAGGTGAGCGTCGAGCTAAATCTATCGTAACATACCTAGAAAACATGGGTGTTGCGTCTTCACAACTAACCACAGTTAGTTACGGTGAAGAAAAACCAATGGTTAAAGACCGTTCTGAAAGTGCTTTCGCTAAAAATCGTCGTGCGGTTATAGCTTATTAATCAGGAAATTTCATGAAACTGAACAACGTTTTATGTGGTCTATCTTTCGCTGCTGTTGCTTATACAGCAATAGCAGCGGAATCTGCACCAGTCATCGATATCAGTCAAACAAGTAGTTCTCCTCAGTCATTATCACTTCAACAACGGGTTGCTAATTTAGAGCGACAAGTTGAAGCTCGAAATCGTGCCCAGATAAATGTGCAACGACAGCTTGATGAATTGCAAAATGAAGGTAATGAACTGCGTGGTATTACTGAACAACATACTCATCAATTGAGTCAAGTTCTTGAGCGTCAACGTGAGTTATATCAAGAATTAGACCGCCGAGTATCTAAAGCATTAAATGCTAACAATAGTGTGCCAGCTTCGATTGAAGCGCCTGCCAATGTCGCCTCAACTCAGTACAGTAGTAATTTAACTGAAAATGAGTCCTATGACCGAGCAGTGAATATGGTGCTGAAAGAAAAACGCTACGATGAGGCCATTCCAGCTTTTCGATCTTTTAATGAACAGTTTCCTCATTCAAGTTATGCAGCCAATGCTCATTACTGGTTAGGGCAGTTATTGTTTAATAAAAATGACTTTAACGCAGCCAAAGCAGAATTTGAAGTTGTGGTCACTCAATTTACTAAGTCAAGTAAACGAAGTGATGCTATGCTTAAACTTGCAACAGTGGAACAACAGCAAAATAACAAAGTAAAAGCAGTTAGTTTGTATCAACAGCTAATTAAAGATTACCCAAATTCTAGTGCAGCGAAATTAGCGCAGTCGAGATTGGATAGTTTGTTATAAATAATTTGTTGATAACTTGTTCACAATGTTGGCTTTTTGAACGATAAAACAATTATTAATAAAAAAACTAATATTGTTGTTGCACTCCCCAAAATTATCAATATAATATGCGGCGCGTTGACCGAGACGGTTAGCGCAACATAAATGTCGGTCGTTAGCTCAGTTGGTAGAGCAGTTGGCTTTTAACCAATTTGTCGAAGGTTCAAATCCTTCACGACCGACCACTTCTTTTATACAAAGGGGTGTGAGGTAACTCATTTATTAGATGTATTAAATCGGTCGTTAGCTCAGTTGGTAGAGCAGTTGGCTTTTAACCAATTTGTCGAAGGTTCAAATCCTTCACGACCGACCACTTTTTTTCCTTGTTCAGGATGGAATGTGGTCTTAAACATAATCTTATGTTTTATTTTTAATACTCTTACCAGTCTATATTCGGTCGTTAGCTCAGTTGGTAGAGCAGTTGGCTTTTAACCAATTTGTCGAAGGTTCAAATCCTTCACGACCGACCACTTTTTAATATACTCATATTTAATCAATCATAATAGATGCAGTTGTTGTGGGTTGGGCTTTAGCCTAACAAACTCGCTTTTAGCCGATGACTGTCGAAGGTTCAAATCCTTCACGACCGACCACTTTTTAATATATTCCTATCTATTTAACTTTCTAAATGAAAATGTTGTGGGTTGGGCTTTAGCCTAACAAACCCTCTTTTAGCCGATGACTGTCGAAGATTGAAACCCTGCAAGAACAATTAATTTAAACACTTAAACGATTTCCAAGACAAATCCTCCTTGATAGTACACTTTTGCTCATTTATCCCGTATAATTCACGCCGTTTTTTAATGTGATTTTTTAGAGATTGATAATGGTACAAAGCAATTTAGCGGTAGATTTCGATTTTACCTTTCCGGCCAAACCCGCTCCTCTTTCAGTAGATGAAAAAGCGCAATACAAAGCGCGGATCAAACAATTATTAATTGAAAAGAATGCCGTATTAATTGCCCATTATTATACCGATCCTGAAATTCAAGCACTTGCTGAAGAAACCGGCGGCTGTGTTGCTGACTCTTTAGAAATGGCTCGTTTTGGTAATCAACATAGTGCACAAACGTTGATCATCGCGGGTGTTAAGTTTATGGGGGAAACTGCCAAAGTCCTTACGCCTGAAAAAACAGTGGTAATGCCAACGCTTGATGCTACCTGTTCATTAGACTTAGGTTGTCCGATAAAAGAGTTTAATGACTTTTGTGATCAACACCCTGACCGTACCGTGGTTGTTTACGCAAACACTTCTACAGCTGTTAAAGCTCGTGCAGACTGGATTGTTACCTCGTCTTGCGCATTAGAAATTGTTGAACACCTTGAAGAACAGGGTGAAAAAATTCTTTGGGGACCTGATCGTCACTTAGGGAATTATATTCAAAAGAACACTGGTGCTGATATGATCATGTGGCAAGGGGCTTGTATCGTCCATGACGAGTTCAAGACCAAAGCTTTAGCCGATATGAAAGCCTTACACCCTGACGCCGCTATTTTGGTTCACCCAGAGTCTCCTGCGGAAATTATTGCTTTAGCGGATGCGGTTGGCTCGACCAGCCAGCTAATTAAAGCAGCGCAAGATTTACCGCAGCAAAAGTTTATTGTCGCCACTGACCGCGGTATTTTTTATAAAATGCAGCAGCTTTGCCCTGATAAAGAATTCTTTGCCGCTCCAACTGCTGGAGAAGGCGCAACGTGTAAAAGCTGTGCACATTGTCCGTGGATGGCAATGAATGGCTTACAAGCGATTGAAGAAGCGCTTATCGATGTATCAGGTAAGGAAGTCTTTGTTGATTTATCACTGCGTGAAGGCGCATTAAGATCAACTAACAAAATGTTAAACTTTTCTGCGAGCCTAAAAAAACAATAATTGTTCAAAAGCTAAGCAATCAACTTACTTAGCTTTAATTTTTATTGCTATATGATGTTGTTTTCCATACCATAGCGCAGCCTCCGTAGCTTGGAGTGCAAAAGTGAAGATGACACTTTTATTAAACATCATACAATTTTTAAATAAGGTGACGTGTCCGAGTGGCTGCCAAGGTGGCTCTTGAATATTAAAAACACGCCTCGCGTGCTCAGCCACTGTAATTTAGAACAAAAGTGAAGATGACACTTAAACTTATCAGAACAATTTATTAGGTGACGTGTCCGAGTGGCTGCCAAGGTGAATACCACGCCTAGCGTGCTCTGCCAATCACACAAAGTG
>MAAC01014702.1_pt1 | contig 44082 bp, 33 predicted proteins | sample 1115981 | NCBI WGS metagenome assembly MAAC01 (sample SAMN04961126, study PRJNA320927) | seawater metagenome | isolation source: sample BD02T64 sea water enriched with oil for 64 days | place: USA:Gulf of Mexico | collected 2013-07-27 | reverse complement strand
TTTGTTTTATTAACAGTGGATTGCATCAGTTAGTTATATTATTAGGATGTTTACATGAGTAGAAAAATTTTAGTCGTTGAGGATGAGACTCCTATCAGGGAGATGATTAGTTTTGTATTGGATCAAAATGGTTTCAATGCGATAGAAGCTTGTGACATAGAACAAGCCTTAGCTAAAGTTCACGAGCCTTATCCTGATTTAATCCTACTTGATTGGATGTTACCTGGAGGCACTGGTGTTTCGTTAGCAAAAAAACTAAAGCAAAATGAATACACACGAAATATTCCGATCATTATGCTGACAGCCAGAAGCGATGAAGACGATAAAGTAAAAGGTTTTGAAGCTGGGGTCGATGATTATGTGACTAAACCTTTTTCACCTAAAGAGCTTATTGCCCGTATTAAAGCGGTAATCCGTCGAGTGTCTCCTACATCTCTTGAAGAAGAGGTTGATTTTCATGGTCTTAAACTTGACCCTGTTGCTCATCGCGTGGCTATTAACGGTAATAGTTTAGACCTGGGGCCAACAGAGTTTCGCTTATTGCACTTTTTTATGACCCACACAGAAAGAGTATATTCACGCGAACAATTACTTGATAATGTTTGGGGTACAAATATTTATGTTGAAGACCGAACTGTTGATGTTCATATCAGGCGTTTACGTAAAGCCATCTCTGGTGAAGGACACGAAGATTTTATACAGACCGTCCGTGGCGCGGGTTATCGTTTTTCAAGCAAATTAAAAAAAGTTAGTTCACTGTAACTGCTTCTCTGTTGGAAAGTAATTAGGCAAGTATGCATTTCCGTTTATCTTTTATAAATATTATTTATCGCTTATTAGGTTTGTTGCTGGCAAGTGCTTTTGTCGGCTGGTTATTCGGTTATGTTTTGTTGGTAATGCTTGCAACCAGTATATTTTTGTTGGTTTGGCATTTTCATCATTTATTTAAACTGATTAATTGGCTGTGGCAATCTAAAGCGTTATCTCCTCCACAAGCCAAAGGAGTATGGGGATACCTATATGACGGTTTATATCGGCAAGTTAAGCAGCAGCGTAATAAGCAAAAACAATTAAATGAAAAAATCCGGCGTTTTCGAGATGGCGCTGAAGCGCTTCCTGATGCGGCATTAATGTTATCTGAGGAACTCACTATTGAGTGGGGAAATAAAAAAGCGCAACGACTTTTGGGTGTTCGTTGGCCAGAAGATTTTGGTCAGCGTATAGATAACTTACTTAGAGCGCCCGAATTTTCAGATTATTTAGCACACGAGAACTTTGAATACCCTTGTTTGTTAATTTCCCCGATTCACTCTGATGTGCAACTTGAAATACGTCTTATGGCGTATGGAAGCGAACATGTATTACTCTTGGCAAGAGATATATCTAATCTCCAGCGTTTAGAGGATATGCGCCGTGATTTTGTCGCAAATGTCTCCCATGAACTAAAAACACCCTTAACGGTTGTTCGTGGATATGTTGAAATGATTCAAGCTTCACAAGAAACATTTGATCCTCATTGGCAAAAAGCGTTTCAAACTATTGAAGGTCAAGTATCTCGCATGGATCGCTTAGTTGAACAATTGCTTAATTTAGCTAAAGTAGAAAATAATAGTGATGAAGAGAAGCAATGCGTCAATATGGCACAACTAATTCGTACATTAGTTGATGAGGTTACTTGGCTTAATCAGGAAAAACAGCACCAAATTACTCTAGATATTTCCACGGATGTATTTGTTTTAGGTTTTGAAACTGAATTAAAGAGTGCCTGTGCCAATCTCTTATCTAATGCTATTGCATACACTCAGCCTAATGGTTGTATTAAAGTTAGTTGGCGTTTGATGGGCAATAAAGCTGTTTTCTCAGTTAAAGATAACGGTGATGGTATTAAACCTGAGCATGTTAATCGATTAACTGAGCGCTTTTATCGTATAGATAGATCTCGTTCTAGAGATACAGGAGGCTCTGGCTTAGGGTTAGCAATAGTTAAGCATGTTTTGCATCACCATCAAGCCGAATTAATTATTAATAGCCACTGGGGACAAGGCAGCGAGTTCTCAATTTATTTTGATCCTAGCACCCTATCAAGCCCACTTGTTAATTAATAACCAGTCCCTTGGGGAAGGCTGAACAAACCATGTTCTTCGTTGCCTCATTTTTTAAGGACGCTACATGGATGGTGTTATTAGAGAATGCAGGAGCACATTCTCCCGAATAATCCTTAAAAAAATGAGGCGTCTTGATTATGAATCGCTCAGACTTCCTGAAACGCGCATCTTCAAGTGGATCGGGTATGTATCGTCATAATTCTGTCATAAAATGGACATATAATTGTCATGTTCACTTCGTATAGTGTGAACAATCAAACAGTTAAAACTCTTATTGGAGAGACCATGAGTTTAAAAAAAGTTATAAGTATTATTAGTTTATCAAGTATGATTAGTTTATCTGCCTTTGCCCTTGATGACAATTTACCAGAATATAAAAAAGTCAGTGGTATTTCTGGCAATGTATCTTCAGTTGGCTCTGATACCTTAGCAAACATGATGACTTTTTGGGCAGAAGATTTTAAACGCACTTACCCAAATGTGAATGTACAAATTCAGGCAGCTGGTTCGTCAACAGCTCCACCGGCTTTAACTGAGGCTACTTCAAATCTTGGGCCTATGAGTCGTAAAATGAAAATGCGTGAGATTGCAGCTTTTCAAAAGCGTTATGGTTATAAACCTACCCGAGTTCGTGTTGCTATAGATGCCCTAGCTGTTTTTGTTCATAAAGATAACCCATTAGAAGGGTTAACGATTGCACAAGTTGATGCTGTTTTCTCTAATAACCGTAAGTGTGGTGCTGATAAAAATGTTGACCGTTGGGGAGATCTTGGTTTATCGGGCGCATGGACAGGTAAAGACGTGCAATTATATGGACGAAATTCTGTTTCTGGCACCTACGGTTACTTTAAAAAGAAAGCACTATGTAAAGGTGACTTTAAAAACAGTGTGAATGAGCAACCTGGATCAGCATCAGTTGTGCAGTCAGTATCGGCTTCACTTAACGGCATTGGTTATTCAGGTATAGGTTACCGTACTTCTGGAGTGCGAGCTTTACCGTTAGCTAAAAAAGGCCAAGTCTTTATTGAAGCTAATATGGAAAATGCAATTTCAGGTAAATATCCGTTATCACGCTATTTATACGTCTATGTTAATAAGCACCCGAATAAAGCACTTCCACCTATGGAAGCTGAATTTTTGAAAATGATTCTGTCTAAAACAGGTCAAGCAATTGTTGAAAAAGACGGCTATATTCCTTTACCAAGTAAAGTTGTCGCTAAAGAATTTAAAAAGTTAGGTTTATAATCTAATTTAGCATTAATATACCTCCAATAGGGCAAGCGTAAACTCTAGCTAGCCCTATTCATTTCATTCCCTTTGTTAGACTTCTTACCGTTTAAATTCATATTCAGTTGTGCCAGTAAAGTAACAACAGTAGAATACCTATAATTAATTAGTTTCATTGTTATAATATATCGTAGTATTTGCTTGTCGGTTATTTTGAAGGAAAGGTATGGAAATTATTTTAGCTAACCCTCGTGGTTTTTGTGCGGGTGTTGATAGAGCCATTAGTATAGTCGAACGCGCTTTAGACTTATTTGGCGCCCCAATCTATGTTCGTCATGAAGTTGTTCATAATAAGTTTGTAGTCGATGGTCTAAAAGACCGTGGTGCTATCTTTGTTGATGAACTTGATGAAGTACCTGATGATAATACCGTCATTTTTAGTGCTCATGGCGTTTCTAAAGCAGTAAGACAAGAAGCTAAAGCTAGAGCATTAAAAGTATTTGATGCTACTTGTCCATTGGTAACAAAAGTTCACATGGAAGTTTCCCGTGTTAGCCGTAAAAATATCGAATGTATCCTTATAGGCCATGCAGGCCATCCTGAAGTCGAAGGCACTATGGGGCAGTATAGTAGTGACTCTGCGGGTATTTATTTAGTTGAATCCCCTGAAGATGTCACACGTTTAGTTGTTAAAAATCCAGAAAAATTATATTTTTGTAGCCAAACCACACTATCTGTAGATGATACCATGGATGTTATTTCTGCTCTTCAAGCTAAGTTCCCATTGATTGAAGGGCCACGCAAAGATGATATTTGTTATGCCACCCAAAACCGTCAAGATGCGGTACGTGAAATAGCTGATAAAGTGGACCTTATGCTGGTTGTGGGTGCCAAAAATAGTTCTAATTCTAATCGCCTCAAAGAGCTAGCAAGTAAAATTGGTGTTACTTCTTATTTAATCGATACAGCAGAAAATATTGAAGCTGATTGGTTAACCGGTGTTGATAAAGTTGGAGTAACCGCGGGTGCCTCAGCACCCGCAGTACTAATAAAGCAAGTGGTTGAAGCACTTAAAAGCTATGGCGGTCATCAGGTTATTGAACACCCGGGCAAAGAAGAGAGCATAGTATTTGCAGTACCAGCTGAATTACGCTAGTCTTAATTGAACTATAAAGTGTTAAAAATAACTTGTTATGTTAATACTTTATTATGTCAACACTATGCAGTAAAGTTATTGAGCATGATGTTAATGTACAGATGTCGGTTTTGTCTTATTAGTCTATACTTTGTTGTTAATTATTAACTTTTAGTATCGCCGTTGGTTTTAGACTTGAACCGTGAGTAGTCGCTGTAAACATTAAAAAATAATGATGAAGTGTTAGGATGCTACTCTTGATGGGTTGTGCTGATTTTTGCAATCAGTATAACTATATTATAACCATGGAAGTGGTAGGGTAGTAGTGTGATGCAGGTAAATTTTACAGTAAACCAAAGCCTCATTAGTTTTCTCACAAAAAACTGTTATCGACTCCTCTTGTCTTGTTGTTATTTCCCCCGGTTGAATTTTTCTCACCACTTTTCTAATAGTAAAACTTTACTTTCTCTATTTATCTATAAAATTGATTTATATCCCTTATGGAGTACATATGAATAAACCATCAATGTTATTGAGTTACAAAAATTCTCAAAAGGGCATGACCTTTCTTGAAGTACTTATAGCTTTGGTGATTATGGTAACAGGTATTTTAGGTGCTGTTGCCATGCAAGCGACCGCTAAACAAGGCAGTTTTGATGCCATGCAGCGTTCTTTAGCTTCAAGTTTAGCACAAGATATTATTGCAAGGATTAGAGCTAATAACCCTGCTAATTTAGTCGCGTATGTCGCAGATGATTACGGTGTCATTTTGAATGATGAGCCAACGCCTATAGCATTAAGGTGCGCACAAGCTGATGCCCCATGCACAGCTGCTCAAATGGTTACTAATGATATATATGAATGGGAGCTTGCTTTAGTTGGTGGTGATGTAACTTCTGGAGGGAAAAATAGAGGGGGGCTAATTGGTGGGCAAGGTTGTATTTTTCAAAATGGTAATGCATTAACGGTTGTGGTTAGCTGGCAAGGAAGGACGGAAATAAAAGATAGCAAGAAAAGTGATGGTTGTGGTACTGGAAGTAAGAAAAGACGTCAAGTTGTTGTTCAAGCATTTATTATATGAAATTTTTGGTAGTAGGCTAAATATGAATAATTTAATAGTAGGACGTATAGGTCATAACGCAAAAGGGTTTACCCTAGTTGAATTAATGGTCTCATTATCCATTGGTTTAGTCCTTTTTGCTGGTGTTATGAGTGTCTTTGTAGGAATGCGCACAACTACCACTGAAACTTCTAATTATGGTGAGTTGCAAGAGAATGGCCGTTTTGCGGTAAGTGTGTTGACTGATGATTTACTTAGGCAAAATTTCTGGGGAGACCTTTCGGGAACTTTTACTCTTAGTAGTTTAAGTGGGAACCCTGTTCCCCCCGCAGCCCCGGGCAACGATTGTGTAGGTGAGGGGGTGAATAATGCAACATTCCCTCAAGGTACGGGATCTTTTAGAACGTTATGGGGACAAACGATCGTTGCAGGCTCTCTTAATCCGTTAAGTTGTTTTACTATGCCTGCTAATACGACAACGATGGTAGACTCTGATGTTATTCAATTTAAAAGGGTTATTTCTAATCCTGTAGGTGCAGCAAGTGCAGGGAATTATTACTTAGTAGCCAATTTATCCACGGGTGGCATTTTTACTGGTGATGCTGCTGATGATGCATATGTATATGGAGCTTCTGCTGATGCAGCTGCTGATGCAGCTAAAGCTGCTGATGCTTCTGATGCGGCTGATGATGTTGCTGCTGCTAATCCTGGTGATGCTGATGCAGCAGCAGCTGCAGCTGATGCTGCAACTGCTGAAACTGCTGCTAATAATGACGCTGTTACTGCAGCTGCAGCTGTTGGTGTTGCTGTTGCTGCGGGTGTTCCCTTGATAGTTAATCCTAGGATGTGGGAGTATCAGCATCATGTTTACTATGTTAGACAAGAATTAGTTGGAGATGACTCTGTACCTGTGTTGATGCAGGGACGGTTGGCTAATTTTAGAATGAACTTTGCACCTATAATTGATGGTATTGAACGAATCCGCTTTATGTATGGCATAGATACCGATACTAATCCAAGCCAACCTGGATATGGTGTCGTTAATGCTTTTGTTTCAGCGACGAATATGACGCAAGATTTATGGAATAATACCGGGGGAACCAGAGTATTAGCCGTTAAGGTTTTTGTTTTAGCTCGCGGAATTAGGCCTGACAATAAGTATACTAATACTAATAGCTACCAGCTTGGGGATGACTTACCGTTTATTCCAAATGATAATTACCGCCGTTTACTCTTTAGCTCAACAGTCACCTTGTACAATACCAGTGTGGATGCATGGTAATGAGTACCGTAAGCAAAATAAAAAGTGAGGTTAGAATGACAAAATCACCTAAGATAACGAATCAAAGAGGCGTTGTTCTAGTAGTTTCTCTTGTTTTTTTGGTTGCTTTAACTGCTGTTGCCGCAGCGTTAATGCAAAATAGTACAACCGATATGAAAATGTCGGGTGCAAGCGAAGAGAAGGTTGTCGCGCTACAAGAAGTTGTAAGCGCTGTTGATGAAGTTATTTTTAATCAAGTATCTGCTGGACAAACCAATAGATTCTCTCGACCTGTAACGGGAGATGTAAACTTCCCTATTACTGACCAAGCACTTTTATTACCTAGTACTGCAACAAAATCAAGTGCAAGAGTTGATGTGGCAAATAATCAGTTTAACTTAGATATTGCTTGTCCCACATTAAAGCTAGCATCATCTACAGAAGTATTCAGCTGTAATATGTTAAGAGTAAGAGCCAATCGAAATTATGGCCGCACAAATCAGAGTCTTATTTCAGCAGACTCAGGCATCGCACAGCAACTATTAAAGTAAAGGAGCAATCTAATTGAATTGTTTTTTAAATCGAACAATTAGCATTGTGGTACATATTAGTTTTGGAGAATTAAAATGAATTTATCAAAGGGTAGAAAGAGGGCAGTTAAAGTCGTTATCAACCTACTTACAAGTAGTGTTACTGCTTTTTTATTATTGGTCTCTACTACTAGTTTTAGTGAGGATATAGAGTTATATATTGGTGAGACAATTCAACAAAGCAAAGCTAGGCCTAAAGTACTCATTATATTTGATAATTCCGGTAGTATGTCTCAACACTCTGCGGAATATAAGGCAGGCTATGTTAATGACCCTCTAAATCCATATGACGCTGTTGGAAGTCTAAACGCTTTATCTGATAAATTTATATACTTTTCTAAAGGCGGGGTTGATGGTGCGAGTATACCCATAGTTGATACTGTTGCTAGTAATAGTGTTAAAGTACGTCGATTCCTTGAATCCATCAATAGTTGTGAGGAAGCGCGAACTATACTTGAAACAGAGGGTATCTATACAGGACACATTAAAGAGTACACCTTTTCAGGGCAATCTGGGAGTTGGCAAGACATCCCTGATAATAATGGCGCTAATATAAATATCATTGATTGTGAAGCTGACGTGCTGAAACCCAATAATATAAATGCAGGGACCACTAAAGCTGGAGATAGTCTTCCTGAAGGGTACCCTGTTGATGGGGCGGGCAACAAAACAACTCCCGAATACTATGGCGCTACTTCTAATGTTTCATGGTCAGGTCAAGCCGTTACACTTTATACTGATAATTACCTCCGATGGCTCCAAGCCGATGTAGAAGAGGATCCTGATGATGGTGGTATACCCACTGTGAACAAGACTCGGCTAGAGGTAGCTAAAGAAAGTGTGACCACCATAATCAACACAACCCCAAATGTTGATTTTGGTTTAATGGTGTTTAATCCTAATTCAAGAAAAAATAATGAAGCTGATAACAATTTAAATGGAGGTCGTGTTGTTCATGGTATTCAAGAAACTACGGTAGACGCTAAAGCTGATTTATTAGCTTTGATTGCTGGTTTGAATGGAGATACTTGGACACCATTGTGCGAAACTTTGTATGAAGCATCACGTTATTTTGGTGGTAAGTCGGTTGATTATGGTAAAGAAGCGGGAAGTAACCTGCCTGATAGAGATGCAAGCATAGGCGTAGAAAGTAGTGAGGTATATCAAGCCCCATTTTCAGCATGCTCAGACAAAGTATATGTTGTACTTATAACTGATGGTGCGCCGACTTATGACATGGAAGCAGTTGATAAGGTTTTTGATCTATCAAAAACAGGAACATATAGTCTTACAACAGCTGATCGCTTTGAAGTTAGCGATGCTGATGCTCCATACGAAGGGCAATATAGTTATTTAGCTGCACTAGCTGGCTGGATGAATAAAAATGACTTGAACCTTAGTCTTGATGGAAAGCAGATAGCAGAAATACATACTATTGGCTTTGGTGAAGATGCAAAAAATGACGCCGCTCCTCTACTTATTAAAACCGCTGAGTTAGGGGGAGGGAAATACGTATATGCCAATGATTCTTCTTCGTTAATTACAGCATTTACTAATTTTCTTGGCAATATAGAGCCTAGTAATAATAGCTTAACTTCGGCATCTGTGGCCTCAAATAACTTTGATAGAACTGAAACATTAGACTCTGTTTATTATGCTATGTTTCAACCTGATCGAGGCCCCAGATGGCAAGGTAACATCAAAAAATATAAAGTCACTGATGGTGTTCAAAAAGGAGCTAACAGGGTTGCAGCAATAAATCAATTAACAGGGCATTTTTCCGATGAGGTACAAAGTTACTGGTCAAGTAGTGTTGATGGAGACACTGTATCTGAAGGTGGCGTCGCTGAAATGCTTAGAAAAAAAGCTGGTAGAGTTATTTATAGTGACTTAGGCGCTGATAATGCTTTAGTAAAGTTAACCTATACTGAAGCAATTAAAGTTAAAACGATAAGCGAATTAGCAACTGCGTTAGATGTAATAGATGATCAAACCTCGATAGAGGCTAGCTTTAACTGGATAAATGGCTTAGATTCTGATGATGAAAATGATGATGAGAAAACTGATGATATTCGACCTGATGTTTTTGGTGACCCCCTTCATTCTAAGCCCGTAGTTATTAACTATGGTGATGGTGATATTCGTATCGTTGTCGGTACCAATCATGGTGTACTGCACATGTTTGAAGATACTGATGCCACTAATACTATAATTGAAAACTGGGCATTTATGCCTAAAGAGTTCCTCTCTAATATTAAGGATTTACGTAATAATATTACCTCAACCGATAAAGTTTACGGTATTGATGGCCTTATTACCGCACATATTGTTGATCAAAATGGTGATGGTATAGTGGATAAAAGTACTGATAAAGTATGGCTTTTCTTTGGTTACCGTCGTGGTGGTAATTCTTATTATGCAATGGATGTTACTGACCCCGCTGATCCTTCTGTGATGTGGACTATTGAAGGGGGGGGAACAGGTAGCCCATTTCAAGAGCTAGGGCAAACGTGGTCTCAGCCTAAGGTTACTTATTCAAAATTGAATCTGGATGGAAATACGGCAAAGCCAGTGTTAATTTTTGGTGGGGGCTATGATCCGGCGAAAGACTCTCATGCTATTGGCGGTAATGGTGGTGCTGATAGTCAGGGTAAAGCTATTTTTATGGTTGATGCTGAAACGGGTACATTACTATGGGATTTAGGTCCTGATGGAGATACTGTTTTTGGCGGGACCGATAGTATTCCTTCTAGTATTGCTACCCTAGATAGTGATGGCGATGGTTTAACTGACCGACTCTATGCGGGTGATACTGGCGGTAATGTCTGGCGCATTGATATGCCAGGGATTGATAAAAGCAAGTTCTCAGTATTTAAGTTGGCTGAATTTGGTCCTGAATCTGGCATTGATGCCAAAATTGAAGATGATAGACGCTTTTTTAATGAGCCGTCAATCGTTAGAGCTTATATAACCGAAACCATTGATTCAGGTAAAAAATATTCTGATGGAAAAGCAATTATAGTCCAACAAGATATTCCTTATGATGCTGTATTGATAGGCAGTGGCGATAAGTCAAATCCTATAGGAACCAATACTGACGATGTCTTCTTTATGATTAAAGATATTAATATAAAAACTCATCAATTTACTGGAAGCAGCGTACCAGCTATTCCTGCTCCCATTAAAATAGGAGACTTAGCTGATTATACTCAGAACCCTTTTGGCGCAGAACTCACATCTCAAGAAAAAGAGACTTTATCGCTTGCGGTTAGTTTGAAATCCGGCTGGTTAATAGAACTGGAACAACTGGGTGAAAAAAGTACAGCCTCAGCCTTAGTTATTAATAATGTTGTTTATTTTACGACTTACACGCCACCTTCTTTGTCAGCCAATTCAGAAACGTGTGATTTGCCTAATGGACAAGGGTGGTTATACGCGGTTGATTTATCTTTAGGAATAGCTAAATATAGCTGGGCAGCTGAAGATCAAAACAGTACAGATGATAGAAAAACCTTTATTAGTGAACAATTTTTGGGTGCACCCACGCTAATAGTTACTAAAACAACTAATCCTGATACTAATACTGAAGAGTCTGATGGTAATATCATCGTTGGTCGAAAAATAATTCCGGTAGGGTTTAAGCTGCAAACTCTAAGAACCTATCTATATGTTACGGAGAATTAGATTTATGTTAAGTAATCGTAAATATTTAGGTGGAATTAAGGGGAGAAAAGTGAAAGGCTTTACCCTTATAGAGTTAATGATTACCGTTGCCATTATTAGTATCTTAGCAACGGTTGCTTATCCTTCTTATAATGATTTTGTAGTGCGTTCTAATAGAGCTGAAGCTCCTCGAGAACTAGTTCGCTTGGCGAACTTACAAGAACAGTTATTTGTTGATAGTCGGGTCTATACTGCAAAAATGAGTGATTTAGGTGTTGGTACAGCAGATGACTTTGAAACACCAAGTGGCAATTATAAAATCTCGGCGACAGTAGTAGGTAGTACTTTTACGTTAACTGCTAATGCACAAGGCATACAAGCCACTAATGATGAAAATTGCAAGAAAATTGAAATAACTGATACAGGTCGTAAAACACCAATTAGCTGTTGGGAAGGATAATATGAAAAATTTTATTATATTAACATATTGTATGTTTTTATTCTCTTTGTTCTCTGTTCAGGCGGCAATGCCAAATGAGGAGAGCGGAAAAAAAACGATTGAAGAGAATAAAAAGGTAAACGCTAAATGTCATGTCACACTAGTTGATGGTAGTGAGGCTATTATATTTTGGAAAACTCAACCTAAAAAACTTTCTAAGTTGGCTAATAACGTAGCTGGAAAAAGAGTATCAACGCAGAAGTCACTCAAAAAAATAAAAGTATACCGAGCTTTTCAATGTGTATTAGATGAGGATGATTTTACTAGCCCTAGGGCTAGGTCACTTGATGAGAAAACACCCCGTTAGAATATAATTGGTTTTGTCTAAAAAAGCGATATGTACTGGGTGATATCACTTTTTTAGTGATAAGGTCGGAAATAGTTACTCATATATTTAAGCGTTAATTAAATACATACTATATTGTTGTTGTTTCTATCTTGGTCCTTTCCATCACCATTTATATCTGAGCTTAAATATGCTCGACCTGCTAGGGATAAGTCGATACCACGAGAAAAATCGCTAAAACCTTTAGGGCAATAACTAAATGTACCAATGTTATTATTACTTAACTGGCCACTAGGGCTATAGGTTACACTGTTAAAGTTGAATTCAAGCTTATCACCCGCTTGAATAGCCTCTCGCTCTTTTATTAATCCATCAATTGAAACTATACCAATTCTTCCTGTCCAATCAATAGTATTTTGACAGCTATCATCAGCTTGTAGAGGGCATAGAGTTGCATTTTGTCCTGAATTGATTGCAGTATTTCGTGTTGTCAGTAATAAGCGCTGAAGTTCTGAAATTTCATTGTCCACACGCATCTGTGTAGTGAAACTGCTTAAATTAGGTACGGCAATTACCATGATAATTGCTGCCACGGCGATAGTTATCATCAACTCAATTAAGGAAAAGCCAAGTTCTTTTTTAGAGGGGATAATAAGTATACTAGTTTGGAGTGATTTTCGAATTTGTGGTCTGGATAAGCCAGTACTTTTAGATTTGGTAATGTTAATTAGAGAGGGCTGCATGATATTTTACCAATTAGTACAACTTGTCTAATGTTTATAACACTTTCCTGTGAAACGCGCTAGTGCTATATATCGTTACGAATAACCCTATATAGCACTATTTGCTTGTATTTAAAGTTCAGAGCTTGGGACGCTCGTTGGGCTAATATGCTCAACAGGGTAACAACCTAGCACTTTAATGAAGTTTGTATGCGGAGTCATGTCGTTAATTGCTTCTTGCAAGGTAAAACTCTTTAAGTTGGCTTCTACATCAATATAAAACATTTCTTCCCAAGGTCGTCCCTGAATAGGGCGAGACTCGAGTTTACACATATTAATACCTTTTTCCTTAAGAACTAACAAACACTCAACTAGGGCGCCCGCTTTTTGACCAGTAGATAAAATAATAGCTGTTTTGGCTGGAATTTGTTCTGCTACGTCAATAGCTTTGCGCGCAACTAATATGAAGCGTGAATGATTTTCAGTTTGATTAGCGATAGATTGCTCTAAGGCATGTAACTGATAAAGCTGACCACCTTCTTCGCTACCAATTACCGCTATTGTATCATCTTGTAATTCAGCGACTTTTGCCATGGCATCAGCGGTACTATCGCAATATTCAATACGTATATTGTTTTGCTTATCTAGGAAATTACTGCATTGTGCAAACGGTTGACCGTGTGCATAAATCGTTTTGATTTTATCTAAGCTAGTATTTACTGCGGTTAACAAACAATGCTCTATTGGTTGGGTAATTTCACCAACAATAGAAAGGTTCGTGTGTTGCAGTAAGTCGTAAACTTCGTTAATGCTACCTGAACTGGTGTTCTCTATTGGGAGCATACCGTAATCGACTTGACCTGATTCAACTTGCTGCAATATATCGTAAAAGTTTTGACAACCTGATTCGATAATCTTCTCAGCACGACGAGAAAAGTATCGATGACTAGCAAGGTAGCTATATGAGCCTTTATCCCCTAAGAATGCAACGCTAACGGTTGGTACTTGAATATCAGGATTGGCTAAACTCTGTAAAAAAGCCTGTTGGTTTAATACCGAGTCTTCAATAATTGTTTGAAAGACGCTGGTAACATAGTGGGCATCTAAACCTAACGTTTTACCATGCTTGATTAAACGTATTAAAAGTTCTTGTTCGCGTTGTTGATCACGAATAGGACGAATTTGCTGTACTTTGCTCTTTGCCACATTGAGTGTTAACGCTCGACGTTTAGCAAACAAGGCTAATAAATCTTGATCTAAAAGCGTTATTTCTTGGCGTATTTCATTTAAATCTAACTTTTCGCTCACTTGTTTACCTTTTTATTGTGAATTACCTACTTTGAGTAGTTACTCTAGCTAGCTTAGCTAAATAGTGTCAACTGTTTCTTTAGACGTTTTTTGTTCATCAGTACTCGTTAAGGTATGCATTGATAGACTATGGCAAAACTGCATAAGGTAGCAATGGCCCAAACTATTGATCTTAATAGACCGATATTTAACAAATAGAAAATATTATATAACACTCTAGAGATGAGATGAACAATAGCCAACACGACTACTGTTTGTTGGGTATTGCCTGTTGCCAGCGCTAAAATAACTGCTGGAGCAAAAAGAATAACTGATTCAAAAGCATTTTGATGTGCGGCTAGCGCACGTGCACCAATCCCGGTTAACTTGCTTTGTTGCTCCCTAGGGTGATTGTTATTATATCCTCCGAGTTTAGCCATCGCATAAGCTACAGGTGCTTTTGCCAGTAGTGGTAAAAGCAACGCTAAAAATAAGCAAATTATTAAAGTAGTCATTATTTTCTCGTTATTTATCTTGTGTAGTTATTAAGTTATAGAAGTTATCATTTAATAACTAAGTAAAGTCAGCTTGTAATGCGTTTTACCGGGTAGAAATGGTGAAGCTATACCATCTTCCCAGTCATTATGGCCCATGCCATAATATGGACTCCAGGGATGGCCTGATTGGCTGGTTGGCATATGAAAGATGCCATTTTCTTCATGACCAGGAGATACAACCATGCGTTCTGAGGCGCCAAAAGATTTACCCTGTACTCTTGGCATATAACTATCACCCGCTAATGCTTTGCTAGGCATATCCAACCAATGGTTCAGAAAAGGTACTGCACTGCTGAGCGTGTGCTTTATTGCTGAACTATTTTGTTGACCCCAAGTGGCTGTATCTAGAGCTTGGTTGACCGTCATGTCCGCAATTGTTACTTCTAGTGCCTTAATAAAGACATCTTGCCAACTACTTTCACCGAGCATCATAAAGTTTTCTGGTTGTTCATTAATTAGCTGCCATAAAGGTACTTCTATTTGATGGCGAATGCTTTTGAAATTGTAAGCTTCATCAATGTTATTCAAACTATTATTTAATTCGAGAAAAACGCTATCCCTGATGTTTATTCTAAAATTTCGCACTAAACGATAACAAACTGAATCTATACTTGCTTTTAATGCGGTGTCGTTTGCTAATAAATCTTTTATTTGTTGAAACTTTTTATTTTTTGAAATAACACTCTTCGTCAACACGTCCTCAAGAATGAACTGCTGCCAGCGTTGTAAAAAAATGGCCTCATCATCTAAGCCAACGTTAAGCAGAGACTGTTCATCAAATTCTTTTAGAGCGAATAAACTATTTCTAATTTGTTTTGAGCGAGCACCGAGTGCGTAACCGCCATTACCAAGCTTTTTATACATATCACCGCCAACGACACGGGAGTTTGCTGTCCAAAGTCTATGGTTTTCTGGGTTAATAATTTGTGGGTATTGTGCAGGCGATAAATAACCCTGCCAGTTGTTCTCCCCTGAAGCCCATGATTTCGGTGTTTTGCCAATCATGCCATTTTTGTTGGGGATAGGCCCTATAATTGTCCAGCCAATATCACCGTGTTTATCGGCAATCAGCATATTTTGAGAAGGTATACCTGAGCGAGCCGCTATGTCAAAAGCTTGTGATACATTCTGAGCTTTTTCTAATTCAGTAGCTACCATATTGATTGCTTCTTTATCATGGGCAACCCAACGATATGCGAGTAACTGCCCCTGATGGTTTGTACCTATAACAGGTCCCCAAATAGTTTCTGTTACGGTTATTTCTTCAGCCTCTTGACCTTTAACCGCAATTATTTGTTTGTGGGTAGTAAAATTTTGATAACCTGACGGAGTTAAATATTGACTACTATCTGCATTAGTCGTTAGGAGAATAACATCACTATAATCCCCATAACTGTTGGTAAATCCCCACGCTATATTACCATTACTACCTATAACCATATTAGGAGTGCCCGGCAAGGTGGCACCAGTAACTTTAATCAGTTCTTTAGCTGTGATTGAACTATCAGTCGTGATATCTGGATATTCAAAAGAAGCACGGAACCAAGTATTAGGTACACGAATACCAAGGTGCATGTCATTTGCAATGACTGCACTTCCTGTTGTACTTAAAGCTCCTGAAATAGCCCAACTATTTGAGCCCGGTAAATGATCGCCTTGATACTTATCTTTATTGTGGCTAGCTAATTCTTTGTTATCTCTATTTTTATTGTCAACATTGAAGCTCGATGCTGAAGGCCAAACATCTGTAGGCATCGGAGCTTGAGTGAATTGACTACCATCAATAGCGGCATCCCATATACTGCCTTTAGGGTCTAAAAAGGCGTAAACGTCTCCGGATAAAACTGCTTTCATTAAACCGAGTGTACGTTCGCGTCTTCCATCATGATATTGCAGGTCTATGTACATACTAAAAATTGTCAAAATTGTGTCTTCTTCACTCCATTGAACTGGCTCTTGTTGCAATAGGAGGTACTCAAATGGGGATGAGTATAAATATTTTAATCCTTGGTTTACCCCTCGAGTGTACGCCTTAATTAATTCAAGTTGTTTGTGAGGTAATTGAGCCGCTATGGCTCTTGCTCTTTCTCGAAAGCGATGTTTGCGAATTGATTTATCATAATCAAGTGCCTGAATACCAAATAAGCTAGCTAATTCACCGGCAGAATTTCGTCTTAGTAAGTCCATTTGAAAGAACCGTTCTTGCGCATGAACAAAACCAAGCGCTACAGCAATGTCACTTCTACTTTGAGCTTTAATCGTGACAATGCCTTGTTTATCACGCTCAATGATGGCTGATTTCTTTAAACCAAAGACTGTTTTTTCTCCATCGAGTACCGGTAAAGCACCATCAATTTTGCTGTAAAGCCAAGTTGATGCCGTTGCTATAACCAACAGACTGATGAGTAGAGAGCCAGTGAGCACTTTTTTCAATTTTTTCATAGTTAAACAAGCTATCAAAGAAGAATAAAGCAGAGTAACGTAAAATGCTCTTGGAGAATATTTTTAGTTAACATTTTTATCAAAAAATAGCTTTAATAGGAATAGCGAGGTAATCGGGTGGGAAAAGTATCTATTATCCTGGTATTGAGGATTATCGAAGTGGCTAAAAACAGAGGTAACTATGAATATGACTTGCTCAAATTCCTCTAGGACTGGTACTAATCAAGCAGTTTTTGAGGAGAATGATGCACTTTTAGCTAAAACTAAAAGTACTCTCACATTTTTTCTCTATCACTTCACTTTCAGGAGTTGAAATAGTCGGCTCAGTAAGTGTTTTACTACTAGGGGTTGTGAAGTATGAAATAAGTTGATGTAGTTTATCGTTAAAAACCATTGCGCTAGTAAAAAAATCATTGGACTGATTAACAACATCCATTGTCAATTGTGGGTTTCTATCACTGAGTACTACTGGAGCAGATAAAATTAAACCAGTTGAAAAGCTATTACTGTAATTACCAGCTAAGTTAATTAAATCGTTGCTATGAAATTGGGTAGACAGCGTATTATTAATATCGAAATGTTGCACGTTAGCTGCATGTTTAGCATTGGCAGGAGAAATAGTCATCAAGGCTATGAATGTGATGGTAAAACTAACTAATAGTAATTTAATTGAATTCATTGCTTATATCCTTTTAGCTCTGCCTGACTATGTTTAAGTATCGTGCTATTCATTTTTACTAAATTGTTACAAGTATTACTTTAAGGACTATTTAATCATTATGCTAGCAAGATGAGACAAGTCGCTTCTTTCATACGGTAGATGGCATTAGCTTTTTAAAGGAACATTTTTAAGAAAAGCTGTCAGTCATTAAACAGTAATATTCTTACTATTAGAACGGTAGGGGCTACTAAATATTTCAAATCATTTGAAATGGTAACAATAAACTCGGGTTAGTTTGGGGATATAAATTCAGCTATGGCCATGAAAAAATCAACACTGGCGCTATTGTTGATCTCAATATAGCGGCAGTGTTGATTATTTTTATAACTCAATTTGAACTACTGAGTTTTAATATAACTAGAGGTTAGCTAAGTTGGCGCTTCTTTTCTAGGCGGTATTGATGCAGTAAAGGTTCGGTATAACCATTAGGCTGTTCTACACCTGAAAATATTAACGCTGCCGCAGCGTTAAAAGCAATGCTATTGGTAAAATCATTACTCATCGCTTGATAACTACTATCACTAGCATTTTGTTTATCAACAATATTTGCCATTTTCTCTAAACTGGCCTGAACTTGCGCAATAGTACAAATGTTATGAGTAAGCCAGTTAGCAATATGTTGGCTAGAAATACGTAAAGTGGCTCTATCTTCCATCAAGCCGACATTATTTATATCCGGAACTTTAGAACAACCTACGCCATCATCTATCCAGCGAACTACATAACCTAAAATTCCTTGACAGTTATTGTCTAACTCATCACTAATTTCTTGCTCAGTCCAATTGGTATGTTCTGCCAGTGGAATTGTTAAAATATCGTCTATATTGGCTGGTTTACGCTTAGCAAGTTGCTTTTGTAACTCAAATACATTCACTCTATGGTAATGCAGCGCATGCAATGTTGCAGCGGTAGGTGAAGGTACCCAAGCAGTATTAGCCCCAGCTTCTACATGATTTATTTTTGTTGCGATCATATTAGCCATTTGATCTGGAATAGGCCACATACCTTTACCTATTTGTGCTTTTTGACTAAAGCCACAAGCTAGGCCAACATCTACATTGTTATCTTCATAAGCGCCAATCCAAGGTGTTAGCTTTATATCTGCTTTTCTGGCCATAGGACCGGCCATCATGGAGGTATGAATCTCATCACCAGTTCTATCTAAAAAGCCAGTATTGATAAATACCACACGATCTTTAGCAGCGAAAATACAGTTTTTCAAATTAACACTGGTACGTCTCTCTTCATCCATTATGCCCATTTTAACGGTGTTTTGAGGTAATGATAATGCCGCTTCTACCCGTGAGAATAATGTATTAGCAAAAGCAACTTCCTCAGGTCCGTGCATTTTGGGCTTAACAATGTAAATTGAACCTTCACTGCTATTGCTAAATGCGCTATTGCCTTTTAAATCATGCAAGGCTATCAAAGAAGTGATCATAGCATCGAGTATACCTTCAGGTATTTCGTTACCTTGGTTATCGATAATGGCATTGTTTGTCATCAAATGACCAACATTACGTACGAACATTAAGCTACGACCTTTGAGGGTAACTGTGTCGCCAGTTAGTGTTAGAACACTCAAGTCATTGTTCATAGTGCGGGTTATGGTTTTACCATTTTTATTCAGTTTGGCGCTTAACTTGCCCGTCATTAGTCCTAACCAATTTCGGTAAGCTATTACTTTATCTTCGCCGTCAACAGCCGCAACAGAGTCTTCACAATCCATAATGGTAGTTAACGCTGATTCAAGTACTACATCGCTTAATCCGGCAGCATCTTCCTTGCCTATAGCACTGTCGTCGCTAAACAGTAAATTTAAATGTAAACCGTTATGAGTAAACATCAGGGAATCTGGCTTATTTATGCTGCCAGTAAAGCCGATAAATGCAGAGGGGTCTTTTAGAGCACTTTGCTGACCGTTATCCAAACTTACCATTAATTGTTGTTCGGTTAAGTGATAGCTGATTGCTTGGCTATGGTTACCGTTAAGCAGTGGAATAGCTTGATCTAAATAATCTTTGGCAAACGCGATAACTTTTTTACCACGTACCGGATTATATGTTTTTCCTGGTTGTGCGCCATTTTCATGGCTGATTACATCAGTGCCATAGAGCGCATCATATAAACTGCCCCAGCGAGCATTTACGGCATTTAACGCAAAACGAGCATTCATTATTGGCACAACAAGTTGTGGTCCTGCCATCAACGCTAATTCGTTATCGACATTACTGGTGTTGATACTAAAATCATCTACTTGAGGAACAAGGTAGTTAATATCTGCTAAGAATTTTTTATAGTGAGAAAACTCAAGTGGCTTATTGTCTTGATGGTAGCTATCAATACTTGCTTGTAAGGCATCACGTTTTAATAAAAGCTGCTTATTTTCAGGGCTCAGATCATGAATTATACTGGAAAATTGCTGCCAAAAATGACTTGAACTAATGGAAGTGTCAGGTAATGCTTCATTTTCAATAAAATCAAAAAGACATTGGCTTACTGTTAAGTTCTCTATCGTTACTGTCGCTACCATTATTACTTCACCTTATTTTCAAAAACTTTATGTTAAAGCGTCAAGAATGTTTGAGTAAATATTTCTATTTAATCGCTACCTTAACAACTATGGAGTTAAAGTAGTGCTAGAAATACATATTAGTGATAATCCTATGGTTTATTATCACTGCTGGCAATAGTGCTTTAGAGTCGCTAAGGGGGTTGATAAACGTTATCTGGAATTGTTTTTCGTATAAGGTGTTGTTAAATATAAGTATTATTGTATTTTTAATGAGCTTGATAGTACATTGATACACATTATTGTACTTTATGATAAGCACCATTCATATTGTGAATGGTGCTTGGTGATGACTTGTGCTGATGCTTACTTTAAAGGCCTAGTTAAATAATTGCTGTAATAAAGGTATTAACCAAGGGCTGATCAGTGCAGTGAGTATAGCTGATAAAATCAATGCAACAGAGCTGTATGCACCATGCTCTGCGCTCTTGCGAACGAGTACTGCAGTGCCTATAACATGGCTGGCGCTACCAATAGCTAATCCTTGAGCTTTAGCTGAGTTCACGCCAATAAAACTCAGCCATTGAGGCCCAAGTAATGCACCAAATAAACCAGCAATTAAGATAGCAAAAGCCGTGATAGAGCTATCACCAAACAACTGTTCTGTTAAAGTGATGCCTATGGGGGTGGTGACAGATTTTAATGATAAAGCGATAGCAATCTCAGGTGCTTTTATCAACCACATGGCAAGTAAAAAGCTTACGGTAATAACTACTGTAATACCTAATACTAAAATAGCGGTCATTTCTCGCCAATAGAAGCGTATCTGTTTAAATTGCTGATAAAGAGGTAAGCCTAGGGCAACAATGGCTGGCTCTAGTAATAGGTTAAGTATCTCTGTTGTTTGACTATATTCTTGGTAATTAATATCAATTACCAGTAAGAAAGGAACCAATATGCTAATAGTGAATAGCATAGGGTTTAACCAAATATATTGCCATTTTTGTTGGCAAGCGGAGGCAAATTGATAGGTTGCTATAGTGATTAAGGTAAAAACTATGCTCGCCAATATAGGGCTGTTAACAATGAAAGTAGCCAGCATTACCTTGGGCCTGCCATTGTTTTGCTCTTGATATTATCCGGCGTTATTAAATAACGCTCGCTCAAGTAACCAATAACCGTGAGTAAGATAAACGTTGAGCTAAAAATAATAACCACTAAAGCAATACCATGTTGTTGAATGAGTTGGAAATGGTTAATTATCCCCATGCCTGCGGGCACTAGACATACCCCCATATGCTTAATAAACCACTGATTAGTTTTGGTTATCTTATCGGGACTAAACCAATTGAGTTGTAAAAATAATGCGTAAATAATCATGCCATATAAACTAGCTGGTAAAGCTGCTAATAGATAATTAGCAAGCTTTCCGAGCATCAAACATATACTGATAGCGAAAATGGTATAGAGCACATTCTTCATGGTGAGTTACATATTCTCCTGGCATTTTAGCGCAGCGGCAATAACTAATTGTCTAAACCAAATATGGCTGGCATCGTGATGAAGTAAAGGGCTCCAGATCATTTTTAATTCTATCTCAGGGATCTCAAAAGGCGGTTTTATAATAGTGTAGTTGGTGTCATTCTTGTGTAACAGCGCAGCTTTAGTCGGTAAAGTTGCAATTAAGTTATCTTCATAAGCTAGCTGCATAGCGACATGATAATTACGGGTAAAAACCTTTATGTCACGTTTCTTGCCTAAGCGGGCAAGCGCTTCATCAACCCAGCCCAGTTTCTGAACATCTTTAGGATCCATCCCCACGCCAACACCAAAACCGGTCTTTGAAACCCAGACATGTTTCGCACCTAGATAAGCATTTAAGTTGAATTTACTCACCAATGGGCTATCAGCACTTAATAAACAAGAGAAAGAATCACGCCAAATGGCTTTTTGGTGGAAAGATTGCGGTAATTCATCAAAGCGATTGATCGCCATATCAATTTTACCTGCTTCAACATCATGAAAGGTGACATCACTGGGTGTCATGATATCAAGGGTAATGCTGGGAGCAACTTTATTTAAAGATCTTAATAGCGTGGGAATTAAGGTTGATGCGGCATAGTCACTGGCCATTATTCTAAAGACGCGTTGACTTTTTAATTCGTTAAACTCCTCTTCACCTTGCAATGCTTCTTCTAATTCAAGCAATATTTTGCGAATACTCGGTGCCAACGCTCGGGCGCGTTCTGTGGGAACCATACCGTCAGAAGTACGCACTAAAATAGGATCGTTAAATAAAGTCCTTAGTCGTTTTAAGCCGTTGCTCATTGCTGGTTGCGTAATGTTAAGTTGGCTTGCTGCCCGGGTAACATTCTTCTCTCGCAACAATACGTCTAAATATATAAGCAAATTTAAATCAATTTTAGAAATATTCATGTAATTAATGGCTCTCTTAATAAATATAAGTCAGGTAGATATAAGCTAAATGAGGGGCTAATTCAATGAAATTTTATCATTTTAGTAATAAAAAGTACCTAATTAGATTGATAAATTGTGCTTGGTATTCATATTGTGAATGATGGCAATGTAGGTTATATATTTTAAAAATACCCGATACATGGGGTATTATTTTTTCAGTCCGGTGTGAAAGCTTACTTTTTTGAGATTCGTTCTGAGGTGTATACCTCTGGTTTAGTACCTCTAAGTAGAAAGTTAACAACCATTACTAATAAATATTATTTAATCTACAACAAGACTTTTGGAGAATGTTATGTCTAACTATCAAAGTGCAATAGAAGCGGTTCAAGCGATTAAAGCAAATGCAGGTAGCTCTTGGGATGCTATAAACCCAGAATCTGTAGCTCGTATGCGTGTACAGAACAAATTCAAAACTGGTTTAGAGATTGCTCAGTACACTGCAGACATTATGCGTGCTGACATGGAAGCTTATGATGCTGATAGCTCTAAGTATACTCAATCTCTAGGTTGCTGGCATGGTTTTGTTGGCCAACAGAAAATGATTTCTATTAAGAAGCATTTTGATGGTAAAACAGACCGTCGTTACTTATACCTTTCTGGTTGGATGGTTGCTGCACTTCGTAGCGAATTTGGTCCTCTTCCTGACCAATCTATGCATGAAAAAACTTCTGTAGCTTCTTTGGTTGAAGAGCTTTACACCTTCCTACGTCAAGCTGATGCACGTGAACTAGGCGGTCTTTTCCGTGAACTAGACGCAGCAAGCGCTGGCGATAAAGCTGCTATCCAAGCGCAAATTGATAACCACGTTACTCACGTTGTACCAATTATTGCTGATATCGATGCTGGTTTTGGTAATGCTGAAGCGACTTATCTAATGGCTAAGCAAATGATTGAAGCCGGTGCTTGTGCGCTTCAAATTGAAAACCAAGTTGCCGATGAAAAGCAATGTGGACACCAAGACGGTAAAGTAACGGTTCCTCATGCTGATTTCCATTCTAAGATTCGTGCATTACGTCATGCTTTCCTAGAGCTAGGTATAGACAACGGTATTATCGTTTCACGTACTGACTCTGAAGGTGCTGGTCTTACTAAAGAAATCGCAGTTGTTAAAGAGCCAGGCGATCAAGGTGATATATATAACTCTTTCTTAGATGTTGAAGAAATTGACGTAGCTGACATGGCTGAAGGCGATGTATGTTTCAACCGTGACGGTAAATTAGTTCGTCCTAAGCGTTTACCTTCTGGTTTATACCAATTCCGTCAAGGTACTGGTGAAGAGCGTTGTGTATTTGACAGCATCGAAGCAATTAAAGCCGGCGCTGACCTTCTTTGGATTGAAACTGCAACACCAAGCGTGAAAGATATCGCGGGTATGATGAATGAAGTACGTAAAGTGATTCCAAATGCTAAGCTTGTTTACAACAACAGCCCATCATTTAACTGGACTTTGAACTTCCGTCAACAAGCATTCGACGCAATGGTTGAAGCTGGTGAAGATGTATCTAGCTATGTTCGTAGCGATTTAATGAATGCTGATTATGATGCAACTGAACTATCTGCAAAAGCTGATGACAAAATCCGTAGCTTCCAATCAGATACTGCACGTGAAGCGGGTATTTTCCATCACTTAATCACACTTCCTACTTACCATACAACAGCATTGTCTGTTGATAACTTGGCTAAAGAGTACTTCGGCGATGCGGGTATGCTTGGTTATGTTGAAGGTGTACAACGTAAAGAAATTCGTCAAGGTATTGCCTGTGTTAAACATCAAAACATGTCAGGTTCTGACATGGGTGATGATCACAAAGAATACTTTGCTGGTGAGAACGCCCTTAAAGCAGGTGGCGCGAATAACACTTCTAACCAATTTAGCTAATTTCCTTACTCATTAGCTAATAAAAGCCAGTCTTTAAGACTGGTTTTTTGTTGTTAGGGCAAGCATATTTAATACATAGAATGTGCGCATAGAAATAATGATGCACAAAAAAAGGCTGCTTTCTAAAATGAAGTGACAGCCTTTTTTTTAAGAACGAGTATTAACTTAGAAGCTATAAACTAACGTTACTGAGGTTTCAGTGTTAGTATTTTCAAAGCCTTCTTCTACTTCAGTATCGTAATCAACACGAAAAGTGAATTTGAACTGTAATGAATCCATTAACTTAGTTGTTAATGACGTTTCTGATTTATACACACTGTTTTTATCAGATTCCAATGCTTGCTTAGCAACAAAGTATTGCTTAAATTCTACAAAATCATTTATTTGTCTAGTATATAGAGCTTGTGCTTGGACAATACCCGCAGTTTCTGTGCTTTCCATAATTGCAGGAGCACTACTCGTTGCTGCTACAGCACGAATAACGTCATATTTAACACCTGGGCCAATATCAGCAAAAAATGAACTGGTTTCAGTTTCCCACCAATGACGACCCCAACCTAAAGAAGCTGATGTTTGGTATTCAAAACTACTGAACTTATCTTGTTCATAATAAGCACTTGCGTAAAGGTAGTTTTTTCCACCTTCTTCAAGAGAGTAGTTAGTTTGTCCTAGGATGTCCCACTTATTATCAGTGCTTTCAAATTCATCTTCGCCTTCAGCTTCAAGCTTTTTAGCAAGAGCATTAAAAGCTAACAAGTTCAACCATTGGCCTTCTTCATGTTTGATGTTTAAGCCTGCTTTGATATCGCCACTTTTAGTATTACCTGTTTTAAATAACATGCCTAATTCAGCAGAAATAGTGAAAGGCGATGCTTCTTCAGTGGTCGCCTCTTCAGCTAGGGCATATTGACCTGAAAAGGGTAATAAAAGAAGTGCGGCAATAGCTATTTTAGATTTCATGTTCATCCTTAAAAAATGGTTATTAATTTGTTATTTTGTTGAGGTGTTAAATTTTACGCGATCCTATCAAATTTTAGCGGTATAACCAACTTGTAACTAAGTGTGAGAGGACAAATTGCATGAAGTTTTGCATTATCGGCGTATTTCAGCTAATTAGGCAACAATTTACCACTGTTCTAGGATTTTATATCATCAAGGGCGAGCGACTATCTTCCATTATCCTAAATATTTAATGGACTTGGTATAACAACAGTGTCTCCATCAACAAGACCCGAGATGATTGAAACAAAACCAGGTTTAACTTTTTCTCCTACTCGTACGAAGCGTCTTTGACTTTGCCCATCAATAAACACGTGAACAAAGTCGAGTTGACCAACATGAGATACACTATTTTTTGGTACATACAGTTTTTGTGCATGACCGGCAGGAATTAATAAGCGAGCATACATACCAGGTAATAAATGTTCTTGGAAGGGTAAGCTCACTTTTATCAAAAAACTACGAGAGCCAGTATTTGCTGCGGGAACTATCTCTTCCACTAAGCCTACTAAGGTTTGTTTTATTGTTGGTAAGTCAACGGTGATACTTTGTCCTTGTGTGAGGGGTAATGCGAGTTGTTCACGCACTTGCGCTTCAACGCGTAGTGAAAGGGGATTATAGAGTGATAATAACTTTCCGCCTGCTTGTGCTGTATTACCAGGCTCGGCAAAACGATCAACAACCTTGCCATTAATTGGCGCGCGCAGTGTTGCGTAGCTTAATGTTGTTTGGGCTTGTGCTAAGCTTTGTTTGGCAGCAGTAAGCTCTGCCTTGATACTTTGATAGTCGGCCTTGCTTTTGTCTAAATCAAACTGAGAAGCAATTTTTTTACTAAATAACTCTTTAGACCGCTGAAAATTTTGATGTGCCTCTGTGTACCTTGCAATCATGGCATTGACTTGCTCACGGGTTTCAATAACTCTTGATGATAGATCGTTATGCTCAAGTGTAATTAATATGTCACCTTTTTTAACATTGTCGCCCGAACGCACGTTTATTTTATCTATTCGCGCTAACAATCTTGAAGAGATAATCGTTGCTTGTTTTGCAGTAATACTGGCGGAAACGCCTTCAAATATTGCTTCTGTGCTGCTCTTTACCTTGTAGCTAGCCGAATTTACTAATGCAGGAGAGGGTAATTCAAACCCAGGAAGGACTTTATCGTTGAAAAATCCCGCTAACCAAGCCACCATCACCAGCAAGATAATCAGTGCTAATACAGGAATAAGGATTTTTTTCACAATCGTGTGTTGTTGAACTTGAGGTGTATTCATGATGAAACCTTACTCTGTGTTGAATCGTCTAATGCATTTTCTAATGAGGGGCCTAATTCGTTTTCTATGGCGTTATTATCATCAAAAACTAATGAATAAACGATAGGTACAACGAGTAGCGTAAATACCGTTGAAGAGATAATGCCAAAGATAATTGCTATAGCGAGTCCGCTAAATACAGGATCCAAGGTGATAATTAAATTACCTAGCAGTGTTGTACCTGCGGTCAATAATACGGGTCTCATTCTTACCGCACCGGCTTGAATTAAAGATTCTTTTATAGAGGCACCTTGTTGCTGTGCTTGACTAATAAATTCAATTAAAATGAGTGAATTTCTAACCACTATTCCCGCCAAGGCAATCATGCCTATCATCGCTGTAGCGGTGAATAGGATAGGATCAGGTGCTCCTGCAACCTGGCGTTCACCAAATTGATTTAATAAAAAGAAACCCGGCATAATACCAATAACCGTTAATGGAATTGCTGACATAATAATGCCTGATAAAGCAGCCGATCCTGTTTGGATCCGCAGTACAATAAAGATGGCAATTAGTGCAAATGCAAAAGCTAATCCCATATCACTAAATACTCTGATGGTTATACGCCATTCACCTTCACCGCTAAATGAAAGCTCAATATCATCGGGTAATTGCCAAAAAATACCGCCACCATTAGCGAGAAAACTTCGGTCTTGCCAGTTTTGTTGCTCGCTTTGCTTACGTTGCTCAATGTTTTCAGTATCAAGTGCGGGGTGGTGTTTTATCAAATCACTGCTGATGTCTGCGATCACCTCAGCAGGTGTTCTTCCTGAGATATCAGCAGTGACATAAACAACCGGTCTTAAATCTTTATGGAATATTGGTTTATCACGTGTGTGTTCAATAAACTCGCCAAGTTCTCCTAAAGACACTAAAGGTTGCGGTGCCATATCAATACCTTGCGGGGTACTGGTTTGTATTATCCCAGCTTGCCCTTTTAAGGATAAACGTTTTAAATCACTTAATGATTGACGTTGTTCAAGGGGTAATTTGATATTAATGGCTAATGGAGATGCTTCATTATCAAGATGTAAATAACCCGCAACTTGTCCCTTTGTTGCCACGGCAATAGTTTGATTAATACTTGCCGTTGAGATACCCGACAGTGCCGCTTTGGTTTTATCACTAACAAAGCGCAATTGTGTTTGTGCGCCGCCAACAGTTGAGTCAACGTCGACCACAAAGGGTTCTATTTTTAGCCGTTGTTCCACTAAGCTTGCAGCCTCCTGTAAACCGGAGTATTGGGTGAATTCATTGCCATAAATTTCTGCCACGAGTGTACTTAATACTGGCGGGCCAGGTGGTACTTCTACCACACGTATTTTAATATCACTGTTATGTGCTAATTCATTATTCAATGATGCTAAGTGCTCGCGCATTCTTAAGACAATGGCATGAGATTGGTGTTCACGTAGGTTTTTATCAAGCAGTAGTACCCGCAGGTCAGCTAGATAAGGTGCGTGGCGTTGATAGTACTGCCTAACCATACCGTTAAAGTCTCTGGGGGAGGGTAGTCCAACATAACTGGCAATGGCGGTCACTTCAGGGATTTTTTGTAATATCACTGATACTTTCTTGGCCATAGCCGCTGTTTGCTCGAGAGTAGAGTTTTCGGGCATATCAATAATGACTTGAACTTCATTTTTATTATCAAAAGGTAATAATTTAAGCGGCACCCAGCGCATTACGGGCAACAAAGCGGCCAGTACAAATAACAGCAATACTAGGGCAAGTACTGCTTTTCCTTTCGCACGACTATCTAATAGTGGGGTTAGTACTTTACGATAAAAATCTTGAAAACCTTGTTGATTTCTTGCCTGAGCGGAGTTGTGGGAAACAGGTTTTGCTTTAATAAGTTTTCCAGCCAGCCATGGGGTAACTAAAAAAGCGACTAAGGTTGAGCTGATAACACTTAACGGAACATTAAAGGCCATTGGTGCCATATAAGGTCCCATCATGCCGGTTATAAATGCCAGTGGAATAAACGCAAGTACAATGGTAACAGTAGACATAACTAAAGGTACACGTATTTCGTTGATGGCCGAGACTATGGCATTATGGACATTATTAGCACTTGCTTTACCTTTAATTTTTGCTAAATAACGTTCAATATTATCGACCCCAGTAATAGGATCATCGACCAATAAACCTAATGATAAAATGAGTGCAAACAAGGTAACGCGGTTAATGGTGTAACCAAAAACCAAGTCTAAAGATAAGGTAATGCCGTAACAAATAGGTACCGCTAAACCGACTACTACAGCAGATCGCCAACCTAAAAACACACCAATAAAAACAACCACGGTAAAAACAGCGAACGCTAAGCTGGTGGTTAAATTATTCACTTTTTCATTAGCTGTTGCACCATAGTCACGTAATATTTGTACCTCAACATTGGCAGGGAAAATAGTTGATTGTAATTGTGCTATTGTCTCATGCACTGCGTTGGCAACGGTTACTGCATTACTACCACGTTGTTTGGCAATGCTAATGGTAACCATGGGGAGATCTGTAGTGGCGCCATTAATAGAGTTATCAGCATAATCTAGCCAAGTATAGCTAGTTTGCTCTGCGGGACCATCAACCACATTGGCGACATCGTTTAATAAAATAACGTTGCCATCGATAACACTAATAGGGCTTTGTTTTAGGGCGTTAATATCTCGATAGCTATCACCACTTTCAATAATTATTGATTGATTTGATAGGGTAATATTACCGTGGCTCTGAAGTACATTTGAAACCTTAATGGCATTAAAAATATCATCCACCGTAACTTGTCGTGCCGTCATTTGTTCGGGTTTGATATTTACTTGTATTTGTCGCGCGCGGCCACCAACAATATTGACCTCACTGGTGCTTTCGATAGCTTGTAAAAAGGTAGATACTTCTTGTGCAAGTCGCCTTAAGGCGAAATCATCTATCTGATTACTATCAGTGCTATATAGCGCCAACATGACAATAGCAACATCATCTACTTCAATAGGTTTAACCCGCCAATTACTGACAATAGCAGGGATTTTCTCAGTATTAGCGTGTAATTTGTTATAGGTATTTAGCAGAGCTTGTTCGCGATTTTCTCCGACGGTAAAGCGCAGCGTTACCACAGATTGGTTGCTATTGCTTACTGAATAAACGTGCTCTACGCCTTTTACTTGCGCTAATAACTTTTCAAGCGGGGTAGTAACTAAGCGTTCTACTTGTTTAGCGTTAACCCCAGGGGCATCGACGATAACATCGATCATGGGGACAACAATTTGTGGCTCTTCCTCGCGCGGCGTAAAGTTAAGCGCCATCAAACCTGCGAGAATTGATAATATCAAGATAAATAGTGGGACTTTACTATGAAGTACCTTACTCAGTAATGCGGATGTAAAAGTAGCTTTGATGGTCATTATTAATTCACTTGTTTAATACTAAACTCAAACTCAAATGCTTTGCTCATCGCTACAAAACTTCGCATGTAAGACACGCAATAACTCCTCTATTTTAGGGTTAGCAATACGGTAGAAGATCGTCTGAGACTCGCGTCTTGTTGTCACTATATTACTCTCCCTTAATTTGGCTAAATGTTGTGAAAGCGCCGATTGTGAAAGATCAATGCGTTGATTTAAATCACCAACAGTCAGTTCATTATCACTTAAACAACATAAGATCATTAACCGGTAAGGATTAGATAATTGTTTCAAAATTCCTGCTACTTCTGTCGCATTTTCTAAAAGTTTCTGTTGTTCAGTATTCATAAATTTATCCATGATAACTCGGTATAGAATGTATTTTACTTTATACTTGTTTTCTAAATTAGTAAAGGCTAATATAGTTAAGGTTAGTAAAAGTCATGTACTTATTACATTAAAATTATTTGAAATATTAGTATTTTACTATCACTTTATTTAGCGGTTAATTATTCGATAAATTGGCTATGCTTCTCTGCCTTTACTGCTGTTAACTTAATACAATCATCGTTCACTAAAGGGTGTTTAATGATGACGATTTTGAAAAGATTAGGCGTAAAGAATTGTGTTTAAGAGGCAGCATTTAAAAAGGTAGGTGTCAGTTGTAATTCATAAGCTAACAAAACCTAGCCTACTTTACCTATAGAGGAATGACTATGTTAAGAACAATACCTGAAGTAATAGCACAAGCGAGAGAATCATTAACCATCATAACGGCTGAAGAAGCTGCTCTATTAGTCAAACAAGAAAATAGTGTGATTATCGATGTACGAGAGCCTAGTGAATATGCGCAGAAATCGGCACAAGGCGCTATCAATATCCCTCGAGGTCTACTTGAAATGAAAATGCTGCAACTTTATCCTAATGAAGCGCAGCCTATTTTTCTACACTGTGCTACAGGCGCACGGGCAATTTTTTCTGCGGAGCAATTAAAGCGGGTAGGCTACCTAAATGTTTCAGTAATCACTTCAAGTCTGGATGATATTTGTAATGCTTGGTGTTAATTTTTTATTAGCCTCCCAGGGGTAATAATATAAGCAACATCCAAAATTTAAGCATCTAATTAATAGGAATAAAGCATGTCATACCCTGTTGTAATAGACTATTACAGTGATATTTTATGTGTTTGGGCATGGATAGCACAGCGACGCATTGAAGAGCTTAATGAGAAATTGTTGGGAAAAATTGAGTGGCGATATCATTACCTTGATATATTTGGCGATGCAAGTAATAAAATACCTAACCAGTGGCAAGATAAAGGTGGGTTCACAGGATTTTCTAGCCATGTTAAAAATGCCGTAGCACCTTATCCCGATGCGCCTGTAAATTCTGAACTGTGGAAAAATGTTCGCCCTAAATCATCTGCTAATCCACACCTTGTTTTAAAGGGGATTGAGTTAACACTTGGGGTACAAGTTAGCATTGATCTCGCGCTAAAATTTCGTCAAGCACTTTTTATTGATGGCAAAGATATTAGTCACTTAGCCGTATTGTTTGGGCTTATTGAAAAAGCTGGTTATAAAGCTGATGAGGTAAAAAAGCCGATAGATGATGGGCGAGCAATCGCTGCTTTGATGGCCGATTATCAACAAGCCAAGTTGCTATCTTTAAAAGGCAGCCCAACGTATATAATCGATAATGGCAGGCAGGTACTTTATGGCAATGTAGGTTATCGAGTATTGTTAGCAAATATTGAGGAGCAGTTAAAAACACCCGCTAATGAAGCAAGTTGGTGCTAATTTTTTGTTTTTTGCTTTAAGTTTATAAAATGGTTCAATGAAGCGTCATGCTTTAATTGAACTGTTTTACTATGCAGGATTTTGGGATGATTCATCAATTGGTGAATTTCAATGCTCACTTTTGCCACAAACCTGATATTTTATAGGCTATAAAGTACCCTAAAGAACTGCTTTATAGCTAATTTCTGTTTATTAAAAAGAGTAAGTTTAAAATTTATTATAAAGCTCCTATCACGGCATACTAAACAATAAACTGTTGGCTCTTTTCCTGTTAACTGTTGTCCTTATACGTCATTTGAGTGTTAAGGCAATTTATCTAAAAAATATGCTTATCTATAGCTCTTATAAACAGAGCCAAACTGTTAGACTCAAAATATATGGTGGTGTTACTTCCTTAGCTCTTTTCGTAAAACTTTCCCGATAGATGATTTAGGTAATTCATTTACAAAGGTCATTTTTTTAGGCACTTTATAAGGCGTTAATAGTTCTCGACAATAGCTTATGATCTCTTGATAGGAAAGATCAATGTTCGGTTTTTGGACGATGAAAGCCGAGACGAGTTCTCCAGATTTAGGGCAAATTTCGCCAACCACAGCAGCTTCAAAAATGTCGGGGTGAGACATTAAAATATCCTCAACTTCATTAGGATACACATTAAAGCCAGAGACAATAATCATGTCTTTTTTTCTATCCACTATTTGAAAAAAGCCATTACTTTTTCGCAGGGCAATATCGCCAGTTTTAAGCCAGCCATCATGGGTTAATACTTTTTGGGTTTCCTGAGGTTGTTGCCAATATCCTTGCATTACTTGTGGCCCTCGAACAACTAATTCTCCTGTTTCCCCTTGTTTTACCTCCTTGCCATCATCATTCCATATTTGTACTTCGGTTCCGATAACAGGTAAACCTATAGTGCCTAATTGTTCTTTGCCAGGTTCATTCAAAGTCACTACAGGGGACGTTTCCGATAAACCGTAGCCTTCAGCGATAGTACAGCCCGTAATTTTATGCCAGTTATCTGTTCCGGTAGAAGTGAGAGCAGCGCCACCGCTAATAGTAAATTTTAATAGGTCAAAGTTTACTTCTTTAATTTTTGGATGACTGCATAATCCAATAAATAAGGTATTTATGCCACAAAACCCGGTCACTTTATTTATCATCAAAGTATCGATAAAACCTTCAATGTCTCTAGGGTTTGGGATCAAAATATTATTATTTCCTTCACTAAATACCCATAAATTCAATAGCAAGGCGTAAATATGATAAAGCGGTAACGGGGTGACAAAACATTCTTCACCTTCAACGGCTACGCTTGATAAACGCTCAGATGCTTGCATTACATTACTTAATAAATTTTTATGGGTTAATACCGCCCCTTTGGATAAACCTGTTGTGCCACCGGTATATTGAATAGCGGCTATATCATTTATATTTATCGGTTGACGGCTAATTGTTGAAAACTCACTGCCTAACTTTAAGGATTCACTAAAACTGATTAAATTGGCGGAAAGTACTTTGTTCTCATTGATGGTTTTCGGTTGTATTAAATCTATGGCGTGAGTGGCAATCACCGTATTAATGTTAGTTTGCTCAATAATCGCAGCTAATTTAGGTAATAAATCAGCAAGAATAATAATGGCTTTTGCTCCGGAATCACTAAATTGATGCTGCATTTCACGTGTTGTGTACAGTGGGTTGGTATTAACTAAAACTAACCCCGCGCGGATAACCGCATAAGCGGCAATTGGGTATTGGGTAAGATTAGGTAGTTGAATAATCACCCGATCACCCGCGTTAAGTTGAGCGACTTCTAGTAAATACTTCGCCAATGCAGATGATTTTTTATCAATGTCAGCAAAGGTTAATGTTTGGCCTAAACATTGATAAGCCATTTCGGTGGCATTTTTGTCCATCGCTTGTTCAATTAAATCGGCAAGACTCTCGTGGGCTAAGTTTAATCCCTCATTAGTGGAATCAGTCGTTTGAGACGCTGCTGACAATGTATTTGATATTGTTGATGATTTCATAATTTATGGCTTCACTATTTGATGAGTATTGTATAAATAAATGGAGACATTATTAGGCTCACAAGCAGTAAAAATCAAAGAACCTAAACTGAATTTTCTCGTGAAAAAATGTCTGGGATTTTAATTGTGCGAATCCCCTTTATGCCGTAATTTTGCCTCATGGCTGAATACCGACAACGCCCTACGGTGAAACATGCATTGCTACTGCTTACACCCTGTCCATTTTCGTTTTATTCAATACTAGAATATTTTCCTATCTTAAATCCTAGCTTTCGATGCCATTTTTTTGTCTTTCACGTCATAACAGGTGATTTATAGGAAATAGTGTTTGGCAAATAATAAAAAATTCACTCTGTCGTTTAAGCACCAATAGTTGTCAGGTGAAGACAGTAAACTTTTAATAATTAAGGTTACCGTATTAGGCAGTGATAATAAAAAAGTTATAAAAGAGAGTGTTTAAATGCGATTACCTTATGTGCTAATACTACTGTTGTTATCTGCTTGCCAACCGAATCAAGAAGCTAAAAAAACCAACAGCCCACAGGCTGACTTAGTGAGTGGTGCGGCAAGTAAGTCAACGATTGCGCATCAAGCGCAGATTAAAAAGGCCATTAACTTATCAGACAGAACTGATTTTATCCAAGCCAATAAAGGCTTGATTGCTTCAGCTGAAAATTTGCTAATACGTAATGCCGCCAATGACATTATTTGGAGCAACTCTGGCTACAAGTTTATTAAGGGCGAAGCGCCAAACACCGTTAATCCTAGTTTATGGCGACAAGAAAAATTAAATAACATTAGTGGTTTATTTGAAGTCACAGACGGTATTTATCAAGTTAGAGGTTTTGATCTAGCCAATATGACGATTATTGAAAGTCAAAATGGCTGGATAATAGTTGACCCACTAACAGCAAAAGAAAGTGCACAAGCCGCCATCAAATTTGCACGACAGCACTTAGGCAATAAGCCGATCAAAGCGGTGATTTTAACGCATGCGCATATTGACCACTTTGGCGGTATTCTTGGCGTAGTAAGTGAGCAAGAAATTACACAACAAAATATTCGTATTATTGCCCCAGAAGGTTTTATGGATGCGGCGACCAGTGAAAATATTATTGCTGGTATTGCGATGTCGCGTCGTTCTGCCTATATGTTTGGTAAAAATTTACCAAAAACAGTCACGGGTCATGTTGGCTCAGGATTAGGCAAAGGTCCTGTTTTTGGTACGTTTGACATTGTTCTGCCTACTGAATTAATAAGTCTTGATAATACCAAACTTTCAATTGATGGCATTGAGTTTGTTTTCCAAAATGCTTCAGGTAGTGAATCCATTGCGGAGCTTACTTTTTACTTACCGCAATTAAAAGCTTTTGGAGGGGCTGAATTAGTGTCTCGCAATATGCATAACTTATATACTTTACGGGGCGCAGAGGTTCGTAATGCCTTAGTGTGGAGTAATACAATCAATCAAGCATTAACATTATTTGGTCAAGCAGACTTATATTTTGGTAGTCACCATTGGCCAGTTTGGGGTAACGATGAAGTCACTATCTTTTTAAAAAACCAGCGAGATTTATATAAGTTTATTCACGATCAAAGTGTTCGCCTGATGAATTTTGGTTTCACTGGCGATGAAATTGCAGAACAAATAACCTTGCCGAAATCATTAGGCAATTACTTTTCTAACCGAGGTTACTATGGCAGCCTAAGCCATAATGCCAAAGCAGTTTATCAATTTTACATGGGTTGGTTTGATGCTAATCCGGCACATTTAAACCCATTACCACCACAGCAATCGGCAACAAAATACGTTGAAATGATGGGGGGGGCTGAGAAAGTTTTAATAAAAGCAGCAACTTTTTTTGAGCAAGGAGAATACCGTTGGTTAGCGGAAATGCTTAATCACCTGGTATTTTCTGAACCCAATAATACACAAGCGAAAAGCTTGTTAGCCAAAACGTATCAACAACTGGCATTTCAAGCAGAGTCAGCAGCGTGGCGAAACTTTTACCTTACTGGTGCACAAGAACTTACCGAAGGCATAAGTAAAAAAGGCATAGATTTAGCAGTGATGGCAGGTATATTCAAAAATACGCCCGTGAACAAGTTCTTTGAATCAATGTCGGTTAGGTTAAACAGTGAAAAAGCACAAGCGGAACAGTTGAGCATCGCGATTGTTTTTACAGATCTTAATGAGCGTTATATTTTAACGGTTAACAACTCAGTGTTACATCATTCCCTTGATAACGAAAACACAAAAGTACAGGCAACGTTATCACTCACTCATGATCTATTTGTTAAAATTCTTATCGGTCAGGCCGGTATTAAAAACACCTTGTTTTCAGATGATTTAACCGTGGATGGCAGTATTTTGGACCTAGTGAGTTTCTTCCGGTTATTTGATAAACCCGACGGACAATTCAATATTGTAACTCCCTAGTGTGTATTTTAAGGGGGGAAAATCTGTCGTACTTAACATAAAAGTTGTCATTCAATGCTCAGTATTCAGTTTTATATCGGGTCATACTGAGTTTCATCATTCAAAAAATTAGGGTTTTAATGTTTTTTATTCAAGTATGGTTTTACAAAATACTCATGGCGGGATTGAAAGTAGCAATTAAGCTTATTCCACAGCCGCAGCCTGTTATTTTTACCGGAAAAGATTCCTCACTTGCGTTGGTTGATCTCATTATCAATCAAAATGTTAAACGCGTATTAATTGTCACTGACAAGGTGTTACACCAACTGGGTATTACCGATAAAATTTGCCAAAAATTAGCAGAGAACAATATTGAAGTGATTGTTTTTGACCAAGTAATATCTGACCCTTCTGACGATATTATTGATAAAGGCATTGTGATGGCTAAAGATAATAATTGTGACTTGGTATTAGGCATTGGCGGCGGTTCATCACTGGATGCTGCAAAAATGATTGCGGTATTAGCGACGACAACAAAAACAGTGAAAAAGGTGGCCGGTTTATTAAAAATAAAAGCGCAAGGCTTACCGTTATATTTATTGCCCACTACGTCAGGTACGGGCTCTGAAGTGACTATGGCAGCGGTTATTACCAGTAGTCAATCTGAAGAAAAGTTATTAGTTATTTCGCCGAAGATACTCCCTATAGGCACCGCTTTAGATCCAATATTAATGGAGGGTATGCCAGCAAACATTACCGCGGATACGGGCTTTGATGCCTTGACCCATGCGATAGAAGCGTATTTGTCTACGCATGCTAATGAGCAGACTAACTTGTATGCTTTAACGGCAATAAAATTAATATGTAAGCAATTACCTATCGCCTATAAAGAGGGTAATAATATTGCGGCAAGAGAAGCGCTAGCGGTTGCCTCTTGTTATGCTGGTTTGGCGTTTACTAAAGCAGGTTTGGGTTATGTGCATGCTATTTCTCATCAAATTGGTGCTAAATATCATCTTCCTCATGGCATGACCAATGCGATTGTATTACCGCATGTACTCACCTTTAATAAAGAGTCTTCCCGTACCCGTCTAGCGCAATTAGCAAAAGCTATAGGCTTAGATGACGCTAATAAAAGTGAGTTAGCCATGGCCGAATTATTTATTGAGAAAATAAAAGACTTACAGCGTACCTTAAACATTGAAGAGGCGATTGCCTGTTTATGTGTTGACGATATTGATGACTTAGCCAAAGCCGCTTTAAAAGAAGCACACTATCTTTATCCTGTGCCGCGATATTTAGACTTAATAGAATGTAAAAAATTATTCCAACAACTAATGCCATCATAAAATGATCACCGATAAAGTAAAACGATTAAAAATTATAAATTAAAAAATTAAAAAGTGAGGGGAAATGAATGAAATCAACATTATTAACACACGAGCAACAGTTGTCTCAACCTACATCTAAACCTAAGACTAAAGCTAAGTTATCAACAACATTAAGTGTACTTGCTCTATCTACTATGTTGGTATTGCCATCGTTAGCCAACGCAAATGCAATTATTAAAGCCTTTAAAGTTAACAATAATTTTTCTGTGCAAGCGATGAAAGAAGCCGATAACAAAGCCAAAGAAGAATGGGCATACAGTGTTGGTATTCAAGCCTTTATGTTCACTGTTCCTATGGTAATGCATGATGTTCAGCGTGATTTACGTATGGATTTAAAAAAGATTGCACGGATAAAAGATAAGTGCCCTTGTGCGCCAGTAGGTCAATGGGGTCATTCATCAAAATTGGCCACCTCAAACGATACAATGCCTTATACCCCGAATAGAGATACCGTGTATTCGGGTTTATCTGTTTTTTTGGCTGAAGAGCCCGTGATCTTAGTTGTACCACCAATTAAAGATAGATATTACTCATTGCAAATTGGCGACGCATATATTGTTAATCAGCATTATATCGGTACGCGTGCAACGGGATCTGATGGTGGCAACTTTGCCTTAGTTGGTCCTAATTGGCAGGGTAAATTACCTGATGGTGTTAAGGCATTGCGCATGCCAAATAACTCGGCTTTAGTCGCGTTGCGTATTGCTACTTATACCGAAACCGATGAAGACGTGGAATTGATTAAAGCCTATCAACAACAATTTGATGCCGTGCCTTTATCTCAATGGGGTCTTTCTAAAGAACAACGTAGTTATGATTTACCCAAACTGGCGAATACCAGTATGAAAAAAGGTAAATTAGGCTACTTTAGTTACGCTGCTGAGTTATTAAAAGAAAATCCGCCGGTTGGCGAAAATAGAACATTATTAAACACCTTTAAGCATATTGGCTTGTCAGATACACATGCCTTTGATCCTGAAAGTTTAGACCCAGCTATTCAAAAAGGCTTGGTTAGAGCGGTTCAAGCAGGGATTGATATCATTAAGTGGAGAGTGAAATTTAGAGGAACACAAAGTGACAATAAGTGGAATGTAGATTTTGTCGGTGGTAGTTATGGCAGTGATTATTTTGCTCGTGCTGAAGGCGCAGTTCAAGGGTTGTTCGTTCACTCACCTGAAGAAGCGGTTTATTTTCACACTTATTCAGACAGCAGTAATGAACCGTTAATTGGTAAAAACACCTATAAGCTTCATTTTGATAAGGGCGAGTTGCCTAAAACAGCTAAATATGGCTTTTGGTCTATCACGATGTACGGCGATGATTATCAATTGGTAGGCAATGATATTAACCGTTATTCTATAAGAAAAAGTACCGATGGTTTGAAGTATAATGACGATGGTTCTCTTGATATTTACATTCAACCTACACCGCCCGAAGGGAATGAATCTAACTGGCTACCAACGCCTAAAGAAGGTATTTTTAGATTAAATTATCGCGTGTATTTACCTAATCAGGAAGTGCGTCAATGGAGTTCGGTAGAGCAATATTTACCAGGCGTTAAAAAAGTAGAATAGTAAACGGTAAAATCTTAGACACATAACTCGAAATTTTAATGATTTCGAGTTATGTGTTATTCGTTATTAGCTATTCTTGCAGTAGTTTTTGGCTATGTTGATCACGGTAATGTTTAGGGCTGGTATTAGTCCAACGACGAAAAGCGCGGGTGAAACCACTTTGGTCTGAAAAACCTAACATGTAAGATATTTCTATTAAAGGAACACGTTGTTCCGCTAACAATTTCTCCGCCATATGATGACGACACTCATCTAATATTTCGTTAAAACTTTGTCCTTCCGCTTTTAACTTTCGTTGTAAAGTACGTAAGCCTAATGCTAAAAAGCTCGCGATATTCTCTATTTCAATTTCATCCTTTAACATATTATCTAAAATATACGCTTTTACTTTTGTTGACACTAAATCTTGGCTGAAATGCTTTAAATGTTCATCAATCCACATCTCTAATGTTTTGGCAAGAGACGGATTAGCAAGCATCTGTGGACGCTCTAGATCCACTAATGAAAAAATGATTCTGTGACCCGTTTGATTAAATAAAACAGGACAGTTAAAGAATGCTTGGTATTCCTTAACAAAGGCACTTTTATCGTGTTTAAAAGACACTTCTAATGGCGAAAACTCTTGTGTTGTCATCACACGAGATAATGAAATTAAAGTCGACATAAACGCTTCAATGGCTTCGACAGCTACAGGTTCATTTTCTGGTGGAATATCAATATGTAAAATAACGGTGTTGTTAATTTTTTCTAAACGGTGCTCAGCTGCGTCAGTGGTCATTTTAAAATAACGTAAGCTATGCTCAAAACCTTCCATAATAGTACGACTGGAAGCAAAAGCTAATCCAACAGCACTATAGGTATTAGGTTGAAAAAATTGCGTTAACCGTAAGGCAAAACATTCATCTTTAGTTTCAAGCACGGCAAGCTGCCATAACACGGCCATTTGTTTTACGGGTAAACGTACTTCAGGATTTTTTTGAATTGCATCTAAATCTATATGGGCTTGTGTAAATATTTTTTTACTATCAAGACCATAGCTTTCAATCGCTTTGGCAATAAGCAAAGCCCAACTACCTATCGTTGTTGGTGTATTGGGGATTAATGTCATAGAACTCCATAAAACTCATTGTTTTAATTTACAATATATCTAAATCATTAGGCTAATATAGCAGGTTAAGATATCGTCAATAATATGTCTATTTTAGAGGGTTTATACCAATTAAATCAATTTTATAAAACAAAAAAGCCCTAGTAAACTAGGGCTAATTAAAATTTAATGCGAAGAGCTGTTAATAAAAATTATACTTTAATTGCACACCAAAACTACGACCTGGTTCAATCATGTTGGCATAACCGCCTTTAGTGAAAGGTAAGTCAAACGAGAAATTTCTTGTTGTTTCGTCGGTTATATTTTTACCCACCAAGGCAACTTCCCATGCTTCTTCATACATTAAGGCAATACGCATATTCACTTTTGTGAAGGCTTTCTGTTCAGTGAACGGGTTTAAATCTGTTGAAGTGTAAAAATCTGAACGATAGTTAATATCAATATTAGTGATCAACTCATATTCATCAAAAATGAAAGTAGCATGTTCAATACCAATGTTTGCAGTAATATCAGGTACTAACGCATTAGTTTCCCCTGTTAAGTCGCAGGATTTACCTGTTTCATCAACATTGTCAGAGACTAAAACATTACTGGTAAAACATTTGGCTCCTTTAAAATCATCCCATTCAAAATCTAATAAGCCGATACCACCAACAAGCGTTACCTCATCTAATACCGCCCAACGGCCGTCTAATTCAATACCTGAAGTAGTCGCTTCACCCGCGTTCTTAACATTAAAACCGACTTTACCGTCAAAAACAGAGGTTTGTAAATCATTAAATTTCATTTGAAAAACAGCAAAATTTAATTCAGCAGCGCCATCATCTAAAGTTAATTTACCACCAAACTCCATAGAAATAACTTCTTCCTCTTCAAACTCAAAGTTACCACCTAGGTTAGAGCGCGCATCAAAACCACCAGATTTAAAGCCTTGAGCACCTTTAACATAAAATAAAGCGTCTTCATTTAATTGATAACTTAAGGTTAACGAGGGCGTTAAACTCTTTTCTTTTCTTGAATCTTTTAATGAATGCTCATCAATAGTGCCATAGATACTATTAGGTATATTTTGGGTAGGAGAACCTAATAAAAGCGGGTCTAAATAAGGAAATTTATCACCTAACATTAAGCTGTAAACATTACCTGGTATACCCGGCAAACCAAAATTAGCTAAAGCTTCTGCCAATGCAGGAGGTTTGACTAATGCAGACTCTTGTATTCTTTGACCTGTTTTAGGGTCAATAACCAACATATTACGCTGACCGTCTTTTTCTTCTTCGGTATAACGTACGCCTAATGATGCGGTCAATTGCTCGGTTAATTGATATTCAAATTGTCCGAAAATAGCCCATAACTTAGAATTGGACTTAAATTCACGATCCCCTCTAATGGCTAATGGGTAAACAGAAGACACCTCAGAATATTCTAAATCTGAACGTTGGAAATAAGCACCAACGATATAATCAAAGGTTTCATTACCCGGTGACGTTAAGCGAAATTCTTGGCTAAATTGTTGGTAGTTTTCATTAAACTCAGGTGAGTATATAAGTGTGCGAGCACTACTGTCTTGATCTTTAGCGCCATCAAGATTGTAGTCTTGCCAGCCTGTGACGGAATTAAAGGTGTGATCGCCCAATTCATAAGAAAGATTTAACGTGACATGATTAGCTGCAGATTCTTCAAACTGTTTTTCACCTAAAGCTGGTGTCGTATTAGCGCTTTTATAATCAAAATCATATTCAATTAAACTCGCCAGTAAGGCGTCAGTTTGTGGCGTACCCGCTTCCCTCAGGTAAGGTTCAACCGTGACAATAAGGTTTCGTCCTTCGACTTCATCTGTGTCATGTTGAATTTTTAAATTTGCATTGAGTTGGTCACTGATGTTCCAATCAAGCGTTAAACGGGCGGCAATATTTTCCCTTGATGGTTCGTCATTACCCGTGACAACATTTTCAACATAACCATCATCACTTTCATATTTTATGGCGATACGGGCACTTAAATCATCGGTTAAGCCACCTGACACGTTAAACTCAAGATCTTGCTTATTAAACTCAGGGACAAAATAACCTTTAACCGATGCTTCAAATTCTTGAGTGGCATTTTTAGAGCTAATATTAAGCGCACCCGCAGTGGTGTTCATGCCAAACAAAGTACCTTGAGGGCCGCGTAATACTTCAACCATTTCAACATCTAAAAAAGAACTACGCATTAATACCGCACGGCCGCGGTAAATACCGTCAACATACGTACCTACCGTTTGCTCAAAACCTTGGTTTGGACCTGAACCCAACCCACGCATATAAATATTATAGCCTTGGCCGGATTTACTTACGGTAAAGTTAGGTACATAGTCAGACATTTCTTCCATTTGAGTAATGCCAGTATTCGCTAACTTATCACCATTTATTGTCGTAATTGATGCAGGAACATCCTGTAAACTTTGAACTCTTTTTTGTGAAGTAACCTCGATCACTTCAAGTGCGTTAATGCTTTCTTTTGCATCACTTTCTATTTCTTCAGCAATACTCACTTGTTGATGAAATAACGTAAAAAGTGATATTGCAATTACAGATTTATTAAAAATCGGTGTTGTCTTCATAGATTCCCCACTTACTTCTTATATAATTATTGTTTAGTGATGAAGCTCAAGTTAATCGCTAAAATGATAACTGCATGACTAATTATTGTTGTTATATACACTAGTTAATTTTGACTAATAAAGACTTGAACTTAAACGTCAATAATTAGCCGTTAAACGACAAAGTGTTTTATGGAGGCCAAGTGAAGTTAGAATAATGTCAGTGTGTTTTTTATTAAGTTAAACAAGGAAATGTTTAGTCTTAAGGGAAATATCATCAAATCACCTAAAATTTTTCGGTCTAAGCCAAACCGTTATTTCAATGCCCCCTTTAATGACGACAAGGTGTTCAGACAGTGTTAAAACTAATTTGAGTCTATAGCGATAGAGAATATCATTCCTAATAACGTAATTAATTGGCTTGGAATATTGTTAGCTAGTATGAAAGGATAACAAAGTGTGCAGACGGCATATAAGGCTTGCCAAATATGAAGGTCAATTTTAAGATCATATAGCTGACATTAGAATGAGGGTAGCTTTGCAATAAATATTTAGCACTTTAAATTCACACATCAATGTCTTCTTTTAGCAAAAGAACTAAACCGCTCCGCGGTAATGGGGTTCTTGGCTAACCCTTCCAATCCTTTACCTTTCATATTCTTTTCTACTCTAAGTATTGAGGCATTTTGTCTCAATTAACGAGGAGTTTTAACATGATATTTTCTACTTATTTTGATCCTGAGCTGAGCCAACGTTTCACTGAAGACATGGTTATCCGTAATCTTACGGCTAAAACACAAATAGATTATGTCCGAGCACTAAATCGTTTATGTGAATATTTGAAACATTCACCTGAACACGCTACCCGTGACAATTTGCGCGAGTTCCAATTATTTTTAGTTGAAGACGGCGCAACAGGAACAACGATTAATAGCATCCTTTCTGGTTTGAGGTTTTTATATAATGTCACGTTAGATAAACCACAGTTACTCACCAAATTAATAACTGTTTCGGTCGCACGTAAGTTACCCATTATTTTGAGTCTAGAAGAG